>JAABUK010012765.1_pt1 | contig 10638 bp, 14 predicted proteins | sample 5559141 | NCBI WGS metagenome assembly JAABUK01 (sample SAMN10711869, study PRJNA513367) | rock metagenome | isolation source: Antarctica rocks | place: Antarctica: Victoria Land, Pudding Butte nord | collected 2016-01-03
CCCTTGTGTTGTAACTTCGGGGTCGCTCCGCCGAACTGCTCACATCAGATACCACCGAGTCTGTATCAGATGCGTAAGAAGACGTCTGCGTGCCTACGGCAGGGGCTATCCTTTTCTTTTTCCTTCTAGGTGCAGTATTTACAGTGTTGTCTAGCCCAGCTGGTTGAGATGTGGGAGCTGAAGGTGAAGGAGTTGATGAAGCACTTGGCGGTTGCCTTCTTGGGGTGGCCTCTCTAGTCTCAATTGCACCAGCCGCCAAATGACTGCCCTCTGTCAAGTCTCTGGCTACCACCGTTTTCTTCTTCTTGACTGGCCGCGCCGCAGTCTCTTGCATTCGGTATGCTATGTTTTGCGCTTCACCTTCCGGTAACCTCTGCGCAGGACTGCTCTTTGCCGAAAGCTGCGCAGCAGTTGATGACTGGCTCAAGGGCGATTGCGGACGTCGGCTGGGCAGTGGTGAGGTAGGCGGTGAATTCCGTGGGCTCATCGGCCGCGAGAAATTAATTGATTCTCGACTCTGTGCGCGTTCCTCATCCAACCTTGCAATCTTCGGCTTGTAATAATTTCGGATATCGCCCCTACCCAGCATAGCACCAGGTCCTCGGTCCAAACTAACACCTCGCCCGGAAGGCCCGGGAGGGGGAGAAAGGACCCTCTCCGGAGGCTCGACACTTGCTGCCCGTCGACCTGATTTTGCCGGCAGCGGTGGGGGCAGCGACGTATATCCTTTGGGGAGGGCAGGTACTGGCGGAGGATCATCGGTACGCATGCTTGCTGAAGTCTTTCGATTCGGTGAAGGATCCCTGAATGACCGCTCGGTCATCGATCCAGAGCTGTTCTGCCGCTGTAACCCTCCACGAAGACTAGGACTTGCGCTCCCATTGGAAGATGTAGATCCCCGTCGCTGCATACGTTTGGTTTGTATTTCCCCCACTGGTGTAGGCGTCGTAGTGTGAGAGCGGAGAGCTGCCGCTGCAGCGGAATTGGAGAGACTTGCATTGGAGGCACGGCTGGCGAGGAAGGCCTGTACGGCTGCTGTAGACGCTGCAGCGGTTGGAGGGGTTTTGACATGCTAAAGGATTGATGTCAGTAGGATATTCTGCTTGTGAGAATGACACATGTATCAAAACGTGGGAAATTTACGGGGTTCGATTGCGCTCTCTTGCGATGGAACATGTTGCGCCGCGATTCGAGACGGACTCGCAGATGGGCTTGCAGTCAATGATTTGGATATATATCCCAAGCTGGCCTTCCTCCTATCGTGACCGGATGCTCTTACGCGAGGGCACAAAGGAAATTTTCCAAAGGCGGAGACGAGCTCAGTTAGTGCAAGTTAGAGGATGAAGCTACCGCGAATGACGTCGGAACAGAACAGCCATCCTGGTGATTCTCGTGGTGTCTGATACAAGTAACAGGTGTACACGATGAGGTAGATTCCGCGTGGAATGTTAGGCGATATGTGGCTCAACGCACAGTTCGCGGCTGATGTTGGAAGTTTGATGGGTTTCACTTTCAGGGCAGCGGCGCGGCAGGAGCGGACAGCAATAGAATACAGACAGCGGGCAAGTTTTTGGGTCTGGCCCTTCTAACTGGGTGCGCGCCTCGAACGTCATCTTGTACGCTACCACTACTGAGGTGGTCATTTGAGAGTTTTATAGCGAATCGATATGACCTATTGAGTTCTAAGAAGATTACTTGGGAAGTTTCCCAGATCGAACGAAAGTACCACCGCTGCACTTGTTGACCTTGATATATCATTAATCATTCCATCTCGCCTACTCCTTTTTATTTTGAAAGTGTGGACTGTATTCATGTTAGGACAGTTCCTGTACTCCATAGGTAGCACTTGAACGATAGCAAACATGGTGTTCTCATTCGATGACGAGTAATGTTGACTCCTTAATACTCAATGCCATCAACCTTCCCATTCCATGACCATGGCGCCCTCTACTGAGACGCCTCTACCGCAGATACCTCTGCCAGCGGGACTTCGCGAACGACAGGTCACAAGCAGCGCATCCGATCTTTCGTATCACCTAATCGAGGCCGAAGAGCGACCCAATCCCCTTATAATACTACTCCATGAATTCCCAGAGCTCGCGTATTGCTAGCGTAAGATTATGCCAGCCCTAGCAGCTACTAAAAATTGTGTTGTAGCCTTTGATCAAAGAGGGCACGGAAGAAATACAGGCTGGGACACTTCATCCTTCGAGGACGTGGATCTCCGAAATTTTCCTTAGACGAACCTGATGCGAGATATGGTTGTTTTGGTACAACGACTTGGATACCATGTACAAATTGCGTAATAGGCACTACTTTGGCGGAGCGATTGCGAGGCCAGACATGTTTTGTAGAGTCGTCTTGATGGGCTATCCATTTTTAGGGGCTCCTGAGTTGCCCTTCAATAAGAGTGCGGGTCTGGATGAAGAAAAAGGACCCAGCCTGGATATACACCAACAATTAGCCAATCTGCCAGAACCAAGGAAAAATTATAAATGGTATTACTCGACTGCGGCTGCTAATGCGGAGATGTCTTCACCGAAGGGCTAAAAGATTTTCTGAGAGGATGCGCCTAATGATCCTCATTCATTGGAAGATTCGACGGCCGAAGAGCTCTCGAAGCTGCCCAATTATTACATGATGCCGTTGGACATAGGAATGCCTGAGACAGTGTTCCAAGCCATGTTTCTCGCAGAGATCCAGCAGGCCAACCGGTCCAAACGGCTTATTGACATTGAGCTCAAGGTTTATATCAACGAGTTTGGCCGTATTGGTTTAGAGGACGCTTGAATTGGTATCGTGTTGCCATTAATTCAGAGCTCATGCGGGACCTCGACATCTTTGCCGGGAAGAAGATGGAGGTACCACTGCTGTTCATTGCCGGAACGAAGGATTGGCTGCCCTACCAAGTCCCAGGCTCGCTCGAACGAATGCAGAAGGCCTGCGACATATTTAGGGTACGAAATGGATTGAAGGCGCTGATCATTGGGTCCAGCAAGAACAGCCTGAGATGGTCGCTCAGAAGTTATTTGACTTCCTGCGGAAGGCTGACATGTAATTGCGGTGGGAGAGTGATCAAGAGGCGCTGGCGTATCGTATCTGAATCCTATGTCACCAATCTATAAAGATGATCGAGACTTTCATCTAGCGAGTACGCATCATGCCTAGATCTCATTCGTCACTCAATATGTAATCTTGAGATGGTGACGCCCTATCCTCGTAGAAATGTAAGAACGATTGCCAAGATCCGAAGGCAGAAGAGGTGTAAAATGCGTCTTGGCACAACACAATAGCATATAAAGCAGTGCTGATGATGATCGAAAGGGAAGCAAGAAGGGGAGTGTAAAGCTCGCAGGTCGTCGGATGGCAAAGTTTGAGGTAAATAAGGCAAAGACAGACCCACGCACAATATACAAGACAACGATCTGCGGCTGATGTGAGAAGGCATCACGTTTATCAGATGTGGAGCGATAGAGGCTCTGAGGTTTGCGGGAGATGAGCGTGCAGTAGTGGCATGCCTGAAAATTGGTGGCGGTTCAAATGACGAACAACGAAGCAATTATAGATTTGTAGTGTCTCGTAAATAGCACAGTGCCAACCTTGTCAACGCCGCATCCAAAGATTTCAACCTGAGCCCTGGCAGCAGGTTTTAGTACATCGTCAAAATACAACATATGTTCCAAAACGCCGAAAATATGCCCTGCGGTCTCAGACCTTATACCATAAATGCCCATATAGCTACTGCGGCGATTGGTATTGATGCTAGCCATGACTTTGGCGTTGAGATGGATGGTAAGGCGTCAGACTTGAGATTGTTCGTACTGAAGACGAACTGGAAACCGATGTCTGTCGAGTTGGAGCAGTTCGTTTCGTTGACTTCTGGTACGTCTTTAGGATCGGCGAAAGTGATGTCGACGCACTGCAATCTTCGAATTAGCGACTGAACAGCATTGCTTAGTCCAAATGAAGCACTCACATTATACAGAGCTGCGCCGTGCTGCGCCGTCTCGATGATTTGTATCGTAGCATTTTGGCCGATTACAGCGGTATAATTGACGGGCAGTGGGACTTGAGGCATGCATACGCTCCCTGGGTATTCATCGTTATTGGGTCCAGTTATCGCAAAGACCGTTTGCATAGGCAACGAGAAGTTCCCAGGTGTCGTGCCGTCGCCGAGGTTGATGTAGATGAGAGCTGACGAGTGACCGGGGAACCAGCCAGGCTGGAAGCCTACGGCGCCGCCGCCCACAGGCCAGAGGGTACGGTTGTTTGAGCGAGGCATACCACCACCTTTGTCTTGTCAGTATCAGGCCCCTGTACAAGTATCGGATTTTGCCATACATGGATATATCCATTGCATGCCATATGGGTAGCTGCCGTTGGGTCCAGCACCCAGACCGTCAACGCCTGGGTCTGTGACATTGCCGTACGAGTGTAGATTGTTCCCTCGCCATCCGGGATACGTTATGACCGTGTGCGCTGAGACAAGTGATGAGAGAAAGAGGAGGTAGATGGCGGCGGTGAGGAGAGGTCTTGACGAAAAAGGCATAACGGAAGAGAGGCAGTGTAAGAGTATAGCTATGCTCTTTTGTTTCGAGTGATGAGGTTCAACTCTGCCAAGTGCCAACAATGATAGAAGATGAAACCCAGCGACAAGAGGAAGCCTTGCGTTGCAAGAATAGACATCTCAAGCTCCGAGGGGGCAGCCAGATCCCTTTTGCTAACCGGCACGCTGGCAGAACTTAGCCGCGCCAGTACAGCGAAGAAAGCCATGTCGAGTTGTCAACCAAGCATTATTGGCCCGTACCACCCCCATGAGGAAACTGTACGGATACGACCCTCGCGCCGTGAATTAATTTGGCTGGGTCGAGGGGGGTGACAAGTGGGAGGAAGAATCCATTGGCGGCTGGAAGCACTTACGTGCATGCGGATTGCAGTAGCAGCAATAGTGTTAGTGAAATGGGTTAAGCAGCCGCCCGCTGACTGGCTGCACATGCACCCCTACGAATCCTTGGCGCCTGGAAGTTAGAACCCGTGCTCATGCTCCGTCGGATCGGACCTTGAAAGTTCCTCTCATTTGTATATATATCTAATACCTTACTTTCGACACGGATTACATTATCTACCTTACGAGGGTTACCTTATCTTCTGACTTGTTTCACTGTGCCGAGTGCAAGTAATCTTCTACGCCTTTGAACGTTATTGCTGACACTTTATCGCACCGCGAGGATGCGTTTCAAGACTGATGCTGAATTGTTTCGGGTGCGTCTGAATCTACTGCAGCCTTTCACCATTTCCACGCAGACCTACAGAGGTACATCGCTATGGAAGCCTAGGCTAGGTACTCCAATCGGACCTGACTGTGTTTATAAGCCCTTGCTGCTTCTATAAGTATTCGTCACCAGAATTCATCTCACCCACTATGGAGTAGTTACAGAACGGATCCGCAATCAAGAGGTAAGCCCTATAGTAGGCAAGCCAGTGTGCCCTTCCAGGTCCCGTTCGGCAGTGTCTAAGAGCGAGCCCGAATCATTCTTATCTGGCAGAATAGATCGTGATCTATCCTTCCCTTCAATAATGATCAAGCACCCTCGGTACTATTTCTCAGCAACGGCGTCTCCTCATCCCTCGTCTCTCCTTCACCACCACCCTCTGCCCCAGCTTCTCCTCCGTATTTGGAATAAACCCTACTCCCGTAGTACACCGAAGCAAGTACCGCAGGACTGTTCCCAGAACATCAGCTGCTCTTCCTCAATCTCGGCACACTTGATGCAAAACAAGTAAGACCAACTCACTGCTGAAACACGAATTCCGTGGTGGCAAAATCGCCCACATAAGACCACCTCATCCGCGTATAAGCCGCGATACTCATAACAACCCAGAACACTCCGATCATTGTCGCTTTTGTCCACTGACTAATAAGATAGGTGCGGGTTGCGAGTTTATGTTTAGTGAATAGGATGATTTCGGCAATGTTGATGAGGACGTTGAGTACGGAGAAGACTATGATAAGCCATGTTCTGTACTGCAAGCATTAGTTTTAGGTACAATGGTTCTCCACCAAGAAAAGTGAAGCGACAAATAAATCTTGACAACGAGGAGGCGCTGGGAGCAGAGCACATTACGCACCGTAGATCCATATGCCTGTTTCTCCACTCTGGCACATTGTTCTGGACGATTGGGACGCCGACTAGGAACAGTATTGCGAGGCAAATCTGGATGATCCAAAGGGGTGCAAGGACTGGAAGCTTCCAAGGCGCATGGGTCTTGGGCCTCTCGGGCATCTTGACGCTGTACAGAAATATTGGTGTATCTTTGCTGTTATTTCTGCTTGGATGTGTAGCCCAATCTTCGTATATTCCTGGCTAAACTTTGAACAAGAACCAAACTCTGTGTAGCAGTATGAGTATACTGAAGTCTCTTTCTTTCTAACAAGTACAAATATAAGTTGGATGAGGCACTCTGGACATTATATCTGTTATCTAGTTGAGAGCATTGCCTGCCCTGGCGCCAGTTGAGGGAGCGCACTGCCTCAATCCTTCCAACGCAGAGTTTCAGCTATGTTAATCAACAAATATCTACCTTTTGTCATCACCCATCACTGCAAAATATTTTACTATCAAATAAGTTCTTCCTACTCTCATCGCGAAATGGAAGAATCGAAAGAATTAAAGATTTCTCTCGATCCATAAGCTCGCCCAGCTGCTAGCGCCGTTCAATATTCCAGATTGATATTTATTTATTGGAGCATCACAGGTACATACGACCCTGGAGACCAGAAAGCTAGGCATTCTCCTCACCTTCATATCAAAACATCCAGATATGTCTGGTTCAAGAGTAGCTCCAAGATGCCTTTGTATCATCTCATCTGTCCCTCGCTAAGGGCCTACTTTATACCTAACCCTTTAGGATACACTCACCATCGCCGTTTTCCATTGAGCTCTTCCCAGACTACGCCGCTAGTGCTTTCATCTCGCGCTTTAGCTATGTCACTCACGATCGTATAATACTGTCATGATCGAGACTTTTTTTTCAATTAATTTTCTTGCTCACTGGGTCTTTATCGGCTAATCAGCCACATTATCATCTACTGGTTTTAATTGTAGCCTCGTAGACCGAAGAGCACATCAACATGGCTGAGCTGACGCGAAGGTTGATGGAGGTTTACAAGAGTAATCATAGGGTAAGGCTCTTTTGCTCTGAGGAAGCCTCCGTGCCGTGATCAGCCGGATGAAGAAAATAAAGAGCCTGCTTATCTTTAATACTGTCTTCATCTCCTCTGACGATGACAACATCACCCTCCAACCTTGACACCGTGGAGCAATACACTGCGCAAATCCTTGCAGCTGCTGCGGGCACAGGAGACCTCGTGACAGTCAGTGAGATACTCCCACAATGGCTGCTGCAACCTGGTTCTGAGCCAGCTCCCGCACCTAGTAGCCCAGATCTATGACCTTTCGCCTTAGTCATGTACAGAGCCATTGATGAGAAGAAGCCCCAGGTTGTCTCTTATGTGCTCGCTCTTGGTCTGAAGCTGGAACGACTCGCCATTGAGAGAGCCTTAGACGTCAAGTCAGTTGATATCTTCCAGGCTTTCATCGACAATGGCTGGGACATCAACGCTCCACTCGGCGAACTAGAACCCCCTCCTCTAGCGTACGTATTGCCTTCTGCCTTACTTCCTCCATCCTTCTCATTCCTTCATATATGTCTATGTAACGCACTGCCCGATATGCTCACCGACTCCTCAGTCGTGTTATAACCGACAAGCCTCTTGTCTGTTGGTTTCTTTTACATGAAGCATCTCCAAACGCCTCAGCTCCACGCGTTGCTCGCACCCCGGTCATGGCCGCTGGTGCCTATGCTCCTCTACCTGTTGTACAATTGCTTTACGCTCATGGTGCATCTCATTTGGACGTGCTTCAGAGTGCTGCAGAGTCGCCTGCAGAGGGGCGACTACAGGTCATGGAGTTTCTTCTGGATGGCGGGGCTGACATTGACGCGGTGAAGTGGAAGCACCACGAAGAGAGCTACACGAGCTTTAAAGCGTTAGAGTTAGGTATAGCATTGCACTGCGCGGCCAAAAGTGGTTACGCATATAGGGTGGAGTTGTTGTTAAGGCGGGGAGCTAAAGCTGACGTTCTTGATTCGACGGGGAAGACCACGTTGGATCTTCCATATGGGCGAGACAATACCGCTACTCTGTTGATTAACCATTCGCCCACATAACGATAACCAGGAATAGAATGATATAGGTTGCTAGAGGTTGGAAATCACTGCTATGTAGGATGGTACAAAGGATGCTGTGTCTAGATGTTGCAGATATTCTACTAGACTCTCCATAGTAGTGCTAAGAAGTCATATATGAAGCAAAGATTCTTTTTCATTAGGATCGATGAGGTTTGCACTCCGTAGCTCAGCCTTGCGCTAAACCTAAATAGGCGATTGCGATTCTCCTCCTCGCTCCTCCGCGACCGCCGACTTGAACTCCATACTCATAACATCGATTGAGCAGCTTTTATTCGAAGATGCAAGCCTCATTGGTAGCCAGAGTCTCTCCTCATATGTGCATTTATTAGCAAAAAACTTAGGGTTTGCTTGAATGACCAACTAGTTTTGCACAAAGAATAAAACAACCCATGCCATTTATATTGGTAAGAAGTAGAAGTATCGGTGGCCCAATTTCATACATGATGCTGAACAATATCATATCAAGACTATAGATATTGTTACGGGTGGTCGTATTAACACATTAGCGTTCTTGATACTCTTCGCTTAGTTCTTGCGGAAGAGGATTGCCGTCTTCATATTGAAATCTCGATTGCAGATAGGGTTGAAGACATCAACATCGTCTCCTAATCCCTTCACTGAAGGATTGGTTGATGGTTGCTGGCCTAGCAAAAAAAAACTTTATATCCGCCCATAATGTCCCGGAAAAAGCACAAGAAGCAAAGTGAACAGCAAAAGCGTCTTCGGGTGACCGACGCATCTGGTTGGACACATATTATCAAGGGATCTCGGGGTCAAACCCACCAGAGATACACCAACTTGTATGAAGACGGCAAGCCCACGGAGGCTCCTAGAGATCTTACCGTTGACAAGGTGTTGGAGAAATTCCAGAAATATTGCCAGAATTGGAAGGAGTCTGTTTCCTTCAAGGACTTTCAGCTCATTCTAGAAGAGGACGTCTTGGTTTCGGAGAAATGCAAAATTACTCGATGCGTGTGCCTAGGCCTTGGCAGCTTCACATCTGAAGATGGCAGAGAAGCCTCAATGTATGAGCTCGCCTTCTTATCCACCACGCTTGAGATACTCGGTTCGTCTGTTAGCCTGCTAGCAACATTGTTCCTCCACTTATTTGCTTGCAGGGAGGAAGCATAAGATCGACGATATCTACCTCCAAGACCCAGCCTTCAACCACTTAGACGAAGAAGTCATCCAATCACTCGGCTACACGATCCTCAAGACTCCAGAAGCTTTCGAAAAGATTTCCACAACCACCTTGCTTTTCGTCCCACATCTAGAACCGCAATTCTACGCTATGGCACTGGAAGCTGCTCACCCCTCACTATGTATCGGTAACGACTTAGAAGTCTGTGGGTAAGTTCTGCAGGCGTTCCCATCCACCAACGACGACAATTGCGAGCTAATACCACGCCCAGAGATATATATCCCGGAGGCCCAAATTGGATGGTAGCAGCTCGCAGGACCTTCGACCGTTACATGGATACGACAGTGTCGAGACCCATGCCTCTCTTCGATCGAGACACCTGGCCATATTTCATGCGTATATACTGGCCTCGACCGAGCGACGACCTTACTACAGAAAATCTCCAGCCAATTCCCCAGAAAACCCCCGAAGACGGATTCGAGATTTCCAAGAAGCTGAACCGGCTAGAACTAGAGGAGCGAAACCTAGGAACCGGCCATGTTTGACCATCACAGGGAGATCACGTCGACCTCGGACAAGGCATGGGACCTAGCACACTGACTTTGGCCAGTGAATCCCCAGAACAATTACCCCCAAGCATATCCCCACAACAGCAAAAGAAGCTGACACACCCTTCGACCACACTCAAACTCTTCCCACAGTCAACAACCGTTCAAGCAATCCAATCGCAGTATACCAAACCTGTTCTCCCCACACGCAGCAAACAACCCCCAAAACGAACTCACAGCTCCTCTCTATCAAAATCTCCCCTAGCCTACAAGAACCTCATCAGCGCAGTATCCCCCTTATCCAGTACTTTCATCCTCAAACAGCCCTTCCTGCAAAACCGGCGCTTTAGAGTATATACAACGACGACTGCAGAAGAGAGGCAAGAGCGCCTACCAGGAAAGAGAGCTGTCCTGAATGGAATCACATAATTCAAGAGCGAGTCCTGAACAGTAGCTCTCGCTGTGGTCGTACTTTAGTATCAATCACGGCCTATCCTCAGCTACCATGAGCAGAACGTCACGATTCTGTCCGTAGAGCCAGTCAGCCCTTTGAGCTACCCGCGTCATAGTCCTTTTGAGAGCATTAAAGACAAGGTTCGGCCAGAAGCATAACATTAAATCAGGCTCCCGGATGTTCAGAAATCAAAAGCAGCCTGAATGGTATTCATATTAGCCTATCTAACCACTACAAAAGTACGC
>JAABUK010012766.1_pt1 | contig 10638 bp, 17 predicted proteins | sample 5559141 | NCBI WGS metagenome assembly JAABUK01 (sample SAMN10711869, study PRJNA513367) | rock metagenome | isolation source: Antarctica rocks | place: Antarctica: Victoria Land, Pudding Butte nord | collected 2016-01-03
TTTTGCGTCGTTGGGCACTAAGTTTTGGAACGGTCAACTCGGCGACCTACGCCTTACGCGATCCGTGTTGCACGTGCCTTGTCCAGTGCAGGTTTGGCAACGTCCATGGAGCAGAAAGCTGAGACTTCGCGGAGATGGTATAGAAAGCGGGTGCTGAGCGATTCGAGAGAGAAGTGAAAAACAACGTCTTCGGCTTGCAACGACCACGCCTACGCTTTGGCTAAGGCGCGGAGATGAGTGCGAGCATCAATGGGTAAGGCAGCTTCGATCATAAGGTGCAGATTGTGCGTCTCAATAGCCCCGAGCATCTGTTCCGTTGGATGGCGTGGGCGCCGGAGGTCTGTTCGTACTCAGAACGGAGCGAGCAAAAGAAAGCGATGGTGTCGTTGGTGGTCTCCTGCGAAAGCAATTTGCGAAGTTCTTTCACTTTAGCATGCAGCGCGATTCGTATGGCCGGGTGTCCATGTTGTCCTCCTCATATATTGGCAACTTCCTTGTTCTAGCTCTTTGCTATTCTCGAGGTATCACACCGCGACAGGAAAGTAGCTCATGAACAGCAGACGCCTTCGTATACACCAGAACAACCAGCAGATACAAGAGCGGCACAGAACGAGCGCGCGCCAAACGACATGCTCGAAGTTCACCAGCCTCACCTTCAGCAGACACCCACGAGCTCGTCTACGAGCCTTCAGCAGCACAGCCTCTGCAAATCTCAGTAGAAAGTCTCTGGCTCTGGGCCACTCCGAGTTCACTAGCAGCAGAAGCCTCACCTCACCACACGACAGCCAGCTCGACTAGGAGCCCCACCAGCAACAAAGGCAATTCACCAGAGCGGGCTCCCAACCAGAACAATGAAGTCATCTCAAGAGCAGGACCTCGAAGCAGAGGTCCGCCAGCTTACACTCCACCTCAAGACTCCGACCTTCCCCATGCTTCAGCAGCAGCAACTCCAAGAATCACGAGCAAAAGCAAGACGAAGACACCACCACCAGTGCCACCGAAGAGGCACGTCAACACGTGACCATGACCAGCATCAGACGCCCTTGTCAGCACCGGTCGTCGCGCTGCTGGTGCCTCATAATCGCGCGCGATCGCCTCACCGCAAAAGTCACGAAGACAATACGAAGGACGTTGAGCCACCTCTAACAATCCTTGATTGTGAGGTTCTACGTCTCGACCACCTTCGCCCGGCTTTCTGGATCAGCACATAGCTTCTGCGAAATGTCAGGCGTGGGAAGCCGCCAACTCGAGAGCGGGTCTCCAGCTCGGCGATGCCGGCTTTCTGGCTCTCCGCGGTTGTGCTCTGGTCTCGAGCCTGGTTAATGGTGAGCATCTGCTCTCTTCCGAGAACACTGCCCGGGCTGCTTTTCAAGCTCGGCAACGCGCTGATCGCATTGCTGCTTAACCTCGGTGGCGTCGGCGGTACCAACTCTCAAGAGAATGCGACGCCGCCGGTACGAAGATGGACCGCCGACCCACCAACTGCCGTGATAGAACGAGGTGCAGATGAACATGAGTCTGCGGCAGGCGCTCACAGCGACACGCGCCGACGTGGCGTTTATGCTACGGGTAGAAGTCGTTGTCACTGTTGCGTTTGATAGTGTGATCTTTGAAGACGTACGACCTTCCGCCACCACCACCCTCGAACAGACCACCCTGGTAAAGTTCACGCTCGGAAACCACGCTCGAACAAACCACGCTCCAACAGACCGCCCGCGACCAGGGCCCACGCCCAGCACCAGACTGCACGGTCCACCACACTGCAGGCATGCTCGGCAGAAAACAACAGGAACCCGGCAAGAAGGCTCGACTTCTGCAGTTCCACCGCTATGATCGCGAAGTTCTATGGCCTATACTACGAACAATGTTCAACAAGTAAGGCGGCGTGAGCGCGAGGTCTCAAACCCTACGGTCTTGCGGGGTGGAATGGAAGCCAATACATTTGAAGCAGAACACGACATTACTGGCACCAGCACCACGAATCCGGGAGGTCGGTGCGGTCAGTTGTCATCACCATCTACGAGCATCACGGATTCTTGCGTTGTTCGGTCGCTTATAGCTTCTGGCTTGTAGTGGCTAGAGCGAGATTGATGTGGGCTGGAGAGCTCATCTGATATCCAGGGTATGCAGCCGGTGTCAGCACCCAGCCGGTCAACCACTATATTGTGGTACCGGGGAGGTTTGGCAGCAGATCGGGGAGGAGCAGTAACAGTGCCAGGAGACGCAACAAGAGATAATACAACGACCTTCAAGGCGTCTGCAGAAGGTATCCAGGCCGCTCGACAAAGACTACATGGCAACCTAGATGTGGACGCTATTGTCGATCAAGACCAAGAAACACTAAGAGAGGCCTGTCTAGAATCCAAGCTTCCGGAGCTCAAATCAAGAAGCAGCTCTACTCACCAGTAGCAGAATGGTCATTTCGAAGCGTCTTCAATCTTGCATGCCCACGGCAGAGCACAGAGCTTAGCCAGCAGAGGACGGCTTAGTCTTTCACTGGCTTGTCTTTCTCAGGCATGAGGATGAGGCGGAGCTGCCGACGACGTCGTCCTCGGCTGTGCGATCGAGCCTGTGAACGCTGGCTCTCGTCGTCTTGATGTGCCTAACGTGAGTCTTCTGTCAACCTCAGTTTCCGTCTCTTATCAATGTTACAATGCATAAAAAGTACCCTGCGGCTTCCGTAAGACTCTATCCCTTCCTTTCACGTGAATTTGGCAGAGGCATTATACTAATCCAAAACATGGTCTGCGCAACGGAAGGGAGCAAGGCCTTCGACGAGTCAGATAAAGACTGATTCCCAGCTTTTACAATCTCTCCCTGGCCAACCCAGTCATGCAAACCTCCAGATTCAGGATGCACCGACAACGAACTCACCTGCCCTCCCTGCGCCGAGCTTAGTGCAGCCCCGACCCTCCCGATTCTTCCAGCAGCATAATGAGGATCAGCAACAGACCTCACCTTGATCGTCACCGCACCTACTCATCTCACCCATAGGCCGGAAACCCTCATCCTTGTACCTCCCTCTACTCACGGGCCTACCCTCCGCCGCATTCTCACCCCGCCGCATCGCTGCGAGTTGACGCAGCTACCGGAGAGGCCAAAATGTGAGCGGCTGCGGAGTAGTCGTGAGCTAAGCAAGATCAAGGTCAGCATAACATCATAGGATATTGACATCTACTAAGCAGAGAAACTTGCACCAAGCGCCTCCGTCCGCCCCATCACTCGTCCCCGGGACGACAAAGTCCTCCATCATGCCGCCACACGCTCCGCGTTCGCATCGCTTCTCGCTTTAACCCAACGCACGCATCTTTAGCCATTCACGCACGCGTGGCCACGGGACTATCCCATTTCGGACGAAGACGTCAAAGGAGGTTCAGATGCGCCCGCTCTTGTGGCGCGCATGACGAGAGTGGACATCGGCAAGCTAACGACGGGCAGAATGGCGAGATAGCGGCGAAGCAGAAGAAGGATGGGTCGGCTATGGAGGGAGGATGAGGACAGGCTAGGTATCGAGAAGGCAGCGAAGCAGAAGAAGCAGAAGTTAAGTTGAGAGGGGGAGGAGGATCGAAATAGGCAGGGTAGCGATGATTTGCGGCGTTTGAAGAATTACCGAACACATCGATTGGGATCGTAAGCAGGCTCATCAGCACATGCCGATTGCTCTGTCGGTGCATGGGCCTGTGGAGCCACAGGAAGGCCCGGACAAACCGCAAGTCTCGATTAGAAAAATTAACGTCAAAGCAGAGTGGGTGTTCAATTCAATTTCAGCGTATTGCGGCTCTTACTTTCATCATCTAAACCTGAAGTGAAGGACATAAGTTGGTTGTTCAAACGACACATCGCCAGCGAGGGTCCTTGACCAGAAGCTACCCAGACTCCCCATCGCACATTGTACCTCAAACCGTGCTGTTTCGGGCTCTCTTGCTTCGCTTCTTGTTTCTGTCGACCACGATCCCATCGCTCTCGTCACTACCCTCGTCAAGTTCGGCAGCCGCCACTCCCCGCTTCTCTCGTCTGAGTCCAGTACCGCCCTGCCCGCCACGATTTTGCTCTTCTTCGTCGGAACGGCGTAGTCCTTCAGCGCTGCTCGGAAGAGCCTCGTCCTTCTGTGAAGGTGTAGGCGTTGGGGGAGAGATGATGCCATCGATCTCAAGGTCGCCTGTACTTCGGTTAGAACGAGCTCTTCGAGAACTTTAGGAACCTCGACTAACGTTTCGTGCGGTATTGAAAGGTGAGCTTTGCGATGCTCGCCACGGTATTGAAAAGCGCACTAGGGTTGGTGAAGTCCAGTGGTTGCGGCTCGCTCACTCTAACGATTTGTTAGTCTGTAGCGAAACCTGATTTGATGGACATGCGTACGAAACCTGATTTGATATCGCACGCCCTTTGAGCAGCTCTTCAGGCACAGTAGTCACGTCCGACCATCTCTTGAAAGCTGGTACGTCTGCGTGGGGTACCTCGACTCCCTTGGCTACTGCAACATGACAGTGAACCTTGATGTCGCCCAGCCTTCTGTAGTCGACGCTGGACAGATCCTCTGCTCGCGCGTCGTCTAGCAAGTGATGTCAGTTTCGAAAGCAGACCGGGACCACCCAAACGACCTACCAGTCTCAAGAGTAGCAAAAATGAACTTCTCCTTTGTAAACGCCTCTCTACAATTCCGAGTGATGCCATCGACGAAGAAGGAAACATTCTCCGACGGGCAAGCCGGTTCCCATAGCGCGACCACGAGACGTCCGTCCATGAAAACACACATGGCAATCCCAAGCTCGCCGTCGTGTTCCGGCCAAGATCGAGGCAGATTGTGGGGCGTTGCGACCTCAAGGCGGACGTCGAAGTTCGCATTTTCAATCGACTGTACATACTTGTGGGAAGCCTTTTCTGGATGACGGTACTCTTTGAGGGGGATGGATTGGACACATATCTTCGCTTCGAGTCGGAAGCCTCCAGCGGATTCGTACTTCATCCTAGTAGGCCTTGGAGAGATCCCAGAAAAGTAATGGGCTTTCTCAAAGTCTCTGCGGTACGGATGGGAAGGAGGCAAGAGAGTCTTTAAAAAGCTCGTTTAGTTGTGAATTCATACGAATGAAACCTGGACGTCAAGGCATCTTCCCGCGGTCATCTCTCGGTACGCACCATAGCATCGTCTTTCCACGCTCCCAGAAGTCTGGTAGAAGTGCGTACACAGCAGCGACTGAAACAAATGACAGGTCTTGCCCGACATGGCGAATTGACTGATGTTTTCGCTTCTACAACAGTCTTGACGTTGGTGAGTTTTTTTGGGGCCAGCAGCACTTCTTACTGCTCATGTTCAGCAATAGCGTTGTTCGTATTGTTTGATTCTAAACCAGGTTGGAAGGCCAAAACGCAGATGCTGTCAAAGATGCCCTCGCAAACCAAAAAATGAGGTCAGGGCAGGAAAACGGCGCATTGCATTGGTCCGGCGTCACTCCGGCCTAGCTTCAGCCACAAGCCACAGTTCACTCAGCTCTCACTTTCCAAGTCGAAGGGTCTGACTTGGGAGGCAAGGCTAGAGATCAATTTGATGTTACCAAAGAATTTGCCACTGAGTCCAACGGCTAGTCCCCGGTAGTCCTTCAGAGGCAGGCTGAAAGATTACTAAGCTAAAGAGTGCACTGTACAATGATCGTGAGCTTGACCGGCGAAGATGGACTTTTATTCAAAAGCTGTCCTAGAAGGTCTCCGCGAGAGAGGTCCAGCCTACAGCAGCAGGGCATGCGACGATCTTTGACTGGTGACGCTTCAGCGAGCGAAACCTTGCAGGCCACTATCCGACTTGATCTGCGCGAAGTATTATACAACCTCACTCAACGAAGCATAAACGTCCTGCAGAAGTATATAAGGTGCTGCCCTCAAGCCCTTTATCTGAGATAGAATGCCAGGAGTCTGAGGCCAGAAGTCCGAGGCCATGAATTGATTCTAGACGTAGAAGTGGAAAGTATGCTTCGTCGTGATGTGCTGATGCCTATCCTGCGACGGTTTCCGCTGGCCAAGTTAGCAGAGATAGCAAAGCAGAGCTCTGCATACCAAATCACAGACGTCAAGATCGCGATCGAGTACGCAGATGATGATAGTGGACAGGAATTGCAATGGTGATCGCAACCAAAAGCTGAACTTCTGGTCGAGTAGACGAAAGTCTCAACAGTACCAGTTGGCCTGCTTTCTCAGGCTCGGCCATCGCCACATGGCTACTCCGGGCTTGGTAGCCGATCTCCCACGTGGCTACTCCGTGCGGTCTGATCAAGCTTCTCATCCACGCGCCGTCGAAATCCTTCGTTCCTTCGCTTCACGCTACCAAACGCAAAAGCATAGCGGCTTCCCGGAAGCGCAGAGCACCTTTTGGAGGACTCGCCCTCGCGCCGACGACGAGCAAGAAAAGGAAATGGACCGGTCGTATGCTCTCAGGCCGGCCGTATGAATTCCGAATCCTCATCAAGATTATACTGAGCTCATACGATAAAACATTATGCAGAGCTACGGATACGACGAAACTCGGAGTGCTCGAGGAAGTAAGCAGGTTTGAGAACGTCCGCTACGGTCCGGCCAGGTTCGTGAACACGAGAAGCACTCCTCAGGCTCAGCTGGTCTTCCTTTCGCCAACGCTAGCTAAGGTCTCGGTGTGCATCAGTTTCCGAGGTCAGCATCCCTCCTGGACAGAGACCGACGCGGAGAAGATCGAACGGCAAAAACAGTCTTCTGCCTACAGTCGGAAGCTCGAGGCTACACTGCTCAGGCAGTCAGCGGTGTGCGGCAGTACGTGTTGCCTTGACTACGAGGCTATGAAGAAGCCATGAACTTAGACCAGAACCGATGAAGGGCAGCGGGAGGCATGTACCAACATTTCTTGAAAGCTTCGGCTTTCCCATGCCTGAGGGACGCGATGAGTATACGAGCCACTACAGTTGTTGCTACGCTCCAGCTGGTGCTGTCAGAGTGCAACATTGATCGTTCGCATCTGCTTCTGGTTCATACAGTCATACTCGGCGACAGTCTCGCAAGCTAGCGGACAACCACTACGTTTCGGTTGCGAAGGACTGCGGTTGGAGCCTGCTGGGAGTGCTGGGAGAGGCGAGCAGGATTCACACCTTGTGAACCTATATCCACACCTCGTGATACGCTGCCGTTCCTGCTTTGAGTTTCAGCCATCTGGCGGACATCCGGGGATGCAGTGCTGCAAGCTCGGGCTCGCGCTGATGGGACTCGACGCGCACGTTACTGCCCAACAATGTTTCACAAATCCCAACCATGAACTTATCACGAACTCTCGCTACTTTGGACATCCTCTAGACATCCTCCTCAAACTGACCATCCTTGTGGCTCCACCCTTTCCCAGGTAAGGCAAGCAAGATGCCCCGCCAGTCTCCTCTAGTTGGCTAATGAATGTCTTTTCTCCGCTGCCGATTGAGCTCGATTTGGCTGGGATCGTTGTGGTAAATGCGGTTTCACACGCTTTGAATTAGCCTGCGATGATGAGCATGCACATCTGGTCGCACAGTCGGATGCCAGGGACTCTGCCCCGGGCTAGTCTCCGTGATGGGCTTGCAGTGGCGTGGGAAGCGTCAAAATTGAGTGACATGCTGAGGCATTGTTGATCTTGTGTTCCCTGGCTCCTCGCGTACTCAATCATGGTTACCATGGAGCCATGCTGTGGAGAGTCCTGCAAGCCACTCGGCACCACTTGCCTCGTATCTCATCACCGGCGCGATGTCCGAGCCGCCCGCCAAGGCCAATCTCGCACGACAGCTCATCATCAAAACTTGGTCTCTCTGTCGACCTTTCTTATGCAGCATCCATGAACCAATCCTTGGGGCAGACGATGCTCCCTGCTGAGACCCTAGCTGACCCACCGATCATGTACCTGCACCCATGGTTCAGCCCATACGAGACGGTGGACGTTGATAGATTGTGTTGCACACGATGAGTGATACGAGGACGAACCCTACAGATCGTCGTTCTCACATCGAACATCGTAGCAGTCTTTGAAGCTGAAGGGAGCGGTATAAGGTTCTGCTCGAATCTCTCGAAGCTTCCTTATTCTCACACCTCACCTCTTAGGCTACACCACATCCGCGAATCTCATACCCCAGCCGTCCAGATGTGGGCCAGCTCAACGTCGAATATCGCAGAAATCTTTGGAGCTGAAGGGACAGTGTATGTAACCGAGTCAGTTCTGCCCGAACCTCTTAAAGCTTCCTTGTTCTTACACCTCTTAGGCTGAACCATCCGTGGATGCTACACCCCAGCCGTCCAAATGTGGGCCAGCCGAGTGTAATGGTTTTCTCAACCATCATGTCCACAGGTTCCCGTCTGACGGTCCGCTCTCTGGGGCGGGAATACTACACCAGCATCGACAGCGGCCATGACCGGTTTGTGGATCTGGACGCATTCTTCGCTAGTGGAGCAAGTCTGGAAGACATGAAGACCATTTACGACGTCGGAACTATGCTCGCGGACCCCCGCATATGCAACAAGATAATCGATGATGTTGGACTCTACCTCTCGACCGATACGACCGTCACTCCCGCGCTCACCCCCGAGGAGGATGCGGTCCTCTTCGACCTGTTCTGCATAGTCATGGAAGACTTTGATTCCAGTCAGCGACCCTGGGTGTTCATGCCGTGGATTGCAAGAACTGGATTGGCCCTGTCGGATTTCGATGGGTGGACGGACACGGGACGGGCGCGTTTTTACCAGTTCCACTCGTTCTGCTGCGGAAAGGACCCAGACGGCTCAGAGCTACATGGCTTGTTGCACCGCGCTGAAGGCGGGGAATGTCACTTCCACGAAAACTGCGACGGAGCATGCGACGGAACGCAGGTACCGACCTTATCAGACGCACTGGGGAATGGGAATGTGGCGCCGGACGGCCGGATCACCACATCTCTACACAGGGGTGTCAATGACCTTTTCAAGGACACAATGTATGGTCATGAGTGGTCTGATAAGGCGGAAGAGCCGAGGTGGCCCGGAGCGAAGGCTATTGAAGGGCGGAGCAGTCAAGCCGGGGTCTGATAGTCTTGTTGTCAAGAAAAAGGAGGGCGTGAGCAGTCAAGCCGGGGTCTGATAGTCTTGTTGTCAAGAAAAAGGAGGGCGTGAGCTCTGGGTCTGGCGTTGGATATGCAATATCTGGACATTTTGGGCTTGAGCATTTGGGATTCGAGTTTCGGGGTTTAGGACGCACTTGAAGTACACGCACCAAGATGACGAGCACGACTAACGACCAACAAGTTTCGCGGATGTATGCTTTCAGAGTAGCAGAACCTAGATCGTAGATGGTATGAACGACTCTTTTAACCACGTCGGCTTCTCCATTTCACCATCACCACTGATGTTCCTGCTGAGAATCTTTCGACGATCGGAGTCTCTTATCATAATCAGATGCGGAGTAGTTGCGGTTTCGGGCCCGAAAGCGCCGATGACGCCCTGCCAAGCGGCTACACCGAATCGATCTTGAGGTTCGCGTTTGCAGAACAGGTCCGTCTACATTCTAGCCTTGGATCCTATCCTCTTACGCCATCTGCTGCGAGTGAGTGCCTTCCTCTGGCTCCCATACTACTGCGTGAGTTGTGCCTGCAAACAAAGTCGAACCTTTTACCTAACCAACGCGCAGAAGAAGGACCGAAACCTGCACGATGGTAATCCGCAACAACGCGTAAGATGGCAGAAAAGAAAGAGAGGTACATTATTGGCTTCATCCACAAGAACATCCTCATATCTGACGGCAAGTTTACAGCTATCTCGATCTTGCCAACATGCATACCACCGACCCTGCGTACGACGACAGAAAGCCCCGAACGTCTTCTCATGCCTTCACTGAACCGCGCGAGAATCATTTCTACCGGTTCGAAGCCAACACGACGACGCGTCCTTCTACCGATGGCGGGATACATACAATTCTCGACGACCAGGATATACTCGAAACCCTCATCTACCCGGAAGGCCAGATTGAGAAGGCGATCGAGCGAAAAGTCAACGTTACTTAGAGCCTCGACAGCAGCAGAGTCCATTTCAATATCCGCATCACGTAGCGCAAGTGCGTCCACGGCGAGGAACCAGAAACGACCATTGACGAGACCTTCAAATTCGGCTACGACATGGGCCGCGCCATGCAACACATCAGTGGCTGGATTGACGGGGTAGCGAAGCCAGAGCAGGTACCAGCGCCCGCGCGTCCACTAGCCACACTACCAGCCCAACCCGCTCGAGCAACGAACGTGCCTACGGCAGCCTCGCCCGGTCGAGCAACGAATGCTCCTTCACGCGCTCGAGCAAAGGACGTACCTGCGGCGTCCGGCGATAGGCGCTCGACCAGGAGACCGAGCAAAATGCAAGCCGGGCGGGTGTTCATCACGGATGACGAGGCCACTGACGGCGAGTGACAAGATGGTGACTTGACACTGGTCAGCGTTTCAAGAGCACTTGGAGTGCGTGGGTTGCCTCAAGACACGCGGGATGTGTTTGCGAGGCTGCGGCTCATCACTAGCCGTCGCTTGGTTGGCTATACTTACGGAGCATCAGAGACACTCGCCCTGGTGGTACTGTGTTCGAGAAATGCAACTCTTCAAGGAAGTGTGAGAGCGACATTGCAGGCTCTAGAGCTCGCAGGAGATACGTTTC
>JAABUK010012767.1_pt1 | contig 10637 bp, 6 predicted proteins | sample 5559141 | NCBI WGS metagenome assembly JAABUK01 (sample SAMN10711869, study PRJNA513367) | rock metagenome | isolation source: Antarctica rocks | place: Antarctica: Victoria Land, Pudding Butte nord | collected 2016-01-03
GGTGGACGAGTCGTTATATGTCGTCGACGGCCTCCTTCTCGTGCACATGGCAGGCGAGGAGCACCAACTGGCGGCCGGCGGGCTGGTCGTTGCTCCCCGCGGTGTGCCACACGCCTTCCTCGTGCTTTCGGATTCCGCCACCATGCTCACTCTGCATACGCCGGGCACCTGCCAAGCCTTCTATCTCGGTGCCAGCGAGCCCCTGACCAGTGACACCCGACGAATCGTCGACTTCGACCGCGTACGGGAATCCGCTGCCGCCCACGGTGGCATCGAGATCTTGGGCCCCCCACCATTTGCGCAGTAACGAGCCAGGTGGCACGGCCGGCGTGGATGGCGCCCTGGGCTGGTAGCAGCGCGAACGCGGTGTGCAAATTGCCGGCGCGGCACACACTGGATGGCGGCGCCTGCCAAGTGCTTCCATAGCGGTATGACCGGTCCTGAGGAAGCACCCCGCGTCGTCTGCGCCAGCCGGGAGATCGCGGCCAGCGCCGGGCGGATCTTTGAGCTCATTGCCGACCCCGCTTCACAGCCCCGCTGGGACGGCAACGACAACTTGGCTGGGGCACCGGGCGGGCAACGCGTCCGCGCCGCGGGTGAGGTGTTTCTGATGACCACGACAAAGGGCCATCTTCGGGAGAACCACGTCGTCGAGTTCGACGAGGGCCGACTCATCGCGTGGAGACCTGCCGAGTCAGGCCAAGAACCACCAGGGCACCTATGGCGATGGGAACTCGAGCCGATCGACCCGTCGCGAACGCGCGTCACCCACACCTACGACTGGACCGCGTTGAACGACGAGACGCGCCTTCCGAGAGCCCGGGCGACCACCGCCGACAAACTTCAGGCCTCGCTGGACCGCCTCGGCACCCTCGCCGACGGGGAGTGACCCGGCTACTGCCAGGACGGACCCGACACGCGGGTTGAGCCGATGAGGATCGGCGGATCGGACCCCTCGACCCTGTTGCCGGCGACGTACGCGCCACTGCGACCCAAGCCATGATCGTCGGCAGCGTTGCGTGGTTACCCTAAACCGTGGAAAATCTGGCTCGCTTTGTCCTGCGCCACCGGCTGCTGGTCAGCCTCTTCTGGCTGGCCCTGTTCGTCGCCGGAGGCATCGCGGCCGGTCCTGCCGCCGGCCGGCTGAGCTTCGACTTCTCGCTGCCCGGCCAGCCGGGCTACCAAGCCGAGCGGCAACTAATCTCCACGTTCGGCACCAGCACGGCCGACACGCTTGTCCCGGTGCTCACGGTTCCGGCCGGCAGCACCGTGCAGCAACACGCGGCCGACATCGCGAAGGTGTTCGACACCGTCCGCACGAAACTGCCGCAGGTAAGGGTCGTCGACTTGGCAAGCACCGGCGACGCACGCTTCGTCACCGACGACGGACGAAGCACGTTCGCCCTCATCCAAGGTCCCGAGCCACAGGGCTTCGATCCAGGCCTGACCGCGTCACTTCCGCCCATCGTTCAGGCGGCAGCGACCGCAGCGGGCCTGCAGGCCAGCGTCACGTCGTACGCGCTGCTCGCCGCAGGCGGGAACACCGACGGACCCAGCGTGCTGGCCGAGACGCTGTTCGGCGCAGTTGGTGCCCTCGCCGTTCTCATCTTCGTGTTCGCGTCTTTCCTGGCGCTGGTGCCGCTCGTCATCGCGGCCGTCTCCATCCTGACCACCTTTCTGCTGGTGCTGGGGCTGACCTACCTGACCGACGTCAGCTTTGTCGTGCAGTTCCTCATCGCGCTGGTGGGGCTGGGGGTTGCGATCGACTACTCGTTGCTGCTGGTCTCGCGCTGGCGAGAGGAGCGCGCCCACGGGCGGACGAACGACGAGGCCGTGGTCGTCGCGGTGCGCACGGCCGGCAGCGCGGTATTCGCCTCCGGTGTCACGGTCGCGATCAGCCTGCTCGCCCTGCTGGTCGTGCCGGTGCCCTTCCTGCGCAGCATGGGGCTCGGCGGCATGCTGATCCCACTGGTCAGCGTCGGGGTCGTGCTCACCCTGCTGCCGGCGCTGCTGTCAAAGCTCGGGCCGCGGGTCGACTGGCCCCGGATCCGCCATGATTCCGTCGTCGCTCGCGGCTGGTCGGCCTGGGCCAGGCTCATCGTCCGCCGGCGCTGGATCGCCGCCGGTGTGGCCGCGGTCGCGCTCGGGCTGATCGTCGCACCGGTGTTCGGGCTCAAGATCGGGCAGTCTGGCACGACGTCACTGGCGCGCAGCGGCCCGGCGTACACCACCCTCCAGCAGCTCAAGGCCGGCGGGGTGGGCAGCGGCGTCCTCACCCCCATCGCGGTCCTGGTGCCGCAGGGCGAGGCCAGGGCCGCCGTGGCCGCAGCATCGGGTGTGCCGGGGGTACGCACCGCCGTCGTGGGCGGGACGCGGAAGGGGATTGCCGTCGTCGACGTGATTCCTCACAGAGAAACCGTCGACAGCGAGAGCAACGGCGTCGTCAACGACGTACGCACCGCGGTCGAGCAAGCCACCACCGGCAATGTCGGCGTCGCCGGCACCGGCGCGGTCGTGCAGGACTACTTCCACGCGGTGTATGAGAAGTTTCCGTATGTGCTGGCGCTCATCGCCGTCATCACGTTCGTGCTGCTCGTGCGGACGTTCCGATCCATCCTGCTGCCGGTCAAGGCAGTGATCCTCAACCTGGTTTCACTGGCCGCCGTGTTCGGGGCCGTCGTTTTCTTCTGGCAGCACGGCCACGGCTCCAACACGGTGTTCGGGGTGGCGCCGACCGGTGCGATCACGTTCTGGCTGCCAGTGATCATTTTCGCGTTCTTGTTCGGACTGTCGATGGACTACGAGGTGTTCATCCTCGCCCGGATGCGCGAGGAGTACGACGCGACCGGTTCCACCGCGCAAGCCGTGGTGACCGGCCTGGGCCGGACCGGGCGGCTGGTGACATCGGCCGCCCTAATCCTGTTCTTCTCGTTCGCGGCGCTGGCGTCCTCGCCCGGCACCGACATCAAGGTGCTCGGCACGGCGCTCGGCGTCGGCATCCTCATCGACGCAACCCTGGTACGCGCCCTGCTCGTGCCTGCCCTGGTCGGCCTGTTCGGCCGGTGGAACTGGTGGCTGCCTGCGGGGGTGGCCCGAGTGTTGCGCGTCAAGCCCTCCCCGCTAGCCGCCGCCGGCACCGAACCTGGTCTCCCGGAACGGCAGCTGGCGCCGGCCGGGTCACCGGGCAGTTAGCCGGCGGGGGCGGCTGCTCGGCGCCGGCTCAGCACACCACTCAGGTCAGAGCCAGCGTCCGCAGGAGCAGCCGGGCGGCGTCACCGCCGGCGGCTGAGGCCACCGCGACCGCGGTAGGCACGTCGAGGTCGTCGAGCAGGGCGGCCGTGACTGCTGCGACCGCCGCTGGCTGCTCGCCGGTCGCGCCGGCTGCGCGGTACAGCCCCTCCAGCACTTCCGCTGCCGCCTCCACCTCGGCCGGCCGATAGTCCCAGCCCTGTGACCAGCGGCGATGCAGGAGCATCAGGCGCACCGCGGAGGCGGGATGGTGGGCCAGGACGTCGGCAGTCAGCACCAGGTTGCCGGTGGACTTCGCCATCTTCTGCCCGGCGACGCCGACGAGCCCCACCTGCAGGTGCGCGCGGGCGAAAGGCGCGACGCCAGTGGCCGCTTGCACCATCGCCACCTGGTAGGCGTGGTGCGGGAAGGTGAGGTCGGCGCCCCCGGCGAGGATGTCGATGCCTGCGCCGAGCACCGCGTGCGCCATCGCCGCGCACTCGGCGTGCCAGCCCGGTCGACCCCAGCCCCAGGGGCTCGGCCAGGCCGGCTCGGCCGGGCCGGAGGGGCGCCAGACAGCCACGTCGAAGGGGTCCTCACGTAGCGGGTCGTCCGGCTCGTCGCCGTACTCGGCCAGCCGAGTCAAGGCGGTGTCGCGGTCGAGACCCGAGTTTGCGGCCACGCCGGCGCCACCGAAGTAGACGTGCCCCTCGCGCTCGTACGCCGCGCCGCCGGCGAGCAGTGCAGCGGCCAGTTGGACCACGTCGCCGATGTGGTGTCGGGCCCGCGGCTCGTGCTGGGGGCGGCGCACGCTCAACGCGGCCATGTCCTGGGCGAACAGGTACTCCTGGCCCAACGCGAACTCGTCGTAGCTGCGCGACCGGTCCGCGGCTGCGCGGGTCAGCACGTCGTCGACGTCGGTGATGTTGCGGCAGGTGAGCACCGTCGCGCCGACCAGGCGGGCCACCGCCGCGGCGGCGTCGGCCCATACGAAGGTCGCCGCGTGGCCCAGATGGGTGACGTCGTACGGCGTGATCCCGCAGACGTACATCCGGGTCGTGCCCAGCAACGGCAGCGGCCGGCCGGCCAGGCGCAGGGCGGCGGGCAGCTCGGAGCGACCCAGCCGGCCAGCGAGACCGAGCACGGCAGGCTGGACAAATGCGGGCGCCATAGCGACATCATGACAACACGCGATAGCCAGTGGCGGGCAACCCGGAGGCGCTTGATGGTGCAGGTCGAGGTCATCGCCACCCCGGAGCTCGGTGACCGCAGTTATGTCGCGCATGACAGTGTCGCGGCGATCGTGGTCGACCCCCAACGCGATCTTGACCGCGTTGAGCGGGTGCTGCACGACAAAGGGCTGCACTGCCAGCTGGTGGCGGAGACGCACGTGCACAACGATTACGTCACCGGCGGCTACGAGCTGTCCCGGCGGACGGGCGCTGCCTACGCCGTCAGCGCCGGCGACCGGGTCGCCTTTCCCCGCCTGGCGGCCGGTGACGGTGACGAGATCGCCGTCGGATCGATGACCGTCCGCGTGGTGGCCACTCCCGGCCACACCGACCACCACCTGTCCTACGTCGTCTCCGACCCTCAGGGAGCGGGGGTCTTCACCGGCGGATCCCTGCTGTACGGCACCGTGGGCCGCACCGACCTGGTCGATCCCCACCGCACCGAGGAGCTGGCCCGCGCGCAGTACCACTCGGCCCGCCGGCTGGCCGACCTGTTGCCCGGCCAGACGCCGGTCTATCCGACGCACGGCTTCGGCAGCTTCTGCTCGTCGGGGTCGTCAGCGGCATCGGGGTCGTTAGCGGCAGGGCCCGTCGCCGGCGAGCAGACCATCGCCGCCGAAAGAACCCGCAACGACGCGCTGACCGAGCCCGACGAGGACGCCTTCGTCCGGCGGCTCGTCGGCGGCCTGACCGCCTACCCCGCCTACTACGCCCATATGGGCGCCCGGAACCGCCAGGGACCGTCTGCCGCGGACCTCTCACCGGTGCCGGAGGTCGATGCCACGGAGCTGCACCGGCGGCTGGGCGCCGGTCAGTGGGTGGTCGACCTGCGCGACCGGGTGGCGTACGCCCAGCACCATCTCGCCGGCAGCATCAGCATCGAGCTGGGGGAGCAGTTCGCCACCTACCTGGGCTGGCTGATGCCGTGGGGCAGCCCGCTGACCCTGATCGGCGAGACCGCGGCACAGGTCGCCGATGCGCAGCGCCAGCTTGTCCGGATCGGCGTCGACCGGCCCGCCGGCGCCGCCACTGGACCGCTGGCCGGCGAGGGGCGCTCCTATCCGCGGGTGACGTTCGCCGACCTCACCTCCGCGCTGGGCCAAACCGGCAGCGGCGAGGTTGTCCTGGACGTACGCCGCGACGATGAGCGCGACCGCGGTGCTATCCCCGGCTCAGTGCACATCCCACTGCACTCCCTGCTGACCCGACTGGCCGACCTGCCCGATGGCCGGCTGTGGGTGCATTGTGCAAGCGGCTACCGGTCGGCGATCGCCGCAAGCCTGCTGGAGCGGGCCGGTCGCGACGTCGTCTACGTCGACGACGAAATCGATCCAGCCACCCTGGGTATGCAGACGGGCTGACAGGTCACTGCATTTCGGCCTACGCTCCGCGAGGCCTACAACTGTGGGTAAACTTCTGCAAAAGCCAGCCGGCTGATCCGATCCACCGGCCGGCGCGAACGCCACATGCCGGAGTGGCTCAACGTCCCGGAATCGCGAAAGGAGCCGGCCGCTCGGCCGCAGCCGACCGAATCGCGGCTGGCTGCGGGCACCACATCGTCCGCACAACGACAGGAGTAGCGCGCATGCCAGGTTCTGTGTTCGCGAGCCGACGTCGACGTCTGGCCCTCTCCGCCGCGGTGGCAACCATTGCCACCACCGGCGCCATGGTCGGGCTCACGCCAGGGATCGCCAGCGCGTCCAGCCACCGTGAGGCACCCCTCACGGCAGCCGACCCCAAGATCGACAACACCGATGTCTACGCGTTCGTTAGCAAGGACAACAGCGACAGCGTCACCCTGATCGCGAACTGGATCCCCAACGAGGAGCCGAACGGCGGGCCGAACTTCTACCCGTGGCAGGCCGGCGCGTACTACGACATCAACATCGACAACAACGGAGACGGCAAGGCTGACTACGTCTACCGGTGGGTGTTCAAGGATGTGGACAAGCGCGGGACCAACACGTTCCTGTACAACAACGGTCCGGTCACCTCGCTCGGCGACCCGAACCTGCTGTTCAAGCAGACCTACACGCTCACCGAGATCGACAAGGACGCCGGAACTTCCAAGGTGCTCACCACCGGGGTCTCCGCGCCGTCGTTCACCGGCAAGGCGTCCATGCCGAACTACGCGAAGCTGCGCCAGCAGGCGATCAAGAGCTTCAGGGTTGGCAGCAGCTACGACGGCCACAAGACCTTCGCCGGTCAGGCCGACGACCCGTTCTTCCTCGACCTGCGCGTCTTCGACCTGCTGTACGGGACGCATCTGCAGGAGACCGGACAGGACACGCTGTGCGGCTACAACGTCAACACCATCGCACTGCAGGTGCCTAAGTCTGATGTGGCGCTGCGCAACGACGCCAACTCCAACCCGGTCGTCGGGGTCTGGAGCACGACGGAAAAGCAGACGCTGAAGCTGACCGCCGGCAAGGCCACGCCGACCGGCCCGTACGTCCAGGTGTCGCGGCTGGGCAACCCGCTGGTCAACGAGGTCATCGTTCCGGCCGGCCTCAAGGACGCGTTCAACGCGATCACCCCCAACGTCGACCACACCATCAAGAAGGTCGTCAACCGGGTGCTGTACCCCGAGGTGCCGAAGCTGATCGAGGCGATCTACGGCATCCCGGCGCCCAAGACGCCGCGTGAGGACCTGTTCGAGATCTTCCTCACCGGTATCGCCAAGAACGCACCGACGTCAAACGGGACAAGGGCGCCGATCCAGGCGGACCTGAACTCCCAGCTCCTGAACAAGAACGTCAATAACAGCAACTTCATCCCGGCTGAGGAACTGCGGCTGAACATGGCCGTGGCCCCGACAGCCAACCCGAACCGGCTCGGTGTGCTGGCGAAGGACTACCAGGGATTCCCCAACGGCCGTCGGCTCACTGACGACGTCGTCGACATCGAGCTGCAGGCGCTCGAGGGTGCGGCCACCAAGGGCATTGTCGCCCCGCTGGCTGCTGGCGACCGGGTCAACACCAACGACCGGGCGTTTGACACGTCGTTCCCCTACGTTGCCGGCCCCAACATGCGGGCCGTCAACCGTGCGGGCTGCGGCAACAACATGCCGGCTGCTGGCGCAACCAGTGCCAGTTCCACCACCGGCGGCGGCTCGCAGGGCGGCCTGGGCGCAACGACCCAGACCGGTCTGACGCGCTTCGTGCCGGCTGCTGGCGGGCTCGCGGGACTGCTGTTCCTCGGTCTCGGTGTGACAGCGCTGCGCCGTCGTCGCGAAAGCTTCGCGACCGCACAGCTCAGCTAGTTCGACGCGGGGGCGGCGTGGTCTCATGGACCGCGCCGCCCCCGTTCCCATCCCTCGCTCCAAAGGGCCGGCACCTGCGATGAGGTGCCCGACACCGGCGCCGGCCGACTCTCACCTGGAAAGGGCCAGTCATGGATCGGGGTGACGCTCGCCGCTGGGGCCTGCCGGTCGCGCTGCTGAGCGCCGCCGTGGTGCTGTTGGTGGTCTCCGCCCTCGCCCTCTGGCCGCGGGCCGGTCGAGCCGTCGCGCGGCCGGCGCGGACGGCCGTAGCAGCCGCCCTTCCCGTCTCGCTCTCGCAGAACTCCCTCACCGCAGCCATCACGAAGTCCCAGCAGCGCTTGAAGCAGGTCCCCCGCGACGATCGCGCGTGGGCCGCGCTGGGCGCCGCCTACGTCCAGCAGGCCCGGGTGACCGCCGACCCCTCCTTCTACCCGAAGGCTGAGGGTGCGCTGAAGCGGTCCCTGGCCCTGAACTCCAGCGACAACTGGGCTGCGCTGGCCGGGCTCGGGGCGCTCGCCAACGCCCGGCACGACTTCGCCGGCGCGCTGGTGTGGGGGCGCAAAGCCGCGGTTGTCAACGGCTTCAGCGATTTCGTCTACGGCGTCATCGCCGATGCCCAGACGCAGCTCGGCGACTATCCCGCCGCCCGGGCTTCGATCCAGCGGATGCTCGACCTCAAGCCGGGCGTCTCCTCCTTCACCCGGGCCTCCTACGACTTCGAGGAGCACGGTCAGGTCGGCCCGGCGGCCGACGCGCTGACCCGGGCGCTGCAGCAGGCCAGCGACCGGGCCGACATCGCGTTCTGCCGCTACTACCTCGGCGAGCTGGCCTTCGACCGGGGTGACCTAGCCGGCGCAGCGAAGGAGTATGCGAGCGGCCTGGCCGCTGACCCCTCGTACACCCCGCTGCTGGCCGGCCGGGCCAAGGTGTCGGCGGCTCTGGGACACTCGGCGCCCGCACTGCGCGACTACGCCACGGTCGTGCAGCGGGTTCCCTTGCCGCAGTTCGTCGTGGAGTACGGCGAGCTGCTGCAGTCGCTGGGCCGCACCCGGGAGGCGCAGCAGCAGTACGCCCTGCTGGCCACAGAGCAGCGTCTCTTCGCCGCCAACGGCGTCACCGACGACCTGACCGGGGCGCAGTTCGCCGCCGACCACGGGGCTCCGGCCGACGCCGTCCGCCACGCGCGGGCAGAGTGGGAACGTCGGCACAGCGTGCTGGTTGCGGACGCGCTGGCCTGGGCGCTGCACCGGGCCGGCGCGGACGCCGAGGCATTGACCTATGCGCACCGCGCGACCGCGCTGGGTTGGCACAACGCCGCCTTCTTCTACCACCGTGGGATGATCGAGGCGGCCTTGGGCCAGCGTGATGCCGCCCGGGCCGACCTCTCCCTGGCACTGCGCACCAACCCGCACTTCTCGCCGCTGCAGGCACCGGTAGCCCGCCAAGCGCTCACCCGGCTCGGCGGATCGGCGTGAGAGCCGGGCGCCGGCTGGCCGTCGTCGCCATGGTCGCTGGGGCCGTCCTGGCTGGCACCGCGGGCACCGCCAGCGCGCACCCGCTCGGCAACTTCACGGTCAACCACTACGACGGCCTGCGCCTGCTCCCCGACCGGATCGACAACCTGGCGGTGGTGGATACGGCGGAGATCCCGACGCTGCAGGAGCGGCCGACCGTCGACACCGACTCCAGCGGCAGCGTCTCGGCGGCCGAACGTGCTGCTTACGCCGGCGCCCAGTGCACGGCGCTGGCCCGCGCCGACCGGCTCACCGTCGGCGGACGGCCCCGGTCCTGGCAGGTGACTGCGAGCAGCTTCGGCTACCGCCCCGGGGCGGCCGGGCTGATGATCAGCCGGCTGGAGTGCCGCCTGACCAGCGGCGGGCCTGGGTCGGCGACGACAGTGACCCTGGACGATGCGTTCCAGGGCGACCGGGTCGGCTGGCATGAGATCACGGCGGTGGGCGCCGGCGTGGCACTCGTGCGGTCGCCGGTGCCGACCCGCAGCGTCAGCGGCGAGCTGCGCCGCTATCCCAACGACCTGCTGAGCTCACCGCTGGACGTCCGGTCGGTGAGCCTTTCGGTGCGGCCCGGCGCTGGCGCCTCGACGTTCGCCCCACCGGCTGCGCTGGCGGTCGCCGGCCCGGTCGCCCGGGCAGTCAACTCCCTCAACGTCCGGTTCAACAGCCTCGTCCAGGCCCGACACCTCACCCCGCTGGTCGGCCTCCTCGCCGTGCTGCTCGCCCTGCTGCTCGGAGCTTCGCACGCCGCCCTGCCGGGCCACGGCAAGACGGTGATGGCTGCCTACATCGCCGGCCGGCGCGGCACGGTACGCGATGCGGTGACCGTCGGCGCGACGGTGACGGTCACCCACACGGCCGGCGTGCTGATCCTCGGGCTGCTGCTTACCGTGGTGGCGACGGTGGCCGGCGATTCGGTGCTGGCCTATCTCGGCGTGGCCAGCGGGCTGCTCATTGCCGTCATCGGCGCCGGCCTGCTGCGGTCGGCCTGGCAGGACCGCCGGCTGATGGCCGCAGCGCCGGCCGGCGCGAGCCGCGAGCTCGCGACAGTGGCTGCCGGCGCATCGACAACGCACGATCACCAGCCGGTCACCGAGCCGCATCCCCTGGGGCTCTTACCCGACGACGCAGACGGTGGTGAGTTGCTGCACGCCCATGGTGGCGGTTCGGCGCCGGCCCCGGCCGAAGATCGCGCGCACCCCCGCGGCCACTCCCACGACCATGCCTCGGACCATGGCCACGCCCAGGACCACGGCCACTCGCACACCCAAGGCCACTCGCACGACCACGGGCACTCGCACGACCACGGGCCGGCGCACGAGCACGGCCGGCTCAGCCGGCGCGGGCTGATCGGGATGGGCGTCGCCGGCGGCCTGGTGCCCAGCCCGTCGGCACTGGTGG
>JAABUK010012769.1_pt1 | contig 10637 bp, 10 predicted proteins | sample 5559141 | NCBI WGS metagenome assembly JAABUK01 (sample SAMN10711869, study PRJNA513367) | rock metagenome | isolation source: Antarctica rocks | place: Antarctica: Victoria Land, Pudding Butte nord | collected 2016-01-03
TAAACAGTTGAGTCGATGACAAGTCAACTATCTGAACATTCTGTCGAAGTTCAACTTTCAGATCATCTTTAGATCAGGCAAAATGAATACTAAAGTCGATGCTTTAACTCAAATGTCTCTAGCGAACATCTCTGAATCAGCTCAACGACTTGAAGATCGTTTTCAGACTATTCTGACTCTCGATAAAGTCGATGTTCTACTCGTTGAATCGAAAGCAAATCTCTATCAGCGAGTGCATATGATCAATCAAACGAATGAGCTCTGCAACGAATATAGGCAAGCTATGAACGAGAACAAGCTCAAATTTCATACCACTAAATTGAAGAACTGCGAAATCATTGACAGCGTTCTCTTTAGAAAGAACTTACTGTGAGTTTTCGAGAATATGCATACGAAACTGCTACAAGAAGTGCATGATCAACCTTCAATCTCTCATCTCGACAATAAACGAATCATCGACCTAGTTCAGCGTTTCTACTATTGATCAGATCATCGAGCTACTATTCGACGATACATTCGAAACTGTCATGCTTGTCAGCGAAGCAAAGTCTCTAAAGATAGCATCAATGAACTTCATCATTCTCTTTCGATTTCACAGAAACGCTGAAAAGATATAGCTATGAACTTCATCACTGAACTACTTCTGTCAGAAGGCTATAACGTCATTTGCACAATCATATGTCGTCTCACCAAAGAACGTCACTATGTTCTCTGTCATTGAGAAGACGATGACATCTCAGTCGAAGAAACGGTTTGAATCATGCTATGAAACGTCTATCGACTGCATGATCTACTCAGTTCTATTGTTTTAAACAGAGACTTTCAATTCATATCAACTATGTGAAAGAGTCTTTGCAAGCGACTGAGAATCACAGCTAGTCTATTCACAGTCTATCATTCGAAGATCGATGATCAGACGAAACGAGTCAATCAAGACGTTGAACGCGAACTTAGAATCTACTGCAATTACATGCAGAACAACTGAGTCAAATGAATATCTATGGTGAAATTCAGCGACAATTTCAATACCTTCTCGATCATCTCAATGATCTCTTTCTACTTCAATAAAGAATTTCACCCTCGAATGAGTTTCGATTCAGATACGACTGACTACGAAACAACTCATGAACGACTTGAAGCTAGAAAAGCAGACGATATTGTCATTCAAATGAAAGAGCTACTGAGCTTCGATCGTCAACAATTGAAAAAGACGAAGCTGATCATCGAAGTTCAGGTCAATAAACAGACGAAACGTCATCTATGAAGTAGATGACTGAGTTTGACTATCTTTCAGAAACGTCAAGACAACGAGACTCTGCAAAGATTTGAAAGACAAACAACTAGAATCGTATCAGATCACTGTCAAAGCGAAAGTCTTTTATCATCTTCGTCTATCAGTCAGCATGAATCATCTGCATTCGATGTTCAGCTCGAAGCTACTGCGATCGTATTCCGAAGACTCTCTATCAGAACAGCATGCAGAACTTCTCAGACTCATCATTATTGATGACGATGACGATAAACACTGAGAGATAGATGACATTCTGAACTTCAGACGCTATCGAGGTCGAATACAGTACAAGGTCAAATGAAAAGACCTAGATAGAGACAATGAATGATACTATGTCGATAAAGGTGAATTCAATGACTTCGAGAAAGTTTTGAATGAATTTCATGCGCTATACTCAAGAAAGTCACGCTAGTACCGGAATAACTCAATAAGAAAGCAAGCAAACAAGCGACATTCATGCGAACATGAATTTTCGAAGGGAAAAGTAATGTTACGAGCGTACCAAGGCTGAATAGAGCTAGTCAGCGCCTTTAGCTCAGATCTGGCTCAGCCTCTATTTTCTTTCATCAACATCTCTTTGTTCAACATCATCTTTCTTTCTACATCACATTCTACTCGTGTCACAAACACATTTTCTTCGAGCTTAGCGCAGTCTCTGAATATTACTTAAATAGAAGCTTTTGTACTCATCTTCTTCTGTATTCTTAATATTCAGTTATAGCTATCTCTAAAGATCAAGCACTATTCAACCCTGACTTTCGCTGATTGACTCATCTAGACACGATTCTGACAGTCTGCTTCAATGACGTTTCTTCGTCAATGCAATAATTTACAAGCACATCGCTCTATCAATCAGTGAATTGATCTATCTCGAGTTTTTGTGTCAACTAGTGAGTCTGCTACAAAGACGCGATTCGAATCGATTTCTTTAATGAGTCAGTCGATTCTCTTCTAGTGAGTTTGCTTCAATGACACGTTCGATAGTGAGTCTGCTACAAAGGCATAAATGAAACAAGCTTTGCTACATGCGTGTAGTAGAGACGAATCAACAGTAAGTCTGCTTCAAAGACGCATTCGATATTGATCTTGTCATCGAGTCAGTCACTCAATAGTTAGTTTGCTTGAACGACACTTGAAGTGAGTCTGCTACAAAGACAGACAACGATTGATCTCTTAATTGAGTTGATTAATGAATGAAACAAGCTTTACTATGTAGTAGATCTGAATCAGAAGTGAGTCTGCTTCAATGACATGATCAATGCAATGATCTATCTACTCACATCGCTTTATCTATCAGTGAATCAATCTATCTCAAGTTTCTGTGCAACTAGTGAGTCTGCTTCAATGACACTTCTATCTTGCATAGTGAGTCTGCTACAATAGACATTTCGATTCTACACAAGACTAAGAAAATACATTCATGTGAACATGAATTGTTGAAGAAGAGAAATAATGTTACGATTCTAGCTACGCATCTTCGTTGATAACTATGTTGATAGCTATGTTGATGACTATGTTGATGACTATTCTGAAAGCTATTGTCAATCGCTTGTCGCTAGAGCATAGACTTGTTTCGAAGTCAACTCTATTCAGAGTTAGCTTATGTTCTTCTGAGTCATATAGATAGTCGATTCTTTTCTTCTAGATACTTTTCTTTCTTAACATTTATATACTCATTACATTACATTCATATGACTCGCTCTATGCTGATTTCTAACAATTCACATGATGTTCTAATGCAATTTTTAGCGTTATCACATGCTCAAAGATTGAGAAAACATCAGTAGTTTCAATGAAGATAAAGCTGACAGTTTCATCTTCGCAATGAATACAAACTTAGTCATCAAGAGCAAACTCTGATAGTGAGCGATGATCATAATTATCTTTTCAAAGTTCTAGTGTATATTGTTAATGTAAGCTAAAATAAGTATCTATGAGCAAGAAGTTTACATAAGTCATCATTTATACTTTTTCAAGTGAGCTGAAGACTGACACTAGATGTGATTTGAAAATTCAAAGAAAAGAATGAAAGATGAATGCATGCAAATTCTCAATCATTAAGTATTATTAAGTAATTTTAGTGACAGAAGCAAGTTAATCTTTGATCTTAAAAGAAGATCAAGAGATTGAACATTGAAGATGATATTTTATCGCGCAGTCAGATGCTATTACATGAGACGCATCTCATATGAATATCAGATCATTCAGATTCATCTTAATGCATCTCACAGAAATATCAGATCATTTGAGTTAATCATGTAAGTTTCTTCAAGTATCTCTTTAAATCTCTACAAACATCTGTCAGAAGTTTCTCTCAAGATTTATAAGCATTCATCAATGATATTTAAGAAACTTAGCATGATGCATCTTCAGAAATTGACATCAAAGAGATGAACTTTTCTTATTGTGTTCAGACTTAATCATAGAGAGCAAGAGATAAATGACAGAGAAAACATCTTCTTTGTAGCTTTTGAAATACAGTACAATAATCTAGAATTACGCAAATCTAACGAAGTAAGCTTTTGAGTGCATATGACTAGAACTGTATTAAGAGCAATAGAAATCATTTGCTTTGACAGATACTTGTAGAAATTCAGAAAGATCTTTGACAAGTGAGTGTTGAAAAAGACAAGATATCATCATTGCTTCATTGTCACTCAACGACTGTGTAATTTTGATACTCTGAAAGATGTTTGAAGATGCAAATTGAATGAACTTCTTCGATTTCATCACTTGAGAAGATTTCTCTGAGAGATCATGTCTTTCACTTAATAGCTTGTCTTTAGTAGTTTTACGTTTTGACATGATCGAGATTTTGCTACAAGACTGACAGAGTTCAATGTAAAGTGAGTTCAGATTGACTTGTAGAAAAAAACGAAGAAAGCAGATCTTTCTTTTATACTCAATGATCACGCTAGTGTTAGTCAGAACTCGATCATCTTATTTTAAACAGCATCAAACTGTGCTGATGTAGAACAGATCAACTGTCAAAGATCAATTACAACTCACAATATGATTGAATTTTCTTGCATTATAGACGAAAACAACTTTGAATCTGCTTAATGAAGCATTCGCGTTGAAAAAGAGATCAAGATTCATTGCAAGTCATCAAGCACTTTTTGAATTGAAGCTCATGTTGTCTGATCAATGATTTCTACTGATGATCTTCACTTCATGAATAGACAGAAATAACTTTGTGACTGTGATCAGTTTGTAAATTTCAGAATCTGTAAGAAATTAAAACACATCATCAACTCATTGTTTATGTTTCAACTACTAGTCAAGCATATGCAATGTTCAAGTTACAGCTGATCTGAACAATGTTTTTTCAATAAAGCAGTATATATCAGCGACATAATGTAAGTCAAAACTTGAGATAGAGAGTGATCAAATTTAGTGCAGAACATCATATTCAGAAGAATTAAAATTTGCTGAAATGATTCATCATTATTGAATGATGTTGAGAAGTGCAATGACAGACTTGTTTCTAGCAGCTTATTGTGATAACTCTGAATTCAGTCTGAATTCAGTCAAACTTGTTTTTAGCAGCTTTTTCTAAACTAGCATCAGAGATAAAGTTGCATGTCGCGACTTTGTCATGCGTGACAGTATATAGATAGAGCAGTCTATGACTTCTCTTCACAATCTAAATAGATTTCATCATATGTGATACTGTTCACTCTATTCTTTCAATAGATTATGAGCTCAATTAGCAAGAAGCTTTCAACGTAATTAGATTGAAACACTTTAAGCATTTGATGCTCAGCAACTCAATATAAAATCTATTCAAATGAGCAATCAGCAATCACTTACTATACGTCTTATGAGAAGATAAATAAGTACATTGACTTAGAGAAGTTCAGTGAAATTCGACAACTTACTACGCATCTCACAAGAAGATAAATAAGCACTCACATCAAGTCAACAGTCTACTACAAGTTTTCAAGAGAGTGAACAAATAAACACACTTAATTGCGTCGAAGAACGCATAAACTTTCATCATCACTAACGAGATTAAATTCTTTTCACTTCACTCGTCAATCTATTTAATATCTTTATTTTTTTTCTTTGATTCTAACAACAAACTGAGTTTACATTGCACGTCATGAACTTCAATGACTTTTTCGTCAAACAACAATCTGTTTTCATTCTCACTTGCAAGAACTGCAACCAATGATTTTCTTTCATGAAAAGATAACTCATTGAGAAAGACTTGTGATTCATTATTGAAGACAAGTCTGACTTGAATACACTTGATAGCATCATCAGCATCATCAGCGAAATTCAATCTCTCGACTTTGAAAGTCAAAAGATTGACGTGAAAGCTCATTACTGACTGATCATCTGCATCATCATCAATGATCAAGAACACACTGCAGACAAAATGTCAGCAAAAAAGATTTAAGATGCTCTGAGCTATAAATACAAAAAGAAGCTACAAATCACTGAAAGACAATATCTGATGAACTTCATTAACTACAGAATGTTGACGAATATCTTCATTGAAAAAACATGAACACATCTCATCAAGTTGACTTGAAAGATCGTTGCAACACAGAAAGACATGAGCAATTTATTCAAGTCAGAACGTCACTTTCAAGTCTTACTTCAATTGCTGTCAGATGAATACACAGTCATTCAAGATGTCATTGATGCACAAAATAAATCAAATGTCAAGAAGAAACTTCAAAAGCTACAAGAGAAGAAAGCATAATTGAAAACAACAGAGACTGCGCTATGAATCAAGCGAGAAAATGAACGCGAGCGCACTGATCATGAGCAGAACAAACGCAAAATCAGTCATTGTTGCAAAAGTCTTTCAAGCTTCAATAGCAATCAATTGCATCATCATCAGTCACAACGATTTTTAAAATGTTTTCTCTGTGAAGATGAACATCATTTAGTCGATTGCTTTCATCTGTCTGCAACTCAAAAGCTTGTGAAGAAACACAAAGACAAAAACAAAACAAAGCACAAGAACGTTGATGATTTTCAAATTCTCATTGAGCTTCTGAAGAGTAAACACAAGAAACACAAAGTCTACAATGTGAAAAGCGATGACTCTGAAATCTCTGACAACAATGAAGAAGATGAGAATGAAAAGAGCGAGAATATTGCAACTCTGTCAAAGAACATTGTCAATAAGATTTCTTAATTCAACTGAATTGCAGATTCTGATGTCTTTTTACATATGACTGATCAACTTCAACTTTTTAGTGATTCTTTAATTTGCATTAAAAGATGCATCATCAAAGTTGAAGAAAAGAAATTGTATGTCAATCATTGTGACACAGCAGTCATGTGAAATCATCATGAAAACTCAGTCAAGCTGTCTTTTGTTCTTCATGTTTCTAAGCTTGAGATGAATCTTTTTTCTGAAAGAAGAATGTGTGAGAAAGATTTGCAAGAAAGTTTTGATGATAAAGATCTGTATATGCATGACAAGCAAAGAAAGCAAATGATTGAAACTTTAGAATGCAAAAACATCTACATAGTAAAGAGAATTGCAAATGATCTTGATGAATTTGCATTACTATCAATTATGCAGCATGACGTCTCATTAGCATTTTCAGCAATGCACAGTTCAATGAATCTTGATGATTCAATGAATTTAAATCACTTCACGTCTCATATTGATGTGATTCATCATGAGAATGAGATTGAAGTTGATCACAATCAACTTAGTTTTGCAAATGACAAAAGCTTTAAGTTGTACAAGCTGTGACATCATCATTTCACTCATCTTGAATCAGCAAAGCTTCATCAACTTCATAAGATTATCACTTTGAAAAAATCTATTCTCATCAACAACAGTCATGAAAATGTGTGTGAGATATGTGCATTCATCAAGTTCATTAACAAATAAAAACACAATGTCAGCGATTGAAAGACAAGTATCTTGACTCTCATTTTCATAGACATCTGTAAATCACTATCATCATTTCTCAATAGTGAGTTGTACTTTCTAGAGATAGTTGACAATTACTTCAGAAAGACTTGATGCATTTTTTTGAAGCAACGATTCGATGCATCAGATGCTCTGCGAAAATGAAAACTCAGTATAAAGCTTCACAGCAATGTCAAACTTCTCTCAGTACGCAGTGACAACATCATGAAACTTAAAGTTATCTTGAATGATTAATGTTCATCAGTTGACATTGTCTTTTAATACACTGTCTCACACATGTTGATTCAAAATGAAGTAGTCGAAAGAATTATACACATCACAAAAAACTTGATGCAAGTCATGATCAAGAATGCTGAACTTCTCATTGAGTTTTGAGCAGAAGTTGCAAAGACAGATGTCTATCTGCAAAATTGAATCATCACAAGACTCTTGATCAATGAAGTTCTCATGATCTTGAAGAAAATATTCATCGAGATCAAGCTTTCAATTAATCATGTACGAGTATGAGAATGCAAATGTTACTCATACGTTGATCTCAAGTTATTGTCAATCGAAGATAAATGAGACAAATTCATGAACAGAGACAGACTCAACATCTTCATGAAATATGTGAAAAATATTGACAAGCAATATTATTTCTGAGTCTCAGATCTTGATCGAGTTATCAAGAGTCACGTTGTTAAGTTTGCTGAAGATGAAAAGAGTGAAAACATGAACTTGTGACTTTGCAAACAGACATTCAATGTTCTTTCAGAGCGAAGATCTGTGAGAAAATCATCAAAGAATAACGTTTCAACTAATGTTTCAAAATCTGATGCTTTCATGATTGATGTTTCATTTAAATCAACTGATGCATTAAAGATTATTGCAATCAACTTGAATGCACTCAATTCTAAGATCACATCACATACATCAGATGAGCATGAAGCTTACATGAATGTTCAAATCACTCAAAAAGTCTTTGCATCAAGCATGTTTAAGTCAACAGCTTAAACATTTCTGCATGTAGTCATTTCAAAGAGAAAAAGAGACAGCGAAGATCAACAACTGAAAGAACGTGCATTCAAGATCTTGCAAGTTATGATGATCTGATTCATCACAGAAAAAGTTAATGATGATGAGAGTGATTTTAACACAAGCATGTCATAAACATTATTCAATGTCAATGAATCTGACTCTTTTAAAGCAATAAGAATCTTCACATTGAACACTTACAAAGATGCAGTGCAGAACTCAGTTTGAGAGAAACTTTGAAAAAAAGCAATCAATGCAGAATTTGTGATGCTAGTTATCAATGAGATCTGACAAGAAGAAGTGTCACTCAAAAAGATCAACATTATGACAAGCAAATGAGTCTTCAAGTCAAAGATGCACATCAATGATTTTCTTGACAAACTGAAGACAAGACTGATAGTCAGAGATTTCTTTCAAATTTATGAAGTTGACTATGAAAATACTTTTGCATCAATCATCAAGTTTGACACTCTGCAAGTCTTTCTAATCATTGCAACAATGAAGAATCTTGAACTTCATCAAGTTGATGTAAACAATGCATTTACTGAATTGTTTCTCAAAGAAATCATTTACATGTTTTCTTTGTCAGAAGTGAAAGTCAGACTTGACTGTGCTCTAAAAGTTCTTCAAAGTCTTTACAATCTCAAGCAAGCTGCATGAGACTGACATAATTGTTGTGTAACAACGTTGTCTGAACTCAACTTCATTCAATGCACTGCAGATTCATGTCTTTTGATTTATGAGTCAAAAGAAATCATGTTGCTACTATACATTAATAACATAGTTATCATCTTCAAATCATTGAGCAACATTAAATGATTTAAGCATGAGTTTCAATGTGTTTTCAAAGTCAAGAATCTGAGAAAAATGAAGAAGATTCTTGACATTCAAATCACTTGCAACAGAAAGACATGAATCTTACGAATGAATTAAACTCACTATCTTCATGACGTTCTTGAAAGACTCAACATAAGACAAGATAAGCACAAGACAACAGATCTTTTAATGAATGAATATGATGTTTTTCGCTCAGCTGAATTCAAAGACGTGAGAATCAATCAGCATGAGTATCAACAAGTCATTGAAAGTCTCATGTATGCTGCAATTCACACTCATCTCAACATTGCTTTTGCTCTCAATCAACTAAGTTAATATCTCAGCAATTCTGCAGAACATTATGAACACGCTTTGAAAAAGTTGATGCAATACGTTTGTTTCATCATTGATCTAAACATCACGTACGAAGTCAGTGAAAGCATGAAGTTAGTAGAATACTCTGACTCAGACTACGTCTTAAACAGACTAAATCACAAGTTGATTCTTATTTACATCTACATGCTTGATGAAGAATCAATCTTCTGAATAAGTTGAAAGCAAAAGTTTGTTGTCACATTGATCATCAAGACAGAGTACATGACTTTATCAATCTGCATCAAGAAAGATCTATGAATTAATCAAGTGCTCAAGAACATGAATCTGACAAAGTATCTGAGCATCAGTCACAGTCACGTTGATATTCTTGAGAAGATTACTCATCAATCTGTCTCATTCACACAGCTTAAGAAAGATAATCAAGCATCTCTTATGCTGGTTAAGAATGCTCATATTCACGAAAGATTGAAGCACATTGACATCACTTATCATCACATTCAAAATCTGCACAAGAAGAATCAGATTTCAATGAACTTCATTTCTAGTTAAGATATGATAGCAGACGAATTGATCAAGTCACTATCTCAACAGAACTTCAAGAGATTCATTGAACAACTGAGATTGAAAAGCAGTGAAAGTTGAGAAACTTGCAAGCATCAAGTGAAAGTGTTGAGAAGTGCAATGACAGACTTGTTTCTAGCAGCTTATTGAAATAGCTTTGAATTCAGTCTGAATTCAGTCAGACTTGTTTCTAGCAGCTCTTTCTAGACTAGCATCAAAGATAAAGTTGTGCATTGCGACTTTGTCATGCGTGACAGTATATAAATAGAGCAGTTTGTGACTTCTCTTCACAATCTAGATAGATTTCATCATATGTGATACTGTTCACTCTATTCTTTCAATAAATGACGTAAATATTTATTAAAATGCAGCTGAATCTCTGAAGCTCAGTCAGTTTTCTTAAAAGTTAGCAGAAAGTTTCAAAAAGTCATTCAGCAAGTCATTTATCATATTCATGAATCATTCAAACATGACAAATATGTCAAGTCAATATCTTTAAATTTCATCTGACTTGTTTCAGCAGAACTTGCATGATAATAAAAGCTTCACAGATGTCTACTCTTTTTCTTCTTACTTACTGTTAAAGATCAGCATAGAGCGAGTCATATGAATGTCATTTAACTAATAGATAAATGCTAAGAAAGAAAAGTATCTACAGAAAAGAACTCGATTCTTATATGTGTGTTTCTCAGCTCTGTGCTAGGCTCGATT
>JAABUK010012771.1_pt1 | contig 10637 bp, 4 predicted proteins | sample 5559141 | NCBI WGS metagenome assembly JAABUK01 (sample SAMN10711869, study PRJNA513367) | rock metagenome | isolation source: Antarctica rocks | place: Antarctica: Victoria Land, Pudding Butte nord | collected 2016-01-03
TATCTATATAATTATAATAGTTATAATATATTATATTTAAAAGAATACTATTAATTTTAATATAATCTAATAAAGATACTAGGGATATACTAGTAAATAACAAGCCTAGGTACCTTATACCTTATAAAGTCTAATATTAAATAAGATATATTAATAACTTAACTATACTAAGGCGTAGCTATAAAGATTAGTTAATTAAGCCTTTAAATTTAGGCTTAATACTATTATTAAAGATAAAGCCTTATTAAAGATCTTATAAGTTAGGCTAAGACTACTTATAAGGCTCTAGTACTAGTACCTCTTTATACTATTATAGGCTATTAAGTTTAGTTTATATAATCTTTATTTAGCTCTCTAACTTCCTAATATACATCTTAAGCTCTTAATTCTAACTCTATAAGTTAGTTATAATTTAAGGGGCTTACTTACTTATAACTACTATCTACCTATATACTTTCTACTATTAGGTAATCTTCTTACTAAGTTTCTTTTACTTATTTTCTAGGATATTATATTAGCTAATTATTTCTATAAACTATATAAATTATCTTACCTAATTATAAAATAGGATAGGAATCTAAATATATTAGTAAGTATACTATTATTAAGCTAGTAGTAATATACCTTAATATAATAATTTATACTATAATAGCTATTAATATAATAGTAATAGGAAGGAGTATTATTATAATTATATTTATTATCCTTTCCCTTTAGGAAATAAGTTCTATAAGGGAGATCTAATATACTATTAATATTAGTATACTATCTTAGAGTAGGCGTATATAGATATACTTAATTATAGAAGTTTATAGTAAGTTAGTATATTAATAAATAATAATATAATAGTATAATAATAATATACTTATAGAGTTATAATATATATATATAATAATAAGATATTTATATTATATATTAGTATTACTATTACCGCTATCTTATAATCTATATAAGTACTTATAAGAAAGGCTATAAGAGTTATAAAGAAGATAAAACTTTAGGATAGGATATTTATTAATATACTATTATATTAGCGCGTATATAACTAAAGCTATATAATTAATAATAATAGATACTAACCTTCTATCTTATTTTATATTAGATATTAATAGAGACTAATATATCTACTATTATATCTTAATATATCTATCTAATAAGAGTTATATATTATAATATTATTAATATATACCTACTATCTACTATTATATTTACTATTTAGTATAATATATTAGTAATAGGTAATAGTATATTATTATATTATTATAATACTATCCTACTATTAGTATAGGTTATAAGAATAGTATTATAAAGTACTTTACGAAGATTTAGTCTATTACTAATATATATTACAATTATATTATCTTTATTAAGTAATAATAGTTTTATTCTACTACTAATATATATTATAAGCGTAACTATTATAAAATAGAGAAGATATTATTATTATAAATACTTATATACTATCTACTTATATAAGAATATATTTAATATATATTTATTAGATAATATTATTACCTCCTTATAAAGGTTTTAATACGCGCGTACCTTATATATACTATTTATACTATTATAGTAATAATATATTAAGTAATTTCTTTCCCTTATTTTTCCTATTAGGTTTTAAGGTTTTTTAATAAATATTTATATTACTATATCCCTAGGGATTAGGGCCTAGAAGGGGAGGTAATTATTAGGCCGTAGTATTATAACCCTGTCGTCCGTAGGTCGACTAGGGTCTAGGGTTAATCTCTTAGAGAGGAGTATCAAGGACGAGGTAGGTAGGCTTCGTGCTAGGCTAGTCTAGTATAATGGTATTGTGTTCAGTGTCTAGGAGATAGCTAAGTTGATAACATGAGTTAAGCACGAAGCTCCTATCTACTAGAAAGCATCGCCACTTATATAGACATAGGAAATGCTAGATCAGTTAGATCAGTGCTAATACTACTAACTTGTCTGGATTAGTTAGATCAGTGCTGATATCACTGACTTGTCTAGATCAGTTGGATCAGTGCTAATATCACTGATCGTGACGAGAAGTACTTCGTCCAAGCGTAGTACAAGAACCGCGGGTTCAGGCTATAATATTAGGTTCCCCCTTATTAGTTTTTGTCCTAAAAGCTTTTACTACTCTGTAATACTACCTATTAGATCTAAACCTAAGTCTATATTCCTCCGTTATTAGCTAGTTGAAACCATTCTTAAAACTAGTTCTACCGCCATAAGGGTCTATTCAAACTATGAGCGTACGGGTTAGGCCGATAAGTATAAGGTCGGGGTCTCCGCTAGTCGCTATATAGAGTACGCCTAGAAGGGTTTATTAGATTATAACCTCTCGCCTTTCTCTCTAGTAAAATGGATAAAGATATAGAATTAACGGAACTAGAAGGCCGCTAAGGCCAAAGAGGCTTTAACTAAATTCACCTAGTTATAGAGAGAAGTAGAGGTGTTAGAAAGAAAGGGAATCACTATAATAGAAGGCGAAATTCAAAATATTAAGGAGATGGAGTAGGAGGAGCAATTAGATATAATTAATCCTAGCGACTTCCTCTTTAATATTTCTTTAGAATAGGTTGAAGTTCCTAAGGATTTCGACTAGTCTAGTCTTATCGATGTTAGTAGGATTATTATAGGAGGTCCTTACAGTTCCTAAGGTTCCTAATAGGTTCCCAGGTACTTTCTAACTCCTCGTAGTTATTTCACTTAATAAGGTAATTTTAATCCTTCTGCTCTAGGATCTTTTTAACCTTATATTCTTCGGTCTTAGCCTTATACTTCTAATCTTCCTAGATCGGTGTTTTAGAGTCGGCTAGTTCTAGTAAAGAGACATAGAACACTAGGTATACTCTAGCGTCAGGTGGTAACTATAACTTATAGTTAACAGGTCCTCTGGCTTACTTAATTAAAAATAGTCTAACTTTAATATAGTCCAGTTTCTTGCTTAGCCTCTTACTCTTTAGGTTTTTTATGTGAAGGTAAACCTTATCTCCCTCCTTTAGCTAAGGATACATTTTTCTTTTCTTATTGACTCGTTACTGAGTCTTGATGTTAACCTCGCTGATTATCTTCTACATATCGCTATGCAGTCTTTTCATGTCGGATGTTAACACCGTTGCCTTTTCTGCCCTGGAACCGCTCCTTAGTTCTAGGAATAAGTTAGCATGTCTCCTATAATTTATAAAGAACGGAGATAGTCCGGTTATTTCCGATCTCTTATCGTTGAGTGCTAATTGTGCTATAGGAAGTAGAGAGACCTAGTTATTTTATTTATAACTAACGTAGTATCTCAGGTATACTTCCATTATTTAATTTGTTCGTTCTATCTAACTATCGGTCTCTGGATGGTAGGTAGTTAATATTCGTAGTTTTATTCTAATCGTAGCGATTAGAGTCTTCCAATAATAGGATGTGAAGAGTCTATCTCTATCCGATGTAATAGATTTAGGTATACCATGATCCCTTATTAGCTTGTCTAATAGGACGAATCCTAGCTGATAGGCCTTGTATATCTCTTTATAGGGGATCAGGATTATATACTTTATCAATTTATTGATAATTACTATTATCGAGTTAAAGGTACCTCCTGTGACTGGATCTTTTAACTCTGGTAGCTTGACGACAAAGTCCATTGTTACGTCCTCCCATGGTGTATCTGGAACTGGTGCAAACTGTATTTGCCTATATTTGGCGTGGCGTGCAGACTTATTCTGCTGGCATTAAATACATTCCTTGATGTATTTCTTAATATGCGCACGCAGTCATGGCGTCGCATATTCTCGTTAGAGGAGCTCCACTGTCTTGGATACTCCTGGATGTCCTTATAAAGGATCATCGTGGTGATCTCGGATCACCTCTTCAATACACTTCTCAGGTAAGTATGTCCTCCCCTTATACTAGAGGAGCTCTTGTCCTGGTTACTAAGTCCTTAGCTGTATAGCTAAGTTATCGTTGACATAGCCTTCCTTTAAGGTTAGCGTAATGTCTTAGACCGTGATTCGTGTAGTAGCTGCTAGACTTTATACTAGTATTAACGATCCGTCCCTTTCTTATTTGAGAATTGGCTTCTCTATGACGTCCTTAGATTCTATATGATCGGTACGCTTACTTAGGGCGTCTACTCGACTATTATCTTTTCCTGGGATGTATAGTATCTTAAACTTGTACTATCTAAGTAATTTGGACTAACGGACTTGTCTCCGATTCAACTCCTTTATTATTGTGAAGTTAAGGAGATTCTTATAATCCGTAAAGATAGTAAGTTCTAAATAACTTTCCGCGTATACTCTCTAGTTTTGGAGTGTATATACTACTGCTAGTAGCTCTTTATCGTATATATTATAGTTCTGTTCTACTACCGACATCTTTCGCGAGTAGTAGGTAATTAGGTGCCATTTTCCATCTTTTTCCTGATATAGATAAGCGCTGATTATAAGATTTAAGGCATCTATTTTAATACGAGCTGGTTCGTTTACTCGAAAGGTATAGAGTACTAGTAGATTTTAACAGGCTTCCTTTAATATCGTGAATACTTTCTATTAACTAGATCCCTATTAAAATCCCTTTTCCTTCTTAGTTATATCCGTTAGTAGTAGGGCTATCTTTAAATATCCTTTAATGAACCTTCTGTTAAAGTTCGTAAATCCTAAGAAGCTCTGGACTAATTTCACGTCGTGTGATGTAGGCTATTCTGCGATAGCCTTGATCTTTTCAGGGCTTATGCGAATGCCTGTGGTACTTACTATAAATCCTAGGAATTCTACTAATTCCTTATGGAATTCGTACTTCTCTAGCTTAAGGAGCAATCTCGCTTATGATAGGTAGGTTAAGATGTCCTATATATGCTAGATATACGCTTCCTTAGTCTTAGAGTAGATCAAAATATTATCAAGGTAAACGATCGCGGTACGATCTAAATAGGCTTGAATAACATTATTAACTAGTACCTAACAGGTCGCTAGTACATTTATGAGTCTAAATAGCATGACTAGGTACTCGTAATATCTATATCGAGTCCTGAATGCAGTTTTCCATTCTTCTCCGGCTTTCATTCGGATTAAGTTATAAGCTCCTCGTAAGTCGAGCTTAATGAATATCCTTGCCTAAGAGAGTCTATCCTGCAGCTCGCTAATATTTAATAAGGGATATTGATTTTTGATAGTAATATCGTTTAACTTCTGATAGTCGACGTATAGCCTGAGTTTCCTATCCTTCTTCGGTGCGAAGAGGATTGGATATCCTGCTAGTGATTTAGATTCTTAAATAAATCCCTTTTTGAGGTTCTCTTTAATATACCCGCGTAGTATAGTAAGTTCCTTTTCTAATAATATATAGATTAGTCCAAACGTTAGTTCCTTTCCTAGTTTAAGTTTAATCTCATGATCCTAGGATTAGTATATAGGTAAAGCTTTTGCTATTATCTCTTTTATAAAGAGATACATCTATTTCTTATACTCTTATAGGATATTAAGAGGTTTATTATTTCCTCTAAGAACTCTAGCTTCCTTTTAGTCCTACTAACCTCTGCTAGTACCTGCTAAGTTGAATCCTTCTCTTTTAAGGTCGTCCTTATTCGAAGATGAAGTAATATATACTTCAACCGGTCTTTAATTTAACTTCTTATCTACCGTTATCCGTTGTCAGCGTATAGGGTGGATACTAATGATAATATAAGTTCGCTTAAATCTAAGTACTCCTATTTTCCAGTTAATTACTAGGTTATACTTCTTTAACTAAGGTATTCCTAAAATGATATGATAAGTGGCTATCCTAACTATATCTAAAGAAATTTCCTTACGGTGGCGTTGAATTATAAGGTATAGCGAGGTAGTCTCCTCGCTTATACTTCCTATTAATAGTTCTAACCCGTCGGCTATCTGTAAGCTATATAGCTCCTTCTTCTTTCGAGTTAGTAAGTCCGCTGACTGTACTAAAGTTCGAGAAACGAAGTTGCCCGTTACTCTAGAATCTATCATGGTAATGATATTCGTCCTATTGATCTGTACTAGTACGTTCACGTGTATCTCGTAATCTGTCGAGTATAAATGTCATATTTTTAGGGTCATGACATTGATCTCCTTATACTTCCCTATAGTATAAGGGATTACTCTTTTCCTAAATCGGGGAGAAACTTGGTAATCTTCTTTTAACGCATATGCTTCTGGTACTAGTCGTGTAAGCATGCGTACCATTCCGTCAAGTGGCATTCCTTAGTATCCATCTCGTGCCTGAGGTAGGTATAAAGGTGCTAATACCACTTGTTATCATATCCTGGAAAGAAACTTTGTCCTCTTTTTGTTACTAGATGCCACGTGTAGTCTAACTTCTGACAGTTTCTCTAGTCACGGTGTCTGCATGCGGGAGTTATTAGCGTCCGTCCTTCGTAAGTCTATACGGCCTAATAAGTCTTGTAATAGTCATCTGCATAAGCGCTCCAGTACATGACTCTATATTCCGGATGGTTTAAATCGTTGCGATACTCCTGTATTAGTAACTTATCCGAAACTTTCTCTTGATAAGATTCTAATCGTTCCTTAGAGTCATCTTTCTATTAATCCGTTAACGCGGAGGCATAAGGTACGGAGTTACTTAGTCTAAAGTATAGTACTTCTTCTTCTTCTTCTAATGATTCGCTAGTACTTATGTAGTCCTAGTCTAAGTCTCCTTTAATCCCTTATCCTTAATTAGGCTTTTCCTTCTGATCCTTACTATTGTCGTCAGAGTCTAGTTCTCTTAGTCGATCTTAAATAGTTTTGAGTCGTGCTTCTATCTACGTGATATTCTTTTCTTTCTTAACGACTTCCTTTTCTAATTCTTTATATCGCTGCTAGAGTTCTCTGATGTCTGCCTTAGGCGTATCGAATGCTGCGAGTAAATTACATATGATTACGTCGAGTTCTTCGTCGTTATATTCTGCCTTAGGCGGATCTTCTGAAGGTCTACTCTTCTTGAGTGGCACTCTTTATAGTACATTTAACTATAGTCGTTATACCATGTTTTTTAACCTATAGTTCCTAGTAATATAGCCCGGCTTGCTATAGCTATAGCAAAGTATTACTTTCTTACCCCTATTATACTACTTCTTCCCCTTAGGTCTTCCTTTTTGCTATGTGAAGTCGAGCTCCATGGGTATATACCTATAGGGATCACGGTGTGTCGTTTTCTTTGCGTGGAAACCTCCTCCGAAGTTTCCACTTAGCCGAAATCCTATTAAGCCGCCATTATATCATTTTTCTATAGCTAGCTCGTAGAGTCTGTTATTAATTCTAGTTATAGTCTTTATAAGAGTTTTAAGGTCGTTAATTATTACTCCTACTTCTACTTATATAAGTTCTTCTTTGATATTAGCCTTAAGTCCTCTTCGATATATAGTCATAAGTACTTTATCATCTTAATCGGTTTAAGCTAAGTACTATTAAAACTACGTGGAGTACTCTACTACTAACTTTCTTTAGGTAAGGTATTATATTACCCGTACCGCGACGTTATTTTCATTAGAAGGTCCGAAATTTCGTCGTATCTTGACGTAGAACCTTAAGAAGCTCTTTATCTATCTCTTAATATCTTTATTTTCATCGTCGTTAGGGTCTTCTAAGTATCTTTTTAATAGAGGGGCGGACTACTCTTAAGCTCGCCCTCTTAAATAGGAAATAGTAAAAAGGGATTACTTAACTTATATTATAGTATTAAACTTAAAATATAGCTATACTTATAATAGCTACTTCTCTAGTTTATCACGTTCTTTATAATATATATCTAGTTTAGTAACCCTAATTTTATTATCTTTGTTACGAGTAGGAGGTCGCTGTCCTTACTCGCTTAGGATAGGATTTCGTCCTAAGGTACTTATCTTGAGGGTACTTAAAGTGTTACGATCCTATCATCTATAGGTCGACTAGGGTCTAGGGTTAATCTCTTAGAGAGGAGTGTTAAGGACGAGGTAGGTAGGCTTCGTACTAGGCTAGTCTAGTATAATAGTATTGTGTTTAGTGTCTAGGAGATAGCTAAGTTAATAACATAAGTTAAGCACGAAGCTTCTATCTACTAGAAAGCATCGCCACTTATATAGACATAGGAAATGCTAGATTAGTTAGATTAGTACTAATACTACTAACTTATCTAGATTAGTTGGATTAGTGCTGATACCACTGACTTGTCTAGATCAGTTGAATCAGTGCTGATACCACTGACTTGTCTAGATCAGTTGGATCAGTGCTGATACCACTGATCGTGACGAGAAGTACTTCGTTCAAGCGTAGTACAAGAACCGCGGGTTCAGGCTATAACACGTAGTATATATATACCTTATACACTATTATATAACCTACTTAGTAGACCTTCCTTATAAATATAGGATAATATTAATATAATATTAGGTTATATCTTAATAGATATATATTATCTAGGTACTCCCCTATATTTTCTTAAGTTCCTTAGAGATTAATTCTAGTATATATACTACTTAAGATATTAGTATATTATATCCTATATTAAGCTATATTACTTAACTCTACGTCTTTTATATTTCCGAGCCGCTAGCTTAGAGCTAGCGGCACCCGGCCTTATAGGTATAAGATAGGATAATTAAGTAGGATAGGATATCCGTGGGACTACTTCATAGGATAGAATGTTCGTAGGATATCCTATAATTATTAAGTATATAACGTAGTTTTCTATAAAAAAATATTCTAGAAATTTTTACTATATAAAAAGTTATACCTAAAAATGTATTATTTACCTTTCTAGTTATCTTTCTAGTTACTATTCCTCCGGTCTTAAAGATATTCCTAGGTATTAAATTTAAATAAAATATAGTAATATATATTAATTTTAGCCTAGTACCTTTATAGATTAGTAGGATATTTTAAGAAATACCTTTATTTACCTTTCTAGTTATCTTTCTAGTCACTATTCCTTCAACTTGAATAAATCCCTAGGTATAAAATTAATAGAGTTAATAATAGTTTAAACCTTTATTAATAATACATATTTATTTTAGCCTAGTACCTTTATAAATTAGTAAGATATTTTAAGAACTACCTTGATTTTTACCTTTCTAGTCACCTTTCTAGTCATAACTTTCTATATAGTAAAGATTTCTGAAATATTTTTTTATAGAAAATTACGTCATATGCTTAGTAATTATAGGATATCTCAGAAATATCCCATCCTATAAAGTAGTCCCACGAATAACCTATCCTGTAGGATTATCTTACGAAAACCTATACCATCCTATAACAGGATAGGACTAAAACCCCTAAACCCGTCCTATCCTATAGGATAACTAAGAAGGCCTATATCCTATACTATCCTATATCTTTCCGGCCAGCAATAATAATATAAATAAAATAGAGTTAATTACCTCTAAGTACTTCGCCTACTTAAATCTAGTTTAGAATATTAAAGTATTATATACTACTAGTCCCTTAAAAGATATAATAGACAAGGACTTATAATTTATAAAAGAATTAACGCCTAAGCGTACTAGGACTAGATAACTATTTAAGGATAAATATAATTTCTATATAAAGAAGTAATATATCTATAATAGGAACTAACTATACTTAGTCTATATAAAAGAAAGATTTCCTAGCTTATATAAGGATTAAACTAAAGAAATTAAGCTTAAGTAGTAAGAAAAGATACTTACCTTAAAGTTAAAGAAGATCTTAGGCTATATACCTAATAATTCTAAGTATAATTATTGTATATTTAAATAGCGTAGATATAATAGTAAATATTTATACTTAATATATACCCTAAGAGATAGGAAGTATAAGGACTAAACTAAGATAACAAGAGCTCTTATTCTTAAAGAAAATTATTATCTTTAATTAGTCTTAAAGCTTAATAACTTAGAGAGCTTTAGAAAGTAGTATAATATAACCTATAGAAAATATAAAGCTAAGAGGAGGCTGTATAATAATAATTTACTATATAATTAGTATACTAAGTAGAATATTAAATATAAGCTAGTTCTATTAAAGATAAAGGTAATTCTAAAGCGTGAGAAATATTATTAGTATACTAATTAGAATTAATTATATAACGGGGAGTTTCTATACTTAATATATTAAGCTAATAGTAAAATATATATCTTATAAGAAAGTAAGGAAAGTAAGTATATTAAATATAGAAATACTAAGTACGCTTATAATAGATAGATACTATACTTTACTTATATAAAGAAGAATATTTAATATACTTATAAAGGTTTTAAGGAGATTATTACTTAAATATATAATCTTCTTAAAATAGAAGCTATCTTTACTAATAAAGCTAAGTACTATAATTATATATTATATAAGAGAAATTATACTACTATAGAGTCTTAGTACTTATATATAAAATACTATAAGAATATTTATATATATAGAAAGTTAGGTTATTAGAAGGAAATCTAGTATACTTATAAATTTATACTTAATAAAGAAGATAATATTATCCTAGATCTAGATATAGAAAATAAAAAGTTAAAGCGTTATATTAAAAACTCTAAGAATAAAGTCTATTAAGCTAATAATACCTTAGAAGAAAGCTATAAAGATAATCTAGATAAAGACCTTTAACCTATTAAGCGACTTTATAAGAATCCCTTACTATTAGTAGCTTTACTACCTAAAAAGGTTATTAATAAGCTATAA
>JAABUK010012772.1_pt1 | contig 10636 bp, 10 predicted proteins | sample 5559141 | NCBI WGS metagenome assembly JAABUK01 (sample SAMN10711869, study PRJNA513367) | rock metagenome | isolation source: Antarctica rocks | place: Antarctica: Victoria Land, Pudding Butte nord | collected 2016-01-03
TGAAATAATTAGTATATTCAGTTATAAAGATTATACCTCTCATGTCTCCTGTTCCATGAGTACTACATCCTGCAGTTACTTGAATTTGGTTTGGAGAAAACTTGGTTTGAGAAAAAAGTATAAATGGAAAAAAAAGTGATAGTGACAGAGTTATTCCTTTCATAATATGAATTTACATTTTTGTTAATACCATGTGCCCAACAACACAATTACCGCCAACGGTTACGGCTTAGCGATGTGGCGGTATTTGAAAATCGTCAGACCAAAACTGCTGCTAAATAAAGTTACAAAAGTTGATGTTAAGAACTACAGCCTTGCGTTATTCGTCGGCTGGAACTGAAGCTGAGTAGCGAACAAAAAGTTGATAATATATTCGTCGCCCCGCCATATAGCCAAGCCGCCTGTTGTAGGCTTGTGCTTCTCTGTCACACTAAAGCATGTTTAGAATTTCCTATGCCTAAAATTTTAATTAACCTGTTAGTAATCAAACAGCAATTACCATGATCTTTATGTTATAATGAAAAGCAATAACGTTACCTCCGGAAGGCATATTTACTACTCATTCTGCTGTTTTGCTTTTATTGATTGTATCAGGTCTTCTATGTTTTCAGCGTTTAGCTTTTGCATCATATTTCTGATGTGAGCTTTGATTATTATTTTATTTACTGCTAATTGATCGGCTATTTGCCGTAGCGAAAAATGCCGCAGTAAATAAGCAGCTATTTCTATTTCCCGCTCTACTAGTTCTTCCTGTTTGAATTCCATGATGATTCGGAATTAAGGCTGATGCGGAAACTTCTTTAAATACTACGACGTAAACGAAAAACATAAAAGCAATGCACAATACACCTCCGCACGTCTTATATATCTTTCTGGTATAGGAGGAGGGGAAAAAAGCCGTTGGCGACAGCACCAACGGCAGAAATAAATTTGTTTCGTTCAAACAACCTTCGCCTTGCGTTACTTGCTCATGCTCTTCCGGCTTCCTTTTAGTCACGTAAGGAAATTGGCAGGTAAAAAAGTTGAGGTGACTAACGTACCGAATAATCCCACCGCCCTAAAACGAACTTGGTTTTTTCAACAGCACTTCTTGTATGGTAAAGGTGTCTTGGTCCTCCTCGTTCAGTAACTTATTCAAATGAGAATACAGTACGTACACCCGCTTGCCGTCACTCGTAACCGAGGTGGTGAACACTTCAGAGCCCGTGTAGAATGAAGTGCTCAGGCTACCGCTCTTCCACTGGTCGTTGCTGATGAAGGAAAGCACTCTGTCTTCGTTCACTACTACCATTTGCTTACCGTCTTTGCTAAGGAGCATTCCGTCCGGGAAACTTAGGGTTGCATCCAATTGTACAATAGAGTAATCCGTCGGGTTGCGTACTGGAATCTTTATTATCTCATTAAGGTTCGTATGGGCCACGAGTAGAAATCCACTTTCGTCGTATTGAATACCGTTAAAGCCAAACTCACCAGGACTAGTAGCAAATGCGGCGTTCTGAAAAAAGACGGAAGCCTTGCCATATCGATCTACTTTGTAGATAACCGGCGAAAAGCTGTTGGTGACGTACGCATTACCCTCTGGGTCTAAAACCACATCGTTAGTAAACACAGGCTCACCGGGCACCAGCTTGGTCAGGTCGGTGAAAAAAATTCGGGCACCGGTGTTAAGGTCGTATGCACCTACCCCGGTTGGTGCATTACATACCCAGAGCCGCTGCCGGGCCTTGTCCACTCTGAGTCCATTGGTTTGGGTCAGCGCCTCGTCTTTATTAACCCGCGTGTAGGTGCCGCCAAACGTTACGATGCCGATGGTGCCGTGGTCAGCGGAGGAGACGTAGAACCAGTTGTGGATCGGGTCGTACACTACGCCTTCAGGAAAGAGGTTATGTTCGGTAAAATTGATTTGTACCGGGGCTTTGAGGTGTTTCGGATTAAAATCTTTAAAATCAATAGGGGAGTCTTTGGTACAGCCGGCCAGCAGCAAGGCAAATGCCGGGAAGAATAAAAGCATTATTTTCTTAATCATGAGTTTGCTTTTTCAATGAGTGAATTTTTAGTAACTATGCGTTAAGGAGGTCGGAAATGAAGAGGCTCATAGTCGTTAGTTCATATACGTATGGCCGAACATATTGCTATAGACTTTTATAGTATCATTATTGTGAGGTCTGTATCTAATAGTCAATTGTACCGTCGAATTTAACGCTCCCTGTTTAAACGTAAATGCTTGAAATGCCCATTGGGTGTAAACCTACCCGTTGGCAGTACCTCCTGTTTGTTATCTAATGGTGATCATGCCATCTAACGTAGCGGTTCCTGTGAAAGATTTAATGTTTCCCTTAGAAGTCACTTTATAGGTACCTGTTGCTCCTGCATACTTTCCCGATCCGCCCGTGATAGTATGGGTGTTGAATACCTGGTAATTACCGTTGGCATCCGGACCAGGAACATATCCGCTTATTGTTGAAAATATCTGGTCTCCATTTTCAGCAGTAATCGTATCTGTACCACTGGTTATTTCAGGCGAAACAGTAATATCCACTTTTATATTACTTTCAAAGGTGGCCTTCCCAAAAGGCGTACCCGATCCTGTACCTGTGACACGGATTTGTTCAAGAACACCCGGGGAAGGCGGTACGATAACCGATACACTTGTTACAAATTCACCTTTTAAAGGAACTGTTTTTTTATGATGGTTATCTTCCTTGTGACAACTTGTAATGAGCATTGCAATGCCTGCGAGCAAAAGAACGGAGAGGTATTTAGAGAATGCCTTTCGTTGAGTGATTAAGTGGTGGCGGGGAGAACTTAGAACGAAGGACTTAGTAGCATTTGATACTTGTTTCATAATTGATATTTTAATTGTTATAAATATTTAACGAAACAAAGGTTAAAAACATATAAGAGTTGAGGAATACACCTTTAAGTGTATTTTTCATATACACCTTTTGGTGTACAGTAGTAAGTTGGAGGATTGAAATGGAACAATGATAAATTACAGCAGCTTATGATCAGCAGCATATTTTACCAGAGAAGCCGTATTCTTTAATTGCAGCTTGGCAAGCATATTCTTTCGATGTGTATCTACGGTTACGATACTAAGAAATAGCTTGTTCGCAATTTCATGGTTGGTAAGGCCGTCGGCAATGTAACGGATGATCTCGATTTCTCTGGCCGTCAGGTGTTTTTTCTATATCGTCTTTATTAACGTTTCGATCGGTAAGATGGGTAAATAAGTTATTAGATATTTGGGGGCTGATATATTTTCCTCCCTGCATCACTTTGTCTATGGCTTTTAGCAGTTCTGTTTTGCCGGTATCTTTATTAATAAAGGCATCTGCTCCGGCCTTCATCATTTTACTAACAATAGCGGCATCGCTTAGCATGCTTACAACAATAACTTTTACGTAAGGCTTTTCCTGTTTAATGAGCTTTGTCGCTTCCAATCCATTTAATACCGGCATATTAATATCCATAATCACACAATCAATACCGTTTATCAAAACTTTATCTACTGCTTCACGACCGTTACCGGCAGTGTAAATTTCGCCAATCGTTTTTTCGGTTTCCAGTATTTTTGAAATGCCATCTGCAATAAGCTGGTGGTCATCGGCTATTAATAAATTAATGGGTAATTGATATGGCGTCATTCTTAGTTAAGATTGTAAGGTATTTCAATTAACACACTGGTTCCCTTTCCTGGATGCGAATCAATGGTCATTATACCATTCAGAAGTTTGGTTCGGGCCTCTAAATTATTCAGTCCATAGCCGTCTTTGTGGCTGGTTATATCAAACCCTTTACCATCATCTTCTATCATTAGGATTATTTTTTCATCACGTTGTCCTATTTGCAGCGATACATGTTTTGCTTCCGCATGTTTCAAGACATTATTAATTAATTCCTGCGTAATGCGGTATAAGGCGAGGTCATAACTTTTTTGCAATCCCTGTTTCATTCCAAAAACTACAAGATTGAAATGAAGCTGTTTAGTTTCATTAATCTTGTTTACCAATCCTTCTACTGCGGTGGTATATCCAAACTCTTCCAACACAGCAGGGCTTAAATTCTGCAACAATTGGCGTACATCCTGCACAGCTTCTGTAATAAATTGTTCTGAACTTATGGCGAGCGATTTTATTTCTTCATTGTTTGTTTCGGTTGCTTTTTCATGCAGAGCGGATATGAATAGTTTTAAGGCAGAAAGCTTGGTGCCTACATCATCATGCAAATCTCTTGAGATGCGTTTACGTTCTTCTTCCTGCGTGGCTACCATCGCTTTAATCTGCTCAGTCTGTTTTCTTTTTAAGCCGTTAATATGATTTTGATATAAAGTGTATCCCACACTGCCAATGAACAATGCATACAAGGTATAAGCCCACCAGGAGGCCCACCAGGGCGGCAGAACTTTGAAAGAATACCGGGTCTCGCTCCAGACGCCAAAAGGACTTACCGCCTTCAGCTTAAACGTATAATTGCCTGCCCGCATATTACCAAAAACGGCGGTGGAATTATTGCTTAAAGGACTCCAGTCTTTGCTATAACCTTCCAGCTTATATTGGTATTTAACCTGTTTTTGCAGCGCAGGTTCTATTGCTACAAAGTCTATGGTTATATTGTTGTCCTCAGCTGGTAAAACCAGGTTGATGGGCACCGGATAAAACCTTGATACTCCATCCAGTTGTATGCCCGCATATTTTTTTCCCGTGCTATTTAAAACTGCCGGTGATAAGACTTTGCCAAAAGATGTAATCATTTCATTTAAAATAGTAAGACTATCGGTTTTATTGCCGTGCTGTTTGCGTAACAGATTATTCCAGCAAACAGGCTCGTTATTTACTTTTACCGCTTGTATTTTTAAATTCAAAGCCTCTGTATTCTTACTGACTGCTGAATAATCAAAGCGTATAAGCGCATTGTGTCCGCTCCCCATCCATACTATACCCTTATTGTCAATTAATAGCGAGGCAGAATTCACTTCTCTAATTGGGTAGCCGGTACTTTTATTGAAATTTTCAAATGCATTATCCTGTCTGTTGCCGGTAGTTGAAGGCTTTTCTTTAAGCCCCGACAAACCCTGGTTTGTTCCAAACCATATCATGTCCCTTTGTTGATCTTCCACCATAGCCCATATATAATTATCTGCAAGTCCATGTTCGGTGGTATAATTAGTAAAATTTTCCCCGTCAAATTTGCTGACACCTGCATTTGTGCCAATCCAGATGTTTTCAGCCTTATCCCTTATAAGACTATACACCTTATTACTTATCAGCCCTTGTGCAGTCGTATACGCGGTAAAACGATTGCCGTCATATTTGCTTACCCCATCATCATGTGTTGCGAACCAGAGGTTTCCTGCTGCATCCTGTATTATCTGCATCACATTGTTACCAACCAGTCCCTGGGCGGTGGTATAATTGGTAAAGCTTTTCCCGTCAAATTTGCTCGCACCCCCATGTGTACCAAACCAGATATTACCGGCCTTATCCTGCGAAATACAATTTATACCATTACTTACGAGCCCCTGGGCTGTGGTATAATTAATAAAGCTTTTCCCGTCAAATTTGCTCGCACCTCCTTTATCCGTAGCGAACCAAATGTTTCCGGCTCTATCCTCCATTATATTCCATACTCTATTATCTGCCAGCCCCTGGGCTGTTGTATAGTTCGTAAAGCTTTTGCCGTCATATTTACTAACGCCTCCCTCATACGTACAAAACCAGAGGTTACCGCCTTTATCCTGCAAGATCGTGAACACCATATTGCCCGCCAGCCCATGTGCAGTAGTATAATTTGTTAAGCTATTGCCTTCGTATTTGCTCACTCCGCCGTTTGATGTGAACCAAAGGTTGCCGGCTTTATCCTGCACGATGCTCGTAATATTATTCTCAGCCAATCCGTGTGCCTTGGTGTAATTCGTAAACCTGCTGCCATCATATTTGCTGATACCTCTTGCATAAGTACCAAACCAAAGGTTGCCGGCTTTGTCCTGCACGATGCAGGATACAGCATTGTCAGCCAGTCCCTCCGTCGTTGTATAATTTGTGAACTTGTTCCAATCGTATTTGCTCACTCCTGCATTTGTGCCAAACCACAGGTTGCCCGCTTTATCCTCGGCTATCCTATTTACAGAATTATTAGCCAGCCCCTGGGCTGTTGTATAATTGATAAAAGTTTTTCCGTCGTATTTGGTTACACCTGCTGCAGCAGTACCAAACCATAAGTTTCCATTTTTATCCTGTATCATACATCGTATATCATTACCGGCCACACCATGAGCAGTTGTATAGTTTGTAAAACTTTTGCCGTCATATTTGCTTGCGCCTCCGCCCTGGGTGCCGACCCAAAGATTACCCGTGCGATCCTGCATAATGCTTGTTACGAAATTACCCCCCAGGCCCTCCTTGGTGGTATAATTTGTAAAACGGTAGCCATCGTATTTGCTCACCCCTGAACTTGTGCCAAACCAAAGGTTGTCCTCTTTATCTTCTATGATGGAAAATACCACATTACCCACCAAACCCTGAGCTATGGTATAATTTGTAAAACTTTTTCCGTCATATTTACTTACTCCTCCGCCAATGGTGCCAAACCAGAGGTTGCCGGCTTTATCGGTTGCACTACAGCGCACTGAACTTAGAGGAAGCCCTTCTTCCGTACCGTAGTTGGTAAAAAAAGGTACGCCCCCGTTTGATGAATCTATTTTGATAACAGGTCTTCCTGCTTTTATTACTTTGGGCTGATTGTGTACAGTGATAGGGATTACTTTTGGCGCAGCAAAACCATCTTTCCTGATATCATTAATGACCCGCGGTTTCTTAACAGTATCCTTATGAGGGTGTAATGAGGTTTGATGGTTGGAGGAACTGAAAGCGAAAAAGCATACCCATATAATGCAATACCACAAAAAGTTTGAAGAGTGTAAGTGTTTTTGTTTTAGTGGTCGCTTTTTCAAGGATATATTTCTTATTGGGTAATTTCAATTAATTCGTCAGTTGTTATTGGTGGCGAATTGAAAATTAAGTTTACAAAAAAGCCTCTCTCGTCTACCACATATTTTAACCACTGATATTCTGTTGAGTTGTCAATATATTTTGTTGTCCGACCACCATTAAAAATGTCAATTGCTGTCAAGGTTTTAATAAAGTGGTTTACTAAAGTATTTGTTCCAAATAGTTTTCTGTTTGTCACTGCTTGAAGTTGAACGAGATTTTTAGCATAGCCTACAACGGTTAAGCATTGGCGATGGCAGGGCATTGATATCCGTCCGGCCATAACTAAATCTGATTTAAAAATCTCCTGTTGAAGATAACAATTAGAAGTTACATTTATAATCGTCCGTTGGAACATATGCTGATGCTAAATTATAGTCCATTGTTGATTGTCAAGCCCTGCTATTGCTAATGCAATGTTGCCCGCCGCCATCAAGCAGGTTGGCAACAACGAATCTTTATGTTGACGTATAGCGCTGATATCAGATACAATCAACCTACCAGCTTTGTACTTATCATTGAAGTACTAAAAATTAGAGAAAGGTTTTATTCCATCAGTCTAAACCAATCTTTTACTGTTATTTCAAGTCTTACCACTTCGTCTTCAGCTAATGCACAGCAATGCGCAATAGGGCCACGCAAAAGATTTAGACTTGTCATTATTTTTTGAAATGCGCGTGGGTTTTTAAACAAGTCAGCAAAAGCTTCCCAATTGCCTGATACTATTTGACTAAGCTCACCGAATGTTGTATAGTCAATTTTCAATTCAGAGCGTTGGGTAAAGCCTGGTTCCTCTTCTCGTTTTATATTGATGTCAACATTTGCTACAATAGCAGGCGTCACTTTAGTTTCCCACCAACTCTCCCCATACTTTTCTTTCATTAACTGAACAACAAGACTGCGAATTGAACGCTCAAGGCAATAGAATACTTCGTAGTGTTCGGCCATTTCCTTTGCTTCTGTGCGAAAATCAGAGCTGAATTGAAGGTAATAATCCTTGCGTTTAACTTCAATTAGTTCCTTCCGGCCTAAGTCCAAGTTTAGTTCGGATTCAACTTTATCCAGTTGGTTCTCTGTAATGGAATTTGCTAAAGTAAATAGGCGGATTTTTGATTCGATTTCAGAATTAATCATTTAAAAGATTTTCTTTGAGCGACTTAAAAATGGCATTGAAAATTGCTGGGTCGTCAGTCTTGGGTAATACTAAATTGATTGTATAATTAAGCCCAATAGTACGAACCTTTACACCGGTGCCTGAATTTGACGACTGGGGCTGTTGAGGCTCTTCTTTCTTCGTGGATTTTCTTTTCTCTTCGTCCTCGGTTTTATCAATACCATTACTTTCAAAATCGGCAAGGGTTTTCGCATTAAAAAATGTTGAAACAATTTTTTCAACTTTTTGCGAATCATGAGCATCACCTGTGGCTTCCATAACTAAACCTTTAAAAGCTTTTTTATCTAAGTCATGACAATATTCATTTCGGGAATATAATTCGCTGTATGCTTGTTTGATTGCAATTCCTAAACTTTTAGCTGAAGTAGTTGGATTTCTAAACTGCTTATAAAGATTGGTAAGGGTACCATCACTATTGACTAAACCTGCCTTTTTAGCCCATGGAATGAAAGATAAATAGTTTCCACCATTAAAACCCAATTTCGTTTTTAAAAAATCCTGACTAAAGGTTTCCGGTGTAGTCGCTTCTTTTATTTTCTCAAGAATCTTGCTAATTGAGCCTGCAGCGGCAATGTATGGTATTTCTGTCGGCATAGTTTGATTTGAAAATTTAGGGGCAAAGTTTAATTGAGAATTTTATATTAGTCGCGTTCGAAATCAAATTTTTTTAAATCTTTCATGTGGAAGATAAGAATAAAAACAAAATTTTATATTTTACAGGCGCATTTTATAAAAATCAGTTAGAAAGAGAGTCTCACTATTGATGATTTAAAACTAAACCGATTAGCTATTGTAGCAGAGTCTCGTCCTAGTTTAGATTGGCTTTGGTCTTCAAATTTTGCACTTGCACCAAGGGAAAGATTGAACATGGTGGCGGGCAACGGTTGCATTACAGACATAAGCCGAATGTACTTAAAAAAATTGTTATTGAAAACAAGCTACTATCTTTCGCTTTTACAAATTGTGGGGTTCGTCAATGCGCCTGGTTTAGTTGTTTTTTGAATGTTGTTATGCTAATCATGTTTAAAATTTCTTATGCTATTTTAAATCGGCTTCCAACTTTTGGTAATGGTGTTGATTCATATGAAACACAAGAGGCATGCAAAACATTCCCTTTCAATCATAGTACAGTTTATGTTAGTCAATTTATAAAGTCATCAGATGGAATGCCATTAGTATTAAAGTACACGCTAAGTAAACCAAAATGAACAATCCTAGTTTTGAGGGCAAGTAATTAAGTAAGCAATAAGTGAAGTTTACTCGATGATTGAATACGGTAACAATCTATATGTCAGGAAGGTTTTGTTAAGAGTGTTATCAACGAAATAAGCATGGGTAACGGGGAATGGTAGCCGCTTATCTCATTTTGAACTCAGGTTGTCTTGATAGTTGTGAACAATATCTTTTAACCGATATGTATGCTAAGACCAACAGGGCAGCACTGTTACATCGATCCCCAGTATATTAAGCCAGTCAGGATAAGAAATAGTATCCACTGTCCCAGTCTGATAAATTTATTTTGAAAGTGTTTAGATAGCAAAAGTATTACAATCCAAACTACCGCCCAAAGTAACAGGTAAACAGAAACAAGTTTCAATATAAAATTTTCATTAGGGATCAGGTCAGTAAAATTAATTACAGGTAAAAGGATATTCAAACAGAAAATATCAACTGAAACAACATGAAATGCACCCCGGGCCATTGTCCATACTCTCTGCTTATTTGTATAATTATCTGAACCAGGCAGTGGTTGAATGATGTTAAACGCTTTATCCCCCATTAATACATGGACAAAAAAGGCTAGAAAAATTATAATGTTTGCCGCTAACAGTGGTATGTTCATTTTGTTGCTTTAATAATGTGTCACTATAGGTATTCAAGAAGCGTATTAGCTAAATGAATAGTTTAATTTAATAAGCAGCATGTTTCAAGTTGCAAATTACCGGCTTTTCTCTTTCCCATTGGGTGATGAATAATGTACAGAAGCTCCTTTCCCTATAAGGTATTAAAATGTTTAACGGTAAATTGATTTTATTTTACCAAAAATCTGCTGGAACGGGTATATCACACCGCCACTATTTTCACCATAATTAAGTTGTCAATAATGGAAAGTAATTACACCCATCTAAGAGCAGGATTCTTTTTATAGAAAGTTATATAGACTCAATACCTTTTTCTTTCGGCCTTTTGTTAACCTGGCATAGATTATCTGAATGGATGTTGAAGGCTAGATTCATAAGGTTATAATAATGTTCTGTTGATACAATCCAGGCTATTTCTACCAGTTCTCGCTCCGAAAAATACTTTTTAGCATTAGCAAATGTGGTATCAGAGATTTTCTTTTCTGTTGTTATACTCCGCAAGGAACAAAAAGGTGAATTTTTAAATTAAGAAAAAGAGGGGCAATTTTGTATTCACTAAAACAACAAAACATGCCCACTCTTCTGTTCAACCTCAGCGAAGCCGAAATTGA
>JAABUK010012774.1_pt1 | contig 10631 bp, 11 predicted proteins | sample 5559141 | NCBI WGS metagenome assembly JAABUK01 (sample SAMN10711869, study PRJNA513367) | rock metagenome | isolation source: Antarctica rocks | place: Antarctica: Victoria Land, Pudding Butte nord | collected 2016-01-03
AACTCTTCTCTTCAAGGACCGCTGCATTGAAAATCTGCACTCCCTGAATCTCCTCAGCCCTCGACGCATCGAGCCAGACATCGGATGGAGGACACTAACCCCACAAATTTTGATGTGCGGGTTTCCGGTGTCACAATTTCAATGGCTCAGCCCAGCCCGGCTATTACTTAGTATAGTACTTGACACGTGGCGCTGCACCTGCGTTGGCTTCAATCAACAAGTGCCGGTGAGGGCTTTGATTGTTGTTCCGCCGATCTTGGGACATCCGGGGGAAACAGAAGAGAAGCCCAGTCGCGTTCTGGACGTTGCTCTTCAGGGGCTGCCTCTTCAGGGCTCAATCCGGGGTGACGTACACGCCTTCGCTGGCACAGTGCACTACTGCTTCCCCATGGGGCCGGCCTGGCCTATGAGTGCTGTACCTGCATTGTCGACGTCGTAGTGTCGCATGTTGCATCACTCCCTGGAGCGCGACGAAGGCCTCGCTGCTAATTTGGCTGATCTAGGGAGATCTGCGGCAGCAAGGGGGTGAGTCGGCGGCGTACAGGGCGTCGTCATGGCGCCCCTGATTTTTCTGATCCCCCGCCGGTCAAATGCTTCTGGTCTGTTTACTAGTCGAAACCTCCTCGTTTCTCAGCCTGAACGATCACGCGAGGTGTATCATCCTGTATTGATACAAGCGCCCCTTTTGCAGGGCAACAAGAACGTATAGAGGGTTGAGTCCGGAGATAGTTCCCATGCTCTAGACCATGTTGGACAACAGCAACCAGTTCATGGAACAGGGCAAAATTGTAGGGGATGGGGTCCGGCGACCATTTAGCCGTGCCTGTGCTCGACGTCTCTCCAAGAAATGTGCTTTGGAGTTGATCTTGTGGTTTTCTTGTTCACCGAAGCCCTATTTGCTGGCTGGGGCGCATCGCTATTTGAGAGCGAGCCTTTCCTGAGAGATATTTTCCTGGTTGCTCTGGTAGTAAATCAAAAGCCAGACGTAGTGAGAGCTTTCCTCGAATCGTAGTATTGTAGCTCAACACGCTGTTCACTTCCTTGTCCCAGTCCTTTCTGCTGTTTTGTAGGAAGCGCAGATATGGAGAAAATGAGGCCTTTTGAGAGTAAGAAGAATGCGGCAGAAGCTTTGACATAGCGATGTGTTAGATGTGCTGGCTTGATGACACTGACTTACCCCCTCTTTACCTCTCATATTGAGGTCCCAACCTTATGCCCTCTAAAGGCTCATAGCTTATGTACAGGAACGAAGGCCACGTAAATGTCTTGCCTAATCGGATGGGGGTTATCCTGGTCAGGCCTGGCTGTTGGGAATGAGATGGCTGAGTTCTGATGTGGTGTAGTAAGACAATCGCGTTGCTACCCCTCAGTGGACGTCAAAGGTATGAAGGAAGGGTGCCATGATGTTAATCGTTGGATGAGTCCTGTATCCTCAATGCTACCTGGATTAAGGTCATAATGTGGCGGTGCGGTCCGGCTTGCGGAGCGGAGCGGAGCCTTGCCCCTTTCTGGCGGAGATGTATATCAAGCATGCTGTCGCGCTGATTTTTGTCATTTGACCTCATCACCGGGGGGATTAGGCGGGACGAAGGCTGGGCGACAGCTAAATCTGCCAGCTTGTCCAGGCACACTTAGTTGCTCAGAAGCCGGCTGTCTAGGGACAGCTGTCATTCGAAGCAAGGAAGCGTGACAGAAGATGCGGCATGGGGGCAATCAAGCTTTGTAGCCCCGCAAGATCCTTTTGCCGGATTTGCCGGCTCGACGGCTGCAGGCCTTCCATTCCCTCGGCATTGACATCCTTGATCTTCAATTATTAATGCTGAAGGTCGTCTTCCTGATAATCGCGCACCAAGGAAAAACACTGCAATGGCTCTATTCCATACCTCTTCTGAATGGGGTTTCCGTCATAAAAGGAGACAACTCACGACCAATCACTCAGCGAGTTGTGCGCAACTGAAGCTCTCGAAAGAGTTCGACAATTCTCGAAGGAAACAGTTCCAATCCAGATGATTACAAGTTCACCTAGAGACTATTCAGGGAAATAAGATGTCTTCCCACGACCTCGAGAAACAAGATGAGCTCCATAGTGCGGATCCCGGACATGGTGGCAATTGGGCTTCGGAGAGTCTATGCGATTGCGACGGAAAGTCCGAAAAACAACAGCAGCATGCTCTCAATGCCTCTGCGCTGAACCCTTCCATATCCCGAAGGCAGGACGGTGCACCGCTACAGCCTACGAGATCCTACCTTACATACCTCAGCGATGATGGCGGCGCCTCTGATCCAGCACCTACCAACGATGTTTCTAGCGACGACACAAAATACAATGTTGGATGGGATGGCGATAACGATCCAATGAACCCTCGAAACATACATGGAGCGAGAAAGTGGTTGATCACAGGCACCATGGCTCTTTGCTCCATGTGTGTGACGTGCACCTCATCGTTATATACGATGACATACAACCAGATCGACCGAGAGTTTGGTAGCTCCCGCATTGTTGCCACGCTTGGTCTTTCCCTCTTTGTGTTTGGCCTGGGCCTATCTCCGATGGTACTTGGCCCACTCTCCGAATTTTATGGGCGACGGCCAATATACATTGGGGCTTTCATCTTTTTCACCATCTGGCTTGTCCCTTGTGCAGTAGCTCCCAATATCCAGACAATGCTTGTTGCGCGATTCTTCGATGGATTATCAGGAAGTGCGTTTCTGTCCGTTGCAGGTGGCACCGTAGGAGATATGTTTGCACAACATGAGCTGCAAGCCCCCATGATGATCTACACTGCAAGTCCCTTCATTGGACCAGGACTCGGCCCTATCATGGGCGGCTTCATCAATTATTTCCTGGACTGGCGATGGTCTTTCTGGATCTTGTTGATTTGGTCCGGGTTGACGCTGGCTGCAATCCTGTTTCTCATACCAGAGACTTATCCCCCTGTAGTAAGTGCTCACCCAATCTTGTTGAAAATTTAACGTACTGACATTATCTAGCTTCTGCGCAACAAGGCTCGAAAACTACGCAAAGAGACTGGTGACAACAATTACAAGGCACCCATTGAGATCATGGATCGTTCCATTTCTCGGACGATAACCAGGTCTCTCTACCGCCCATTCCTGATGCTGTTCTTAGACCCGATGTGCCTTAACCTCTGCCTCTTCTCGTCACTTCTTCTCGGAATACTGTACTTGTTCTTCGGAGCTTTTAATCTTGTCTTTACGAAAGTGTACGGATTCAATCTCTACCAAGTAGGATTATCTTTTCTTGGACTGCTGGCTGGTATGCTTCTTGCCATCGCATCGGACCCTCTCTGGCAGCGCAATTACCTACGTCTCGTGCGCAACAATTCCGGCAAGTCTGAGCCGGAATATAGATTGCCACCTTCTATTGGCGGCTCGATACTTGCAGTAACTGGGCTCTTCTGGTTCGCATGGACTGTTTATCCCTCCGTTCATTGGATGGTGCCCATAGTGGGTGCGGGATTCTTTGGAGCAGGCACCATCCTCTTGTTTTCAGGAGTCTTCACTTTCTTGGTTGAGGCTTTTCCACTCTACGCCGCGAGCGGGCTTTCCGCCAACTCTTTTGCGCGTTCCTCGTTCGCTGCGGTTTTTCCGTTATTTGGAGTTCAAATGTACAACAAGCTGGGTTTTCAATGGGCTTCTTCACTCCTCGCTTTTCTGACACTTGCTATGGCTCCGTTCCCATACATCTTCTTTGTCTACGGTCGGAGACTTCGTCAGAAGAGCAGGTTTGCTTCGACGAATAATTGAGCTCTGTGCAATCAAGTGTACGTGTAAGAGTGGAATTCAAACAAAACAGGAAGGGAAATGTTCTTCGATGTATCCATACTCGCTCTTGGGGGATGTAAGCAAAGAACAAAGATGCCTCTCTGTTGCATCGCACCAGGGGCCCTGCTGGCGCATGTCGGATCTTTGGTTACGATCTCCCAGGTCAGGCACTATTTACCACAGATTATGACGGAAGTCAAGTTTCCCCAATATCGACAATCGATCCTTTACAACCAGGGCGAATGCCTGTCTCCCGGATAATCTGTTTCTTTCTGTTTCTCCGCGCAGGAACGGTGCGCCCATCGGCTCAAGATTACTACCTACCTTCAGCAGCCAGATTACCGAATCATTTTCGAGACCAGGGCTGGTCCAAGGCTGGTTGCAAGCGACGTTTCACCAAACTTTATGTGCAGGAAACAAAGACGGCCTAATTTTAGTTATGCCACAGGGAATTCATCGCCTTTTGGCCGTGACAGGAACGCTGGCACTAATCAAGGCTCTTGGCTTCTATCCCTATGGACAAGTCGCCAGATTTGGATTTGAAGCTAGACCGAAACTGATCGCTCATCAGGTCTCGCAGCATGAAGAGTAGTGAATCTTGTGGCTAGTACGCCCAAAATCTTGGACGGCTGGGCGGCACGGCTGCCTATGTGAGTCTCGACCGCTACTCTTTTGCTGCCCAAGTTCACTGCATGGCGTGGGACGTGAACCAGGGGTGTTCTGTGTCAGATGACGAAGCCTATATCCCCTACGAGTTCCAAGTTTCGTAGTACATATGATTGGTTCCATCGATGGGCTTCTGGTAGTCGCTCAAAGATCACGAGCCAGCGTCTCACGGACCTGGATTACGCCCAGACCGCTTGTCGCCAGTGGTTGGCTTGTCAATCGGAAGAAAGGGATCTTGACGATCAAAGATCCTCTTTTTCGCCGCAAGAACGAGTCATTGGTAGTGTCGAGCAATGCGGTGAGCTGGCGGATCTTGGTTCGAAGTAAAGATAGCATGAAAGGAGTATGGTGATATTCCCATCCGCATCAACATCAACCTCATCAACGCGGCCAGCCTGGCCGCGAGGGCGGACAAATACTGTAGCGGCCGAAGTTCAAACTGCATGCCAATCCAGGAAAGAGATCTAGTCTGCACTGCAACCAATGGACGCTATCAAGAACGAAAGCCCCTGCAAGCTTGGTTGAGAGCAGCACAGCCTTCTGAGAGGCCAGTGCTCCCTTCAGCTCGATTTTGAATCGGCCAGATACTCAGCAGATCTGGTTGCTCAACGACATCCTTGCTAAGGTGGACGAATGTCCGCCCGCTATGTTGGGTGATTCTTTCTGCAGCCTGTTTTTGCTGCTGCTTCATTTGCTTAGTAGAGGTCGATTACTCTTCAGTGTTACATGCCAGTGCCACTGAAGCGAGGTCTGCAGCTCACGTGCTGACTCGACCACCTTGTGGCTCTGACGAACCCCACCAGGCGTGAAATTGCGCTGCAGGACCATGAACCTTGTTCCCAGACAGCCGATATCAGCACGTGAAATCGGCCCGGATGGAAATGGAAATGTTTTGACCACCCGTTGGAATGCATCGTCAGGCAAGCAATCCGAAGATCTTGGAGATCATCAAGGGGTATCCATAACCGCCAGTGACGACATGGCTTGCCACGACTTCCATGATTGCTGGACTGATGGTGGCTATGAACCTTGTGCGCTGCAGAGAGTTCAATGGTTGAGATGTATGGCTGGGCCAATATTGCACCCTTGCAGATTCGGGTTCCAAGCGATGGCTGGCTCACCAGCATTAAGGACATCAGCAACAATGAAGGAGCCAGGGGTCGGTCATCTCGACAGAAAGGGAATATATTTGCAGGGTGCCTGATTAAGATTGATTGCACCAAGCAATGGGCCAGAGGGATGTCGGTTCCACGACGAAGCGGAGCGGGAGCGGAGACCGAGTGGTAACAGACAGACGTCATATGCAGTGAAGCGGACTTGAGGCCACCACAATCCGTTTGAATTAGCAAATATGGGTGCACTGGGTCTCCATGGTCGAGGGACAGGATCTGGATAGGTGCAGGGCCAGGATAGGGGACAACAATCGCCCTGGAATGAGGAGCGCCGAAGAAATGGGTATTGGGTAGAAATGAATTGACCCAGCTGTGTGGCCCATCAAGTCCCACTGCGCTCGCTTGGAATCTAGCATGAGGAGAGTGGAACTGCTGTAGCGAGTCATCGCTAGATGAGAGACAGGTATCATGAATCGGATCCTGGGGAGAAACAGGGTGAGGATGATCACGAACATGGGTTCAGCAGTGAGCATGATATCTGGGGGGCCAGACACCCGTGCTTCCCATCGAAGAGGTGCGAGAGGCACAGTACGAACTTCGTACTGCTGTAGTCTTAGTCATACTCATGGAGAATGAACGATTGATGACTCTGCCCGCCTTGACAGGGCGAGATGGTCCTATCTGCTCCGTACATCGTCGGTCCTGGGGAGGGAGGGGTGGAGAATTGTCAGGCTATACTGTTTCCGGCGCAGAGGCGGGAGGAGGACCAGAACGAGAATCAGCAGTACTGTTTGGAGCCACTTTCACTGGCCACATCCATCCCCACTCCCTGCAGCAATCCCGACGAGAGCACAGTCCAGAAGGAGACGGGCAGCCGTGCAAGCTTCGAGCTCCCTGGAGGAAGCGGAGCAGCACTAGGAGCAGGAGCAGGAGCAGGAACTCATGCTCGTCCGCATCTCTGGAGTCTGCGGCAATCAAGCAACCACTTCGTCCTGAGTCAATCGAAGGCTCGAGGACCATGGCTTGAGTTGCGACCATCTGCATCCTCTTCCCGTCAGCCTAGTTACTCACAGTGTCGCAAACAAGCTACGAAGACGACCCTGAGCAGCGAGCTAATGCGCAATCGATCCCCATGATCACTCCCTTCACGCCATTCGAACGCCACTTTCACAGGCCCATACCTCCATAATTAGCACAGTAGCTATGTGTGCGGTATCGGCATCGGCGTGTACAGCTTGACAGCGAGACATTACAACAGCCTTTTCACCATCGATCAATAATCTCCCTCCAGCCTGCTCCCTGCCCTCGCCCAAGCCGAGACGCGCACACGCAAGTGCCGCAAGTGCGATCCTCGTCATACTTCGCAAGCGTTACACAACACACTGTCTCGAGCCTGCTATTCGACCGCCGCGTGATCGAATCGGCCTTGATCACCATTTTCCATAAAGTTTGGCAGTGCCACAACAGGAATCGTGTGCTGGCCTCGTTAGCCAAGGAAATTCGAAACTGGACTGGAAAACGTCCCGGCAATCTGGTTCGCCAAAGGGAGGGTGGGAAGCTTGACTGGCCTTCCACGTATCTTGCCTGAACGTGGGCATATCGGCAGCGCCCTCTGCGAAGTACGGCTGGTAACGACTCGCTGGAACCAAACAAGAGGGCGCGTTTCAGTGCCTTGGGCTCCACAAAGTTGTAGCGCCGCTGCACCGTCGATTCGCGTCGGCCCCCCTCCCCCCAAGTCTATAATACTATGCCCTCCTCAGACGCCGAAGATGACCACTCACGTTCCGCGTCGCCCGATGATAGTGGTGGTGAACAGGAGGGCGGAGACATGGCGGAACATCCAGATAATAGAGGTGGTGCACACCAGAATGGACACAAATCTGCTTCCAATGCAAAAGATCCATTACGTCCAAGAAGGAAAAAAGCGAGAAGAGCGTGTTTTGCCTGCCAGAGGGCGCATTTGACATGTGGTATGTCGGGTTGATCTGACCTGTCGACTTCGCTCTGTTGTGACAAGTGATATCAAGCTGACCCGTTGCAAGGTGATGAGCGGCCTTGCCAAAGATGCATCAAACGCGGACTTCAGGATGCTTGCCATGATGGCATTCGAAAGAAGGCCAAGTACCTCCATGATGCACCGAACGAGGCATTGATGCCGGGAGTCGGGGGTCAAAATCTCTTCAATCATGCTGCTGCGTTGCGAAATAACACGGCGATTCAAAATGCTGAAGCAGCCCAACAAGAAGCGGGCCAGTTCTATCAGAATTCCCCACCTTTCAGCAGTTATCCGCAGACCAGATCGATGCCTCCGCCAATGATGCAGGACGGCAACATTACAGCACAGCACCTCCCCCAACAATCTCCCGTATCTCCGTCTTTCAGCATGCCTGGACAGCAACCTCTTCATACTCCAAGTATTGGACAATCCCAGCCAATTCCGGCTTCAGGCATGCCTCAGAACTGGAATGGAGCTCTGTTCAACCCAAATGATCCATCGCTGTTCAACTTTGACCTGGCCAGCATGAACTTCGGTAATCACTATGGCGCTCTCGAGTTTGGTATGCTTGGTCATATGGCTACCGGAGCTGGCGAAACGCCTCCTAGTGACTCGGCAACCCAGAGAGGATCTGTCAGTCATGCAAATGGCTCAAATCGGTATACTCTTCCTCTTGGGAGCTTCAGCGAGAGCCCGACGCAGCAGCTCGCATACACCGATGCGATTATGTCAGATTGGCCTGGAGGTCAAGATCTGTACGGGCAACAATTCGGTCAGCCGTCAGACCCTCCTCATGCTTTCGCCATTGAAACGAACACCGCGAACTTCACATCACCTGATTCGTCATCAAGCCCCCAACAAGGCATCACAAAATTCGAGGACTCGCCTATTATGACTTACAAAGCAGCCAACATGCCACCCACTCCCACGAGCGGGATTTTTCACACTCCAAACACCCAGGCTGCTCCCCGTCCTCAATCCTATCCACTCCAACACTCCCATCTCTCCACACCCCAGCTCAAATCCAGATCACAGCTGCCCACTAAACACCACAAACGTCGAGATCCCTCAAGCATCTACACCACCGTCACAGCTCCCTATCCCTATACCTCAGGCTTCCACTCCCTGATAGCTTACCTGCAACGTCGCTTCGCCGCATCCCCATCTAAGACTCTGACCATCGCCAAATCCCTCGCATCCATCCGTCCCAGCTTCATCGCCACGACAAAGACCCTGAACCGCGATGACCTCATCTTCATGGAGAAGTGTTTTCAGCGCACGCTCTGGGAGTACGAGAATTTCATCGAGGGTGTTGGCACCCCAACTCTTGTTGCCAGGAGGACCGGTGAAGTCGCCGCTGTAGGCAAAGAATTCTCTATCCTTACCGGCTGGAGGAAAGATGTCTTGCTTGGCCGGGAGCCGAACCTCAATGTCAATCGAGGTGGGACTGCGAGTGGCTCAGCTACGGGTAGTGGTGTCAACACTGCAGGTAGGGGAACAGGGAGGAACACGCCAAGTCAACGTAATGTTGTTACTGCTCCTCCTTTTCCGCTGGAAGATGGGGATGGGGATGGAAAGAGGAGCCAGCCTGTATTTTTGGCGGAGCTGTTGGATGATGAGAGCGTGGTCGAATTTTACGAGGGGTTTGCTAGACTTGCGTTTGGCGATAGTAGGGGGAGTGTTATGGGGCGAGGGAAACTGTTGAAATATCGAACTAAAGAGGATTTGGTTGCGCAGAACCTGAAGGAGGAAGGCGGTAGTGGCAGTGCTAGTGGTGGGGATATGAAGATGGAGGATGTACAGCATCAGCAACAGCAACAGCAACAGCCTCCGCCAGGGGGGTTGAAGGGGATGAATAGTGGGATGGTGCGGCAGCAAAGAGAATTGAAAAGAGGGGGGATTGCGAATGAAAGGGAGATGGGACAGAGGTTGGGGGAGCGGGATGGCAAGGTGGAGTGCACGATCTGTTGGACGGTGAAGAGGGATGTTTTCGATATTCCGATGCTGATCGTTATGAATGTGAGTAACCTTTCCTTTCCCTTCGAAACGATGTTTGCTTGAATACTGATCTCGCCCCACAGTTCTTACCCTGCATCTGAGTACCTCTTAGAGAGCCACCCCACATAACCACAGACACGTCAGGTGATGCTCAAAATGGGCTTCATGACAGGGTGGCTGGCTGGCGTTTCGGTGCACATACTGCTTTTTTATCTATCTTGGGGGACCGGCATCTGCAGGGACCCGGCTGGTACCTGGCAGATCCCTCAAAGTATGGAAACACGAGCATACCCGGCATGAGCCTGGTGCTGTTCCTCCTCCTCAACGATACAAATCTAAAACTCATCTACAGAAGTATTGATTCACACACACAGAGAGAGAGAGAGAGAGAGAAGGAAGGATCGTGACGACTGAACACATACACGTGCAACGCGATACGCATGGCGAGGGAACCCGTACAAAAGTCCCGCTTCCGCCTACTCTTTGGGCGACAAGCACATATATCTTTTGATTGATGATGGTGGTGGTGTTGTTGGTGGTGGGATGTGGACGTGGAGGTTTGGAGCGGAGAAAGTTCTTTGCCTGTTTATATACACGCCTATCTATACCTCCTAGCAAATGCAGATTTTCCCCCCAATTCTCAACCCTCCATTATTCCAGCTCCAGTGATCTTCCAGTCTTTTGTCCGGCGTTCAATATACATCACCATCCATGGTGGCTGGCTGGCTGGTTGGTTGCGTATTTCAAGAATGGCCACTCGGCGAAGAGAAAAGAACGACTTCGTCCAGATCGGTCGGTGGTGGCTGCTAATTATCAGTCAAAATGGGAGAAGGCAGGATAGATAGAGATTCTGTTTGGGGGGTTTTTTGTTTTGGCGGATGGACGGTCTAAGCTGACCTAACTACCCACCCTGCAAGAGGAGGAGAGAAGACAGACTCTGGTTGCCTGCCTATTCGTTGGAGAGTGATATAACCCCCCACATGTTATTTCAGAGCGGATAGTCTGGGGATTTTCATCGGGGAGGTCGAATATATATGTGTGTGTATATATATATATATATCTGGTGAATGAAT
>JAABUK010012776.1_pt1 | contig 10629 bp, 7 predicted proteins | sample 5559141 | NCBI WGS metagenome assembly JAABUK01 (sample SAMN10711869, study PRJNA513367) | rock metagenome | isolation source: Antarctica rocks | place: Antarctica: Victoria Land, Pudding Butte nord | collected 2016-01-03
CGATCACGTTGAGGTTCGGCTCGGTCATGTTGAAGTATTCGCGACCGATCTTGACGATCTCCGGATCGATCTCCACGCCATCGATCTGCACCGATGGGCCGTAGACCTGGGTATATTGCCGGGCGGTGGTGCCGCCCGCGAGGCCGATCAGCGCCAACGAGCGGACATCGGATGTCTGCTGGTTCTGGTTGAAGAACGGCCCCATCATGAAGTAGTCCCACGGCCCCCCGGTGAGGAGCTGCTTCGGGTTGTAGATCGAGTGGATCGCATGGCCGTCGTTGAGGACCAGGCCGACCTCGTCGCCATTGCGGACGACCTGGATGTAATTGTATTCGGACTCCCCCTCGTAGAGGAGCTGGCCGGCCTCGGCCCCGCGCAGATTGCCGTTCGGCCCGAAGAGGGCCAGCGCGAGGACGATGATGAGCGCCGCGACCGTCGAGCCGATCGCGCGGGGATTGCGACCGCGCAGCAAGCCGACCAGCCCCATCAACCCGAGGGCGAGTGCGAGGATGTAGAAGGTCCAGCGGGTACCGAAGTAGGGGGTGAGGACGATCACCGGCAGGAAAGAGCCGACGATCGAGCCGACCGTGGAGAGAGCGTAGAGCGCGCCCGCCGTCCCACCGACCTCCTCGACGCCGCGCAACCGCAGGCGCAGGGCCAGGGGGGAGACGCAGCCGAGGACGGTGATTGGGACGATGAAGAGGACCAGGATGCCGAGCAGCGCGCCGTAGAATGCGCCGACATTCAGATTGTTGAAGGCGCCGAGCGAGGCGTTCAAGATCGGGCGCGAGAGGAGCGGGATGATCGCCGTGCCGAGCGCCGAGACGACGAAGGTGCTGTAGAAGAAGCGTTCGCTCGGGAAGCGATCGGCGAGCTTGCCACCGATATAGTAGCCAAGCGAGAGATAGAGCAGGGTCAGCCCGATCACCGTCGCCCAGATGATCGTGGAGCTACCGAAGTACGGGGCGATCAGGCGCGAGGCGGTGATCTCGATCCCGATCGAGGAGATACCGCCGACGAAGACCGCCAGGTACAGCAGGGCATTGCTGGGCGTGGCCCGTTCTTGCGCGCGCACATCGGTCCGATTCGCGGTTATCGCCATTCCCTCTTCTCTTCCACCCTATTCGGACGCCCCCGCATCCACCTCGGTTGTCATTCCTGTGCGGTAGTATACCGGATACTGTTGGTGTACCGGCATTCGGCGCGGGCGACAAGGGGTGACGTAGTTGGGGGGTTGGCTTATGGCTGGGGTGGTGCCGGTGTCGGCGCTTCGGGCCGCTCAATAGTGTAAGGATTTGCGGAGGGTCTGGCGATCACGCCGATACGTAGGTGCAGTCATTCCGACCGTATAGCCGCCGATCCTGCACCGCAGGCAGCGGCGGGCCAGCCTCCGATCGGCCCTGGTATACGCGGTTGTGCGATGAGACTGCCGCGCTCGTCCAGCTGGTTTTGGCAGGCAGACAGGGGCTGATGGTATGACCGCGCCTTTCCCGGGCATGGACCCCTTTCTCGAAGAGCCGCGCCTGTGGGAAAGTTTCCACAATCGCTTTATCGGCGTGCTCGATGAGGCACTGAGCGCTCGGGTGCGGCCTCATTTCTACGTCGAGGAACAATCATCGGTCTACATCGTCGATTTCGGCGGCACACCGCGTCCTCCGGTGAAACCCGATGTGTACCTGGTCGATACCGAACGACCATTCACCACCCCGCCGACCGTCGTTGTGGATCGCCCGATCACGCAGCCGGTGCGGGTGACGGCCCGCTTCCCGGAAGAGTTGCGCCAGCGCTATCTGGAGATCCGGGATGGCCGCAATCATGCCGTGGTGGCGGTTATCGAGGTACTTTCACCGACCAATAAGGCGGCGGGTACGGCGGGACGCGAAGCATTCCTGCGGAAGCGGCGCGAGCCGATGGCGGCACCGGTCCATTGGATCGAGATCGATCTGCTCCGTGCGGGCGAGCGACCACCAGAGGTTTCCGGTCTGAGTGATTATTACGCACTGCTGAAGCGGGCTGAGGCGACGGACGAGTTCGCGGTCTGGTACTTGAACCTCCGCGACTCCTTGCCGGTTATCGCGGTGCCGCTGACCGCCGCTCACCCCGATGCCGTGCTCGATCTGCAAGAAGCCTTCACTCGCACCTACGCGCGCTTCTACGCCGAGCGCCTGGACTATCGTGACACCCCGCCGCCACCGCGCTTCCAGCCTGCGGATGACGCCTGGTTGCATGCCCGCGTCGCCGCCTGGCGTTCCTGAGCGTACGTGTCTGGCTTACTGCTTGGCGATTGTCGGTGCTGATGCTTCGGGCAGGGCGATGCCGCAGTATTCGTGGAGCGCCTGTACCCGCGCCGCGTCGTCGGTGAAGATTGCTTCCTGTCGCACCGTGCCTGTGGTGATGACCAGGTGCGACTCGCCGACCGTGACGCGCCCGGTGGGGGTGGCGACGGTGCAGGTGTGGCGGCGGGTGAAGCCCGACTCCGGCGAGGTCTGGTGGTAATGGCACATCAGGCACGAAGTCGTCCCAGGCGCGCGGCGTGGGGGTGAAACGATAGCGATCCTGCCAGCCTCCGCGCCAGTCGCGCCGCTGGAGCTGTCGCCAGGGTTCCGCTTCGACGATGCGATAATGATCCGACCAGATGGCCTCGACCGGCGTGGTGCCGAGGGGTTCTTCGCGTCCACTATCGACCTGCTCAGTGGCAGGAGCTAACCGGATCGGGTGGAGGAAGGAATCGCCGAAGCCGACATCCACCAGCCACGGCTCGTCCAGGTCGACGCGCAGGCAGAGATGATCGTAGTCCTGATCGAAGACCGGTGCCTCCGTCGTCGGGTTGGCGCGGACGCTCGCCGAGAGGAGGGTGACGCGGAAGCCGAGCGTGCGGAGGGGCGCCGCGAATAGGCCGTTCAGTTCGTAGCAGAAGCCGCCGCGCCGCTGGCCGACGATCTTCGCGAAGAGCGCCCCTTCATCGGGCACGATCGGTCTCCCGAGCCCGATGTCGAGGTTCTCGAACGGGACGGCCAGCATCTGGGCGTGGTGCAGGGCACGCAGGGTCGCGAGGGTCGGCGCGGTCGGCCCGGCATAGCCGATGCGTGCCAGGTAAGCGGCGGTATCCAACATCGTATTCCACTCCTCAGCGTTCCTCGAGGACGCGCATTTCACATCGGTCGTCGCAGTATAGCAGCGCGATTTTCAGGTGGGATCGGCACCCTTGCCGCTACGATCCTGGCGGAACGACCGGGGGCGAACTGGTACACTCCTCGGTCGATAGGCGTGACGCGGTGTGCATCGAGGATGGGCGCGATGGCGAACGAGACGAGCGGGGACGGTACGGGGCGGGATGCGGCGCGGGAGACGACGATCCGCGATAGCCTCTATGATCGGATCACCCTGCGCCCGCGCGATACGGCGCTCCTCGGCACGCCCGAATTCTTGCGCCTCGACAGCATCAAGCAGCTCGGCTTCGTCTCGCGCGTCTGGCCGGGGGCGAAGCACAGTCGCTTCGAGCACTCGCTCGGCGTCTTCGCGCTGACCCGGCGGGCGCTCGGTCATCTGCGCCCGATCCTGACCGGGGAGTTCGGCGCGACCGCGACCGACCTGGACACGATCGCCGCCGCCGCCCTCCTGCACGATATCGGCCACTACCCCTTCTCCCACGCGATCGAGGAGTTGGGGCCGCCGGTGTTGAACCACGAGACGGTGGGGCGGGCGATCATCGAGAACGGCGCGGTCGCGACGACGCTGGAGCGCGATTGGGGGCTCGACCCGGCGCGGGTGGCGAACCTGATCGAGACGCGCGAGGCGCTGTCGCCGATCGATCGCCTGCTCGTCGGCCTGCTGAGCGGCACCCTCGACATGGATAAGCTCGATTATCTCCCGCGCGATGCCAAGGCGTGCAACGTCCCCTACGGGCGTGTCGATACGCCGCGCCTGATCGACGCGCTGACGATCGCGCCGGTCGAGGGGCAGCCACGGATCATCGTGGAGGAGAAGGGGGTCAGCGCGCTACACTCGCTGATCAACGCGCGCCAGGAGATGTTCGACAACGTCTACTGGCATCATACGAATCGCGCCTGCATGATCATGCTCCTGCGCGCCGTGCAGGAAGCCCTGCTCGCCGGGGCGGTGCGTCCCGTGCAGCTGACACGCCACGACGATGCCTCGCTGCTGGCGCTGCTCGGCGATGGCGCGATGCCACCGGTGACCGGGGCGCTGGTGGATATGCTGCGCCTGCGCCAGGTCCACAAGCGGGCGATCGAGGTGAGCGCGCGGGCGGGGGAGTTGTACGACGCGCTGAGCGCCCTCTGGTACGACCCCGCCGCGCGCCGCGCCACCGAGCTGGCGATCGTCCATGCGCTCGCCGCCGCGACCGGCGAGCCGATCGCCGAGTATGAGTTGCTGATCGACATCCCGAAGCCGGAGAAGTGGAAGACTGATGTCTGGGTCCGTTTCGGGCGTCCCCCGATCGGGATGGAGCCGTTGATGCACTGGCAGGACGTGGTCGGGCTGCGCGACGATGACTTCAAGCGCTACGAAGAATACCGCCGCCTGATCCGCATCGTCACCACCGAGCGCCTGCGCGAGCCGGTGCGGGCACACTGGGAGACGATCATCGTGCCGCAGATCCTGGCGTCGCGCGGGCTGGTGACCGGTGCCTGATCGGGGAAGAAGCGTGGGCGGACCTGCCCAGCAGGGCTTTTTGCCCGCGCCGCGCCGCATTCTCGTCGGGATCGCGGCCAGCGGCGCGATCGGCGCGCTGGCCTATCGGCGCGGCTCGCTCAGTCGGGGCGGGGTCGTGGGCGCGGTGCTGACCGGCACGACGATCTTCGCCGGGGGCGGTGTCGTCCCCGCCGCGTTGCTCGCCACCTTCTTCGTCAGCTCCAGCGCCCTCTCGCACTGGCGGAAGGGCCGGAAGGCCGCTGCGGCGGTCGTCGAGGCCGAAAAGGGGGCGCGGCGCGATCTGGCGCAGACTCTGGCGAACGGGGGCGTGGCGGCGTTGCTGGTGCTCGTCGGGCGCGCGTATCCGGCGTCGCCCTGGTTCCCGGCGCTGATCGGGGCGCTGGCGACGACCAACGCCGATACCTGGGCGACCGAGATCGGGCTGCTGCATCGCCGCGCACCGCGTCTGATCACCACCGGGCGCGCGGTGCCGCCCGGTACGTCGGGTGGCATCTCCCCGCTCGGCACCGGCGCGGCGGCGGCTGGCGCGGCCCTGATCGGCGTGGTGGCCGTCGTCGGACAGCGGTTGACGGGCGTGCGCGCCCATTGGTCCTTCCCGCTCGGCCTGCTGGCGGGGCTCGGCGGCTCGTTCGCCGATAGCCTGCTCGGCGCGACGGTGCAGGCGCGCTACGACTGCCCGCAGTGCGGCGTCGCCACCGAGCGCGCGGTCCACCGTTGCGGCACGCCGACCGTGCTCGTCGGCGGCTTCCGCGCGATCGATAACGACGCGGTGAACTTCGGCGCCTCGGCCTGTGGCGCGGCGATCGGCTGGTTCTGGGGACGCACCGTCGCCCGTTGAAGGCATGGCGTCGAGCCTGTGCCGATCGTGGGGTGAGATACTATACTTAGGACGGTGAACCGCCCCACGATCATTCTCGCGCGAGTTTCCTCCAAATAAGCAACTTTTAGCCAGGAAAGGCGTTATATCGGTGCCAGCGAGTACAGTGAACGTTCGTTCACTCTCACTGACGCGGTCGGCGGCGCAGCGCTCGTGGTCGCCCGGCCCCCGGATCGGTCGGTTGCCGCAGCCTGCGGAGGAGAACTACGTGCGTTTGTCTCAGCGAATCCTGGTGCTGCTCGCGCTGATCCTGCTGGTGCTGCTCATCAGCCCGCGCGCCGAGGCCGCTCCGGCCTCCGTGCCGGTACTCCGCGACGCCTGGTCGTACGATCACGTCGCCGATGAACTGCTCGTTGGCTTCCGCGATGGGGCGATCCCCGGCGGCGCGGGAAGTAGCACCGGCACGTTCGAGCGCTACCTCTCGGCGTTCGGGGTACAGGCGGCGAGTCCGGCCCTCGGCAACGGCTTCACCTACCGCCTGCAATTCGCCAACGACGACGATCTGCGCGCGCGCCAGGATCAGTTGATGCGCGATCCGAACGTCGCTTTCGCCGAGCCGAACTATCTCCTCAGCCTGTACGACACTGGCACTGCGAGCACGACCGGCACGACCGGTGCCGTGACCGCCGCGACCGGCCCGCTGGTGCCGAACGACGAGAACTACAAGCAGCAGTGGGGGCCGAATCGGGTCGGCGCGGATCAGACCTGGAACACGCTGACGACCGGCGGGCCGATCGTGATCGCGATGCTGGATAGCGGCGTCTCGCCCACGCACCCCGACCTGAAGGATCGCCTCCGTCCCGGCTACGACTTCATCGGCAACGACGCCAATCCCGCCGACGATAACGGGCATGGTACCTTCACCGCAGGGATCGCCGCCGCGACCGGCAACAACGGGATCGGCGTGGCGGGGATGAACTGGGGCGCGCGGCTGATGCCAGTCAAGATTCTCGATCAGGACGGGCGCGGGCCGGTCTCGGCGTTCGCCCAGGGGATCCGCTACGCGGTCGATAATGGCGCACAGATCGTCAACGTGAGCGCGGGGATCCCGATCCCCTCGCAGGCGATGGAGGCGGCGGTTACCTACGCGATCGGCAAGGGGGTCATCGTCGTCGCGGCGTCCGGGAACCAGGCCGACGGGGTGTCGAACTACCCGGCGGCGTATCCGAATGTGATCGCGGTCAGCGCCTCGACCATCGACGATAAAATCGCCGACTTCTCATCGTACGGCCCCTACGTCTGGCTTGCCGCACCGGGCCAGGACATCGTCAGCACCTATTACAAAGACGGCGACACCTACGCGCAGTTGAGCGGCACCTCGGCTTCCACCCCCTACGTCTCCGGCACGATCTCGCTGATGCTCTCGCAACGTGGGACGTTGACGCCGAAGATGGTCCGCGAGATCCTGCGCGCCACGGCGGTCGACATCGACAGCGCCGGCTTCGATCCGCGCTCGGGGTACGGGCGGCTCGATACCCTGCACTCGGTGATCCTTGCCACCAGCCCCGATCCGACCCTGACCGGCGCGGCGGTGACACCCGCGACCGGCAAGGATACCGACGCCTATCTCTTCACCGCGACCGGGTTCGATCCGAATGAGCCGGTGACGCTGTGGCTCACGCAGCCGGACGGCACCTACCGCTACTTCAGCAAGCTCAATACGGCGCAGGCGTACGCCAGCAATATCGGCGAACTCCGCCTGTCGCTCAGCAAGAGCGACCCGCTGGCGGTCGGCAAGCAGATCGTGACCGCCTACGGCGAGCGGAGCAAGCGGACCGCCGGGGCCACCTTCGATGTCCAGGCGTCGGTCAACACCAAGGCGTTCGACCGTGTCCCGGCGCTCGCCAATACCGAGACCAAGGTGTACTTCGCCGAGACGGGTCATACGCTGGGGAATACGTTCCTGCGCTACTGGCAGAGCAATGGTGGGCTAGCGATCTTCGGCTTCCCGATCTCCGAGGAGGTCACGGAGATCTCGAAGATCGATAACAAGCCATACATGGTGCAGTATTTCGAGCGCAACCGCTTCGAGTTGCATCCCGAGAATGCGGGCACGAATTACGAGGTGCTGCTCGGTCTGCTCGGCAACGATGTGACGAAGGGTCGGAAGTTCGATCTGGCGCTGGCACCGTTCGAGAACACCGATAATCGCGCCTACTTCTCCGCCACGCAGCACTCGCTTTCCGGCGACTTCCTGCAATACTGGCGCGCGAATGGGGGCCTCGCGATCTTCGGCTACCCCCTCTCCGAGCCCTTCCAAGAAGTGAGCAAGGACGACGGGAAGAGCTATCTGGTGCAGTATTTCGAGCGCAACCGCTTCGAGTATCACCCCGACAATCAATATCCATACAATGTTCTGCTCGGTCGGCTCGGCGTGGAAACCGCTCGCACGCAGGGGTACACCAAATAACGGTACGACGTAATGACATGATTGATAGGGCTGGAGGATAATTCCTTCGGCCCCGTCGCGTGTCATGCGTTGTCTGTAAGCGCTGGTAGGTATCCGGGGGACAAGCCGCCCACGAAGGATACGCTGCCTCGGCTGTGGGTATCTGATGGCACTGGCGAAGTTCCAAGACGCGGCTAGCGAGCACCTCTGACTGTGCGGACAGGCTATGAGTAGGCTGATCAGGGCAGGATCGTTGCCGCGAGCCGCCTATGAGGGGGGGCGGCCCAGGAGGCGTAGCGCCAGGCTGCGTTCCGTCTGGCCGATGCCGCCGCTCGCGATCAGGCACGCCAGATAGACGATCCCAGACACGAGCGCCACGAGCCAGGGCACCAGTCCGCCGACCCCCAGGCTGGCGAAGCCGCGCGCCGCCACGAGCGCCGCGAGGCCCATCACGACGGTTGCGCCGAGGGGCCGCGCGATGATACCGAGCGTCGGCAGCGGGCCGACACGCCGCCGCACGAGCAGCAGGAAGGGGACGATCAACACCAACTCCGAGGCGATGGTGATGACGGCGGCGGCGGGATAGCCGTAACGCGGCGTGAAGAGGAGATTTGCGAGCAGATTGAACGCGAAGGTCGCGGCGAACGCGGGCGTCAGCGCGCGCTGCTGTCCGGCGGCGATCAGGACGTACTGGACCAGTCCGTTGACATAACTGAAAGGGAGGAGCCAGATCAGGATGCGTAATGCGGTGCCCCCATCGGGAAGGTAGGTGCTGCCAGCGAGAATGCCGATCAGTTCTGGTGCGAGGATCGTTACGATGACGCAAATCGGTAGGGCGAGGGTCAGCAGCAGTTTCAAAGCCAGGTTATAAATTGGTGCGAAGCTACCGTCACGCGCACTGGCGAGGCGGGCAAGCTGCGGGAAGAGTGCCAGGGTGAAATATTGGGGGATCAGCAGGACGAGCGATAGGAACTTATACGCTGCGTCGTAGATAGCGACGACGCCATCTCCCCAGGATGGCTTGAGGACGAAGATATCCGAGCGAAAGAAAAGCCCGGCGAGCAGGGTATTCAGAAAGAGTGGCCAGGCGTTAAGCAGCATCTGTCGCGCCTGTGCCCCTGGCAAGGCCCAGCGCGCTCGCACGCCAATTCGGCGCAAAAGAACGAGGAAGAGCCAAGCGGTGACAACGTTAGTTAGCAAGGCGGTGAGGGCGAGGCCGATCGGTCCCCATCCTGCGAGGACCAGTGCCACGCCGATAACAACCTTGAGTGCATTCTTGATCAGGGTCAGCCCCGCCGGGATATGCATCCGTTCGAAAGCATTGTAGATAGCGTTGGCGGCGTCGCTGTAGCTGTCGGGTAAGATTGAGACGATCAGGAGCGCGATCGCGATCATGCTGGGCGTGGTGAGCCCCCCGAATTGTCGATAGGCCAGGGTGAAGATACCGAGGATCGGTAGGGCCACCGCCCAGAGGAGCAGGCGGAGGAGAGTCGTGAGGCCGAGGTATTCGTCCGCCAAGGCGCGATTGCGTGAAACGTCGCGGGTGGCGAGGATACCGAGGCCAAAATCGTTGAATGTTTTCGCATAGGTCCAGACGATCACCGCGAAAACGTACTCGCCATAGCTATCCTTGCTAAGGACGTGCAGCACGACAAGCGCGAAGCCGAGATCGACGACCTTGTTGATCAGCTGGGCGATCAGCGGTGCGGCGCTGTTGCGCGCGACACGCTGGACGGTATTCATCGTCGCGCCCGCTCTTCCCGCTCGCGAAGGCCCATCGGGGCGCTCAGTAGCGCCGCTTGATGTCCCAGACACGCCATGTCGCCTCGATCGCGATCCGCGCCGACATCTTGGAGGTGCCGCGCTCGCGGTCGATGAAGCGGATCGGCACCTCCTTCACGCGCAACCCCGCCTGCTGACAGGCGTAGCTCATCTCGATCTGGAAGGTGTAGCCGCTCGAACGGACCTTGCTGAGGTCGAGCGTACGGAGGGCGCTGGCGCGGAAGCACTTGAAGCCGCCTGTCGGGTCGTGCGCGCGCAGGCCAAGGATCAGGCGCGCGTAGACGCTGCCGCCCCGGCTGAGGATCTTGCGCGTGAAGCTCCAGCGATCCTCGACGCTGCCCCCGTCGATATAGCGGCTGCCGACCACGACATCGTACGCTTCGATCCAGCGGCGGAACTCGCGGATCATCTGCGGATCGTGCTGGAAATCGGCGTCCATCTCGACGACATAGTCGGCACCGAGGGCGAGTGCTCGCCCGAAGCCATCGATATATGCCGGGCCGAGGCCCAGCTTCTGCGGGCGATGCGCGACGTGGATCGGCAGGCGCGAGGCATACTCCGCGCGTAACTGTTCGGCAAGGTCGCCGGTCCCATCGGGGGAATTGTCGTCCACGACCAGGAGCTCCAGGCCAGGGATGCCGAGTCCCAGGAGCGTCTCCGCCATGATCGGCAGATTCTCTCGCTCGTTGTACGTCGGCAGGACGACGAATGTCCGCTTCGTGGCCGTCTCGCTGTCTGTTGCCGTTCCGCCGCGTGCTGCCCCTTCGATGCTCACGCCGTCCTCGCCCTCCTCCACCGCCGCGCGTCACCACGGCGGGCTATCACGAACCGAATAGTTTCCAGGCGTAGATCACGATGACGACCAGGATCATCCAGGTCAGGATCGCGTAGGCGATACAGCCGACCA
>JAABUK010012777.1_pt1 | contig 10629 bp, 3 predicted proteins | sample 5559141 | NCBI WGS metagenome assembly JAABUK01 (sample SAMN10711869, study PRJNA513367) | rock metagenome | isolation source: Antarctica rocks | place: Antarctica: Victoria Land, Pudding Butte nord | collected 2016-01-03
TTCTATATAATAAAAATTAATCTTTAAAGAATCTTTTTAAAGATCTCTCTTCTTCTCTTTATATCTATTTAATATAATAGTTAAAGAGAAGAGAAAAGCGGAATAAATATAACTAACTATTAATTATAATAGTAGTTAAGAAGAAATCTTCGGATAAAGAGAAGATATTATAAAGTTGAAGATGTGAATATATTAGTTAATAAGTGATTTATTAGCTGAGATTATAATAATATCTTCTCTTCTAAAGTTCTATTCTTAGAATTAGAATTAGATTAACAAAATTATTTATTAATAAGAAGAAGATAAAAGTTAGATAACGCGTTAGCGCTTTAATAATAATTATGTTAGAAAATAATAATATATAAGTAAGTTAATTATTAATTATAATATATAATAATATTAAAGTGAAGATGAAGATAAAATGTAAATGTTTTAAAAATATTTTCTTGATAATAAAAGAAGATTAAAGATTAATAAACTAAGAATTTAATATAAAGTTAAAGAAGCACTAGATTAGAATAAGTAATTAATCTTAATTAGCGCGATATATTAAGTTATAAGTTTAGTCACTTCTAATAGATTAACTGCTTTTGTAATTAATTCTATAAATTAATATTATAAACTCTTTATTAAATATAAGTAACTACTTCTTTTCTTATAATAATACTTCTTTTCTTCTTATACTCTTATCATTTATTATTATCTTATTATTATTAAATCTTTATAATATCTTAAGCTTTCTTTATTAAGTTTCTTATATAATCTTATCAGTTTTATAATCTTTAAAAGTTTTTTATAAAGTTTTTATAACTTCTTTATAAAGTCTTTATAATAACTTTATAAGTCTTTTATTATATAGAAATTATAAATCACTCTTTTAAATACTTTATTAATATTATTTTAATATTATTTTTTTTATTTAAATATTCTTATTTTACTTCTACTCTATTATAATAATATTATTTACGCTATATTAAATATTTAATATATTTTGATAATTAAGATAATATATATGAATAATAGAAGTTTAAGCGCTGTGAATATTATATTAAAGAGAATAAATCTTATCTTAATATATATTCTTTATTCTATTTTCTATCATTATATTAATAAATACATCTTAAAAAGATTTTTTAAATATATAAATAAATTAATAGAGCTATAAAATAAGATGATAAACTTAAAATTTAAGAAAGATCTTAAAACTAATTTAGTGATAATAATATTTAAGAAAGATAAAGAGATATTTTTAAGTAAAGATTGAAAGTTGAAGAATAATATTAAGAATTAAAAGTGTAAAAATCAGCGTCTTAATAAGTTGTTATATAATGCGCGTAATATAAAAGATTTGATTTATTTAGTTATATTTATGATTAAAGATATTTAAGATTCGCTGTAATATTTAATTAATATAAAGTGCTTTGAAGTATATATACTATTATCACTTTATTGATAATTATTAATTATAAATAACTTTATCTACTTATTATTATTAAAGAAGAATTTTAATAAGCTATTATTATGATTATTATATTATACTGTTTTATAAGAAGTTTAATTATACTGTAATACTTTAATATAACTTAATCTATTATATAACTACTCTCTATTTATAATATATTAATAATATATTAATGAAGTAGAATTCTTTTTTAAATTAATATATTAAGTCTTGATTATATTTCTTTCTTTATATAAAATCTTGAATCATTTCTTTATTTAATTTCACATACTTAAATATATTTAAGTCTCGATAAAATCTATAAATTTTGTGAGAAAAATTCAAAAAGAGTGTTTTACATTTAATACTTATATATTATCTTATCAACTTTAAATTAATTTAATAATTTATACTTCTAAATCAATTCTTCAATATTTCTTATATTAGAGATCTTAATTTAAGTGCTTTCTATTATAAATTAATCTTTTTATTTAATAAGATATTACTGACTTCTCTAATAAATATACTTATTTAAAATTTCTTCTATTTCTCACTTCTTATTTTTATTTTTTAGTAATATCGATTTAATATATTATATTAAATCTTTGTCGACTCTATAATAATGAGATTTTAGAAGTGAGATATAAAAAATTAAATAAATCTTTTAATAAGATAATAGCTTTAACTAATATATCTATTATTTTATTATCTTAGTAATCTGAAATAAACTAATATATCTATTTATTAACTTTCTATTAAAATAAATCTATCTCAGATTTCTTATAAAAAGTATTATTCAGTCTCTTATCTTAAAAATTATTAATTTATACTTTTTATTATATTATCTTACTTAATATTTCACAACTTTCTCCTAATATCTTATTAATTCTTCTCTTTATTTTTCTATAATTTTAATTCTTTTCTTAATACTTAATATCTTCTCTTCTAAAATCTTATTTATAAGATTAAATAATCTTTAAAAATAAAAGTTTATTAAAATGAATATTAAAGTTATATTAATTATAAAATGAATATTATTATTATAATAGAACTGAGTATGTGATAACAGCTTATATTAATTATCTTAATAATAAATTAAAAAGTATTAAAGATATTATTTAAGCTCTTAATTCTATTATTTAATTTAATTATTAATTTAAGAATAAAATATAATTAAAAGTCTTCTCTTAATCTTTAAATAAAAGTATAATATTAATTAAAAATATAAGATAAAAATAGAATTTTAATTAAAGATGATATTATCTAATATATTAAAGTCATTAATAATATGTTTCTTAAATATAGAAGTTAATTCTTCAGTAGTAATAATTTTATTCACAGTAATATATCTTATAAACTTTATAAATCTATTTATTATAATAAGAATAAAATTAAAAGTAGTCTTCTCTTTAATATTAAAAGATAAGTTAGTAATAAAGTTTATAATAATTTCTTTTCACGAAGTAAAAAGACGAGATAATAATTATAATATATTATATAATTAATATCGCTTTATCTTTATTCTTTAATAAATATTATAACTTATAATAAAGTTCTTTACTTCTTTATTTATATCTAATTAAAAGAAATTCTAATAAAGTAATATTAATATTTTACAAATATTAAAATGATTATTTAAAGAATTATTATATTTTATTAAGAGAATCTTATTATAAATTATTAAATTCGCAGAAACGAAGATATTATTATATCTGCGAAATAGATTATTTAAATCTACTTATCACTTATTAATCTTATTAATAAGTCACTTATTCTTTAATATTATCTTAGCTTTCTTTTACTAAATAAAATTATTATTTTATTATAGTATTAAAAGAAGTTTTGAGAGAGAGATATTAAGTGACTTATAAGTTATTAATCTCGTCATTATTATAATAACGCGTCTTAATATAAGAAGTTTATAATCTTTAATATTAATAAGAGAATTAAGCGATATTCTTATTATCTTATTAGTATATATTATATTATTTATATAAGATATTAAAAAATTATTAATTTAAGCTTCTTTAAAACTTATAATATTATTTAAGCTAATATAATATAATATTTATATAGAAGAAGATCTTATATCTTTAATTACTAATAAATTGACTCTCTTATTAAGAAAAACTTGCGGAAAAGCTTAAGAACTTATTAATATTATATTAGCATTTCAACTTTTAAGCACAGATTTTTTGCGGTAGATAAATATCTCGTTCTTTATTAATATCTTATTAGAATCTAAGAAGATAAATATCATATTTATGTTCAATATCTTATTAAACTCTCATTACTAACTCTTTTATATAGAATTATTACGCAAGACTAATCTCATATTAAAATCTTAAGAGATAAACATCTCGTTCTTATTTAATATCTTATTAAAATCTAAAAAGATAAATATCTTATTTATATTTAGACTGCGTAATGATTTGATCCGATCCGATTTCAGTCTATATAAGATCGGATCACCCGATCTTTGATCTCAAGATTTGAAAGATCAGATCGGATCGGATCAGATCCGATTCGGTCCGGTCCTCTAATTAGACTGTTAAGAATACCAAGAAATATTTTTGTTAATTCAATTAGAAAGGAGTAAATATTATAGTGCAGAGATTTTAGATTTATAAGAAGAATATATATAGTTATACTAATTATTATAATAATCAAAAACTTTTATAAGTTAAGACATTCTATAATATCTTTATTAGTTATATAATCTATAACTAATCAACTATTAATAACTATTCTAAATATTATCTTTTCTCTTTTAATCTTTTAATTAATTGCATATTCTTGCTTTAAATAATAATTCTTTTAATATAAATTGCGTAAAGATTTATATCTTAAATTATTAATTATATTAATCATTATTATAATCTAGAAATAGAATAATTATATCTTTAAAGAAAGATATTAGATATGCTTTTATAGACTTCTATATTATATTAATTATAGAAGCTTATTATCTTTAGACTTAAGATTTAGTCTCACTAAAAATGATTTCTCTTATTAATCTTTGAAATAATACTTTAGAAATAAGTAGCTCATTACTTTTTTAATCATATCTAATCTCTCTTAATACTTTTATTAAATATTTATCAATATATTTTTATATTATATTAATCATTATTATAACTTACTTTCTAACTTTACATAATAAATTCTTAAAGAATTTACAGTCTTTTTATTATTTATCTTTAAGATCTTTTTAATAACTCTTTTAACGCGGGATTTAAGATCTCTTTTATTATTTAGCTTTTTAATAATACTCTTCTTAAAATCTAAAGCTTTAATATCTATCTTTCTGAGTTGTTTTATAGTAGCAGTGATAAGTCTTTCTCTTATTATCATTTCATCTTTCTTAGAATATGATTTCTTCTTACGATTATTCTCAGTATTAATTATTATTTTAGAACTGAGAAGTTATATTTATTTAGTATTGCAAATTAAAAATATTTATTAATTTATTTAAACTTTATTATCTGCGTTTGTTATTTTTAATTTTAAGAAGTGATAAATTATGATTTTATAATATTAAAATAGTTATTATTAAAATAAGTCAGTATTATAATAATGATTAATATAAAAGATAAGTAGAATGTAAGTAAAATGAAATTTTTATTATTTTCTTACTTTTAATTTAGAAGATAAATATAAAAGTATAAAGATTAATAAATTCTAAATAATAGATTAAGACATTAATTATACTAATTATTGTTATAAGTAAAAGAGACTTATTAAAGTTAGTGTAACAGCTGAATAAAGTTGCGTTATAAAAGAAAAAGTGAGTGAAATATAAATAGAAAAAGTAGAATAAAAGATTTAGTAAGATATATTAAGTATTTATTAAAGTCTTAATATAAAAAATAATGAATTTTAAAAAAAAGTGAATAAAAAAGTTTTAACGCAGATTAACTAATATATATCTTATTACTTTTTTATTATTCTCTTATAATATAAATATTTATTAACTTTTCAACTTTAATTACTGCTGATTAATATAATAATTAATACATTCCACACTTCTATTAAGATATGTGCATAATATCTTTATACTGAGAGATGAAAAAGTCAGAATTCTAATATTAAAAAAGTATAAAATAATAGAAAATTAAGATAATATTAAAAATTCTATTAATTTTAAGAAGAGTAATACTGAGATAATAAATATTTTCAATTCTTATTCTATAGAATTTATAGAGATAATAGAAATATTAATAATATAAGAGAATACTCATACTAAATAGAAAACACTTTATACTAATCTTTATTATAATCGCCAGCTTATATTAATTATAAAGTAAGAGTTAAGTTATTCTTTATTACTTACTCTTTACTCTCTTTTAATTTTTTAATAAAATTCTAATAAATATATTAATATTTCGAGAGTGATATTAATTCTTTTATATTAATCATTATTATAATTCTGAAATATAGTCTTTAAATATGAAAAGTAAGACTAATATTAAGCTGGAAATATTATTTATATCTTAAGATATTAAAGCAGATTTATAGTAAGTATTTATAATCTATAAAATTCTATAGTAGCTGATATATTAAAGAGCTGCAGTATACAATTAAAAGACTAGTTAATCTTTTAATAATAGTCGCGATAAGAAATAAAAGTTTATTAAAAACTATTTAATAAACTTAAATATTAAAAAGGCGCGTTAAAGATATAAAATTATAAATTTTAATAAAAGATTAATATATATAATTTATAACAGCTTAAGCTAGATATATTCAATAGCCTATAAAAATAAATACTCAAGTTATAAAAACTAATCTAGCTTATAGAGAAGCTGTAGAAGTATTAAATATGTATTATAATCGCTAATTTTAATATAGCTCTTTAGTTCTAAGACTTAATTAAGAGACGTAATTCTAACGCGTTAAGTTCGTGTATTAAGTCTCAGATATTTCGCTGTATCGCATATATAATAAAATAGTTAGATTTTTATAATCAAGTCTATAATCATCTCTTGCGTATAACTATTCTTTATAGCTGTAGTAACTTATAATATTATTTTCTAACCTATTAAGTTAATTATTCTTAATTAATAGTTAGAAATATTATTCTTTTATTTCTAATTATTAATCTCTTTATTATTAATTAAATTCATTAACATCTCTTTCTTAAATAATAACTTAGAAATATTATTCTTCTTCTTATCTTTAACTCACTTCTTAGAGCTGTCTTTTAATTATTCAGATCTTAACTTATCAGTATTTCTTAAGTAGTAATTATTAAGAATGTTCTTCGAATTCTTAAGATTCTTAATCGAATAATATATTAAATTCTTTAAATAATCTATTTATTACACTTTTGTCTTAAGATATCTATTCACTTTCTTAATATTAATAACATTCTTCACTTTCTATTCCGCGTTTATCTCTGTTTCCGTAATAATAAAGAGAGATATGAAGTATTCTTATTTAAATAAGAGATTCTCTGAGTCTCTAAATAATAAAATAATGTAGAAGATAAAGTGAATCTTTATAAATATAAATAATTTAAGTTTATACACATCTCTCAACTTCTTTAATATCTTATATAAACCGATTCATTTCATATTCAGCTTCTTATAAGATTTGATTATATAAATATTCTTTATTAACAGTTATATCTTCTCTTCTTCTTTAAAAATCACTAATTAATAATGCTTATTAATCTACTTCTTTTATCTCTTTTAAGTCTAAGCTAAATAATTTTTTACTCAGCTTTATATTTTAATTATTAATTCTATTAAACTTTAAATCTTTTATAACTTAATCTATTATTTAATTATCTTTAACTTCTCTATCGCGTTAAAGCTTATTTATAACTTATATTCTTTATTAATTATAAATAAAGATAGCTGAGTTAATTTAAATATAACTATATTAGTCATGAATTCCGCACTTAATAACAATTCCGCTCAATTCTTCTAATTAAAGTTCACGTAATTACGCAAGTAATATTCTATTTCCGTATTCACAACTTCTATCTATTCATTTATTTATAAATAGAACGCCGTTAATAGCTTCGCGATAATACTCAAAATCTTATATAGATATGATTATATTATGCTCGCAAATTAAGAATCTCTATTTAATATAATTATGTTAGATAGATCGTGAATTCTTTATACATTCTTATATAATATTCTGATTATATTTTCCGCGATTATATTCTTATTAATAATTATATAAATAATATAATATCTTTCTTTCATTAATCGATTCACTATATTGAGAATTATATTGAATCTATTTAATTCTAATAATTTTATTATAAAATTTATAAAGATATTCTTTTAAAATATCTTAGAAATTGGAAGAGATTATAACTCTTCTTTTAAGCGTTATCTTCTTATCTTTAATCTCTAATAAATATAATAATTTCTCAGATATTGCTTAACTACTTTTATTAGCTTAAAGAATTAATACAATTTTCGAATTAATTGTAGTATCTTCAATTCTTCTATATATTCTATCTCTCAACTCTTATAAATCTATTAAATTGCTTATATTCACAGATTTTTTAACTTTATAAGAATCGCTAATCTATCTTAAAAGTAGATTAGATCTTCTCGCTTCTTATACAGACTTATTTAATATTTATTATAAACACTCTCAATCTTATTTTATAAGATCTCATAAATCTTCTTCAGATTCTAATCATCTTTATTCACTTACTTAATATTCTTGTTTAACATGTGAATCTCTTATATAATATATATTATCTTACAGTTCTTTTAAACTTCTTTAAATAATATCTTTAATATTAATAATGTTTAATATAAATTAAAATCATTCTTTACTTTAGAAATATTCTTCTCTTATTAAATAAAGATGTTAGTCTTTTTATTAATTATCTTTAATTAATAAATAACTTTAAAATTGAATTGCGTTAGAAACTCTGCTTATTTTATTTATTATCTAATCAACTTCTTCATTAATATAAAATACTTCAGAGCCTTATAATTTGTGAGTATCTTAATAATATCTTCTTTAATACTCTGCAGCTTCAGCTCTTATTTCTCAAAATATGGAATTATCATTAATAATTTTTTATTATATATAATATAATTCCTCTCAGTTAGACTTATACTACTTAAATAATAAGTAATTAAATACAATTTTTTATCTGATTCTTTCTGTGAGAGAATTTCTTTAGTAATATGATTATTCACATTACATTTCATGTAAGTCTTCTTTCTTAAATCAAAATACTGAAGAACTGAATCAGATATTATTAGCTTCTTTAACTTCTTAAATATCTTTATATAGAACTCATCTTATATTAAAAAGATCTCTTTCCTTAATAAATTATTTAATAATTTTGTTATTTAATTAAAATTCTTGCAAAATCATTAATAATAATTAATAAATTCAAGAAATTATTATACTGCATATATATTCTCTAATTTAGACTTTTCTCACTTCTAAATTATCTTAATTTAAGCTGAATCTAATCGCATTTTATTTATTTTTATTAATAGATTTAAGAATTTAATCTTTATAATGTAAAAGTCATATTTCTTAATATTTATTTAAAGTTTTACTTTCTTCAGAATCTTCAATATTTTCTTAATATACTGTTTATATTCTTCTCGCGTATTACTAAATATCAAAATATTATTTTAATATAACATTATAAATTGTTTTAACACACTCAGAAATATATCATTTATATATCTCTAATTAATTGAGAGCGCTAAGCTCAATCTAAAAGACATCACTAAATAACAATAGTTTTTATATATTATATTAAATATCGTCAAATCATTATCTCTAATTATAATTATTCTGATACAGTAAAACACTTAATAAATATTTATCTTTGTTAGAAACTTCGTGTTAATAAGCTGTTTTAATATCTTATTAATTCTAAATATTGAATATTTATTCTTCTTTATAAGAGTGTTCAGATCTTAATAATTTATGCAGAATCGAAGCTCTTCGTTCGACTTTCTAATTAACAGAATCGAGAATATAAATAAAATATTACTTAACTTAATAAATCTCTTCTTAAGATTCTCCTTAATATATCTCTTAATTACATTAAACTTCGCGAGATTTATTTATTAATAAAACTGTTTTCTAGACAGCTCTACATTATTCTATAATTCTATTCAATAATCATATCTATTTTAATGCGGGAGAAGAGTATCTAATATCTTTTTTAAAAAGATATAAGTATATTTATGAAACTCAGACAGAATTATCTTTTATAAATTCTTCTCGACCTTCTTATTATTCTTTTTCTACTTCTTAATATTCTTAAGAATGATTATAATAATTTTTGTTTTAGATTTCTTAATCAGCTTCTTAAAAGTTATTAAACTTATTATCTTAATATTCTTCAATTTAAAAGAGATTAAGTTTATATTTAAACTTATATTATTTCTTTACTTTTAAGATCTTTAAAACTTCTTCTTCTTTATAAAGAATATTCTCTTATCTTCTATCTTTTCATATCTTATAATCTTAATAAACAACTGTTTTATCTTCTATTTAAATCTATTTAAATCTAAACAAATCTGTTTAGAATTATCTTTATATATTTAATTATAATTAAATATATTTCTTTTTATTTAAAGATAATTAAATATATTCTCATTTAACTTCTTCTTATTTTTTAATATTTCGTCGTATTATATATACAGCAAAATAGTTAGATTTCTATTATTATATTAACAATATTCCGACTCGAAATTTATAATATTAATAATGAGATTGAGTATATAATTGTACAATCTCATTCACTTCTTCTTTAAAATAATAGAATATACTGTTTAAATTATATAAAAGATCTGCGACATCTATTAATGTTCTTTAATTATTATAAGCATATAAATTATCTGTGTTATAATAAAATACTTTCTTTTTATAAAATCTATTAATGAAATCTTCTTAATTAGATTCATTAATTCAATTTACATTCTTTCATATAAATTCTTAGTTAGTTAATAGTTTATTACTATTATAAGTCGATAGTTAGTATTTATTAATATAAACACGTTCAGAGAATTTGTTTTTTCTTCATTTAATAGAATATTTATTAGAAACGAAGACTTTATTTAGTCTTTAATCATTACAGAAATAACAGTCGGCGGCATTCATAATTAATGTTTCTATCTTAACTTATTTACAGCTATTTCTGCGCTCGCAGATTTATTCACAGTATTTTTGTGATAAAC
>JAABUK010012778.1_pt1 | contig 10628 bp, 18 predicted proteins | sample 5559141 | NCBI WGS metagenome assembly JAABUK01 (sample SAMN10711869, study PRJNA513367) | rock metagenome | isolation source: Antarctica rocks | place: Antarctica: Victoria Land, Pudding Butte nord | collected 2016-01-03
GATCAGCAGCTGTCAGATCGCATCTACATCAGGCAGTATGGAGCTGCTACGCCGTCAGGCCAAGCTCTCGTGTCAAGGTGTCCAGCGCCGCTTCCGCCTTGGCCTTCGCCGCAGGCAAGTCGTCCGCCAGACCATACCGTTGCTGGCCACGCCCAGACCGCTCCCACACATGCCAGTCCCAGCCTTGCTCCCCCAGGCTCTCAACCTACAGGTTCAGCGCATGAAGCCCGCCAAGCGACCGCTCGGCACGATGCACCTCGCCCTCCTCCGTCTCCCACTCAACCAGCATCCCGCACCCTTCCCGCAGACCCATGGATGCCAGCCCTTGCCACTTCTCCCGTGTCGGGCGTGTGACCTTGCCGTGTCGGCCCCATGGCAGTCGCCACCGTACCTTTGACACCGCATCCGGCCTTGCTATCGTTCCCACCCGATCCCGCCGCTACCCAAGAAACATCAGGAAACGTCATGGCCAGGAAGCCACGCGACTTCGACGCCAAACTCCAGGCCCTCATGGACAAGGCCAAGAAGGTCAAGTCGCAGAAGACCGTCCAGCTCGGCGACCTCGTCCAGGTCACCGGCGCTGACTCCCTCCCCATGGAGGCCCTCGCCGGCGCGCTGCTCGCCGCCGTCGAGCAAAGCAAGAAGTTACCCGAGGCCATAGCGAGGTGGACCGAACGCGGACAGGCCGTCTTTCAGCAAGGGGGCAAGCGGGGGAAGAAGGGCGCTTCCGGCGACCCTGCTCCACAACCTGCAAGCAGCAGCGGCACAGCTTAGCCGCCTGGCCATCATGCAGAACCGCGTCACCCGCGCCCAGAGCCTGCACGACACCCGAGATTGGGTCCAGGAACGACGCGCACGCACGCGCCAACTCATCGAGCTAGGTGGCCTCATTCAGAAATCCGGCCTCGTCGAACTCACGCGCGACGACCGCGCTACCCTGCTCGGCGCCATGATGGAGCTGGCCGACCAACTCAGGGGCGGACGGGAGGAGGGCAACAGTGCCGACGCGCGCACGCCAGCCCAGCTCGCCGCCGCTTGGCGGCACCGCGGACTGCGCGCCTTCGAAGCGGACAAAGAAGCCAGCGCCGCCTAACCAAAATAGACACGAAGAAGAAGCACAAAGGAGTACAACCGTGGCCCGCTCGCGCCGCCACACCGCATCGTCAGCATCACCACGGCGGCCAGCGATAAGCAGGACGAGCAACGGGCCAAGCGGGCAGAGGACATGCAGATGCAACACACACCGTCTCTGGCAATACGACCTGGGAGGCTGCGTCCATGATCTCCACCCTTCAGAGGACTGAAGGCATGGACGCGGGTTCCGGCTTGTTCGCCCCCTTGGGAACCGAGCGGCTGCGGCTTCGCTGGGGGCGGCCGCAAGACGCCGCACAGGTTTCCAGGTTGATGACCTCGGCTGTCAGCCGATGGTTGGCGTCCTGGCCGGTGCCATTTACCCCCGAGATGGCGGCCGAACGGATCGCAGCTGCACATTCAGAGGCCCAGAGGGGCAGGTTGCTGCCCTTCGTCATCGAGCGGCGCTTTGACGGGGTTCTGCTTGGCTGGATCAGCGTGACCCGTGACGCCAAAGACGACCGCCGCGGCGCGCTTGGCTACTGGCTGGGTGAGGAACACCATGGCTACGGCTACATGCGCGAGGCGGCGGCGGTCGTCGTCGCAGCAGGTTTCGACAGGCTGGGCCTGGAGGTGATCGAAGCTGGGGCGCAGCCGGGGAACGTGGACGCCTTTGCGGTCCTGCGCGGGTGCGGGATGGCTCCGAACGGAGGGCGGATGGTGTTCGCCCCGGCACGCGGCCAGGACGAGCTGTGCCTGTTCTACGAGGCGGCGCGGCCTTGTCCCGGAAGGAGGCCGTCGTGACCGCCACCATCCCGTGCCTGTTCATCCTGAACTGATGGTTTGCTGGGGGGCGTCAGCGTGCCCCTGCCTGTATGACGACGATGCGCACGGTCGCGAGCAGGATGCGCAGGTCGAGCGCAAGGGACCGGTGCCGGAGGTAGTAGAGATCGTAGGCTAATCTCGCGCGCGCGTCCTCGACCGAAGCGCCATAAGGGTGGTTGACCTGCGCCCAGCCGGTGATGCCGGGCTTGACCCGGGTCCGCTCGCGGAAGTGCGGGATCTGCTCGGCCAGCTGCGTGACGAAGCAGGGGCGCTCCGGTTGTGGCCCAACCAGGCTCATCGAGCCGGCGAGCACGTTCAGCAGCTGCGGAAGCTCGTCCATCCGTGTCAGGCGCATGATGCGCCCGAGCCGCGTCACCCTTGGGTCGGCCTGCATTGCCCAGCTCGGACCCGCGGCCTCGGCATCCACGCGCATGCTGCGGAACTTGAGCAGTTGAAAGCCGCGGCCATGCAGCCCGACCCGCTCCTGCCGGTAGAAGGCTGGTCCAGGGCTGTCGAGCCTCACCAGGCAGGCCAGCAACAGGAGGACCGGCAGGGTGAGCGTCAGCAGAGCAAGGCTGAACGCGACATCAAGGACGCGTCGCGTCGCAGCCGTCCATGGCGCCTCGTTGCGCAGGCCGGCAGGACCCGGCCAGTCCGCGGGCAGGCTGTCCAGGTGAACCTGGCCGCGCTGCACATGACCCGCCATGGAAAGCACTGCACGGCCAAGCGCAGGAGACCTGGCACTGAGCAGGGCTTGAGCGCGTGACACATGGGACATGGATTTGAACCTTGCTGGAGCGGGTGACGCCTGCCCGGCCCAACCTGGCTGCCTTTTGCAAGTGACGGGCGAGTGGTCGTTGGCGGTTTGAGGGAGAACGTCCGACCTACGCCGGACGTTCCAAGGCTCAGCCCTGAAACCCGGGAACAGGGCTTGTCAGGGTGAGGGCATAGCGTCGGCTGTCATGGACCATGGCGACGATCCGAGCCAAATCCTCATACAGCGTCCGACAGGAAAGGCGCTGACCAGCGAGCATCCGTGTGTTGAATACCTGAACGGGTTCCGGCTCAGGCCAGCTCGTCAACTCAGGGCTGCCTGCCGCGGACTTCCTCGTTCAGGTGGTCGTGCCGGGGGTCCATTTCAGATGCGGCAATGGCCGCGACGTCCTCCGCCGTCAGCTCCTCCGGTAGAATCGCGCGCCGGTCCCGACCGTTCTTGGTGATGGTGACCGGCTCCGTCAGTGCCTTGTCGGCCAGCGTCCTGTAGCTTTTGATGAAGTCAGCCGTCGTCACGCGCATGGCTGTGATCCTTAACAATGCGGACTACTCGAATGTTGTGCATCTTAGTCTGCCAAGCAATCTGTCAGTCGTAGCTGTCCGGCCAACCCTCGGGCAGTTCGTCGCCGGGAATAGGAGTCGCCGTCCCAGCACTCGCCAGGATGCGTCCAAGGTCGCCAGGCGTCGCACCGGCTGCACGCTCGGCCAGGTAGCCGCTCGCTTTGAGAGTCGCCACCTTCTCCGCCACGGCCTGCACTAGGAATTGGTTGACCGACACGGCATCCCGGGTGGCCAGCGCCTTCACGTCCTCCATCAAGCAGGAAGGGATACGGAGCGCGAAGTTGCTGGTGGTCGCCATGGAAACCTCTTCTGCATTACTGTTTAACTGTGTTTCTGTGTCCAGTCTTCGATGAAGCGGGTGACTTCCTCGACCATCCGGGTCCGGTTGATCGCACAAGCCGCCTTGAACCGGGCATGGAGCTGCGGGGGCAGGTCAATGGTCAACCGGGCCTGCTTCACACCTGGAAGCCTCTCTGACGCCTTCGGCGCTGCGGGTGGTGCTTCCGGTGCCGCGGCGCCTTCAACCCACTCCTGCACACCCTGGGTAGCCTTTGGCGGCATCTTGAACTTGCTCATGCTGCTATCCCTTCCAGCTCCGCGAGGATGGCTCGGACTTCATCGGCTGCGGGTCCGTCTGGCTGCTGCTCGATCACAGTCCGTCCGGCTGTCATGGCCTCGGCGTAGATCACACGCTGCGCCGTGCTGGCCGCCAGGATCGGTAAGGCGAACTCGGCCAGGGCATCCCCAATCTCCCGGCTGAGGACGCTGCGGCCGATCCTCCGTGAGACCACAAATGCAGATTTCTGTGTTTCCTTGAACCCGCGCGACTCGTTCACGAGGTTGACCGTCTCCCGGCTAGCCCAGAAGTCCGCTCCTGACGGTTGGACTGGGATCAGTACCACGTCAGCGGCTGCTATCGCTGAACGGGCGACCTCGTAGCTGCGCGGTGCCCCGTCGATGATAACGGAGTCGTAGTCGGCCGACATGGCGGGCAGGTCTCTGTGCAGCACCGGCTTTGCCAGCCCGATCACCTGGAACGGCACTGGCTCCTGCCGGATCGCCGCCCAGTCCTGTGCCGTCTGCTGCGGGTCCGCGTCGATCAGCAACACCCGTCTGCCCTGTGCTGCCATCGCGGCTGCCAGGTTCAAGGCTATCGTGGTCTTGCCTGCTCCCCCCTTCTGGTTAACGACCGCAAGAATCATGGTCTGTCTTTCTGCCTATGATGAAACAATGATACACAGATAACAGCATTACCGCAAACACAGAAACATGGGTGAGGCATCCTGCACCTTATCCCATGTTCCTTGTTCGGACCGGAAAGCCCTGTTCCTCGCTCCGTCCCTGCCATCGGTCCAGCACGGCGGCGGCCAGCCGGGTCAAGGATGGCTGCTTGGGCACCGCGCAGCGGCGCGAAGCGTCCTTGATGCGGCTGGACGGCGATGGGCATGCTGGACGTGGGAGAGAGCGTTGCGCCCTCTGCGCTAAGCCGTCCCCGCTGTCCACAGGAGCAGGCAGACAGCTATCGGAAGAGCTATAGGATTCTAACTATCGGATTGTACCGCAAAGTGCCCGTGCCGAATCCTGGGTCTAGAGCCGCAAAGTGCCCGTGCCGGCGCCGCAAAGTGCCCGTGGATAACTTGTTGATTTATAGGTCAGCGCGACAAAGTGGCCGTGTGCAGCCACTGCAAAGTGCCCGTGCCTCAACCCTTCCGAACCATGATCGCCGTGCGTCCCTTGACCGGCGTGGCGCTGTGCGAGAGCGCCAGCCCTCGATGGTCCAGCTCCACCCGTGCCCCGCGATACTGGCTCACAACCATGTCGAGCGTCCTGCGGAACACCGGGCGGAAATGAACTAACCGGTCGTAGTGCCAGCCGAACTGCATCCGCAGCGCGGGCCACGGCACCAGCACGGGTTTCGCCGGGTCCACGCGGTGCAGCCGCTGCGCCAGCCAGGCATACACGTCCAGCGCCATCGCGTTGCCGGACAGGGCCGCCAAGGCAATCTCATGCAGCGGCACCGCGTGACGGGTCAGGCTGTCGAAGTAGTCAGCCGAGAGTTGCACCGCCGAGGGCCACAGCACCCGCTGCCCGTCCACCCGCGGAAACCACAGATCGAAGGATGTCACGATCTGGCTGTTGACCGTCACCGCCCGCCCGTCCCGGACATAGCCGAGCCGGATCGAGGATGCCGACAACCGTGCGAGCTGATCCTTGATGGCCCCGATGGTGCGCCCACCCGGATCGAGGTGCAGCCGCTTCACGAACGCTGTCAGGCTGTCCTCGACCTCGATCCGCGGGGATTGCTGCCGCAGCGCCTCGCCGTTGAGGTGCGCCAGGATCAGCCGGGGCTTTGGCCCATAGGGAAGTCCCACCTTCACGAACTCGCCCGTCTCCGGGTGCATCGCCTTTCCTGCGATGATCTCCATTCGTGCTGCACCGTTCGCCCGCTCCCACTCGCGCACGTCGCCGGGGTTCCGGTAGGGCAAGCCCGTCTGGCAGAACACCGTGTGCGCGTAGAGGACCGGCCCTGGCTCCTCACCGTGGATGAGATCGCCTGCATCCAGCAACCGGGTTAGCCGCTCATCCCTGGTGCTGCGCGTTGGTGTTTCGTCCATCAGGCTGACCCTCCCAGCAGCCAGCGTACCCCGGATCAAGCGCCACGCGCCAGCACCCGCCAGGCCGGCGAAGCTGCGCCGCCGCATGATCTACCGGACGGCTAGCGCAACGATTCCGGCAAGTCCTCGCGTCCGCCTGCGCGCCTCCGGCCGGCCCCGAATACTGCCCCCGGCCAAGTCCCCGCGCGGTTCCGCCCGCTGCGCTCCTCCCGGGACTGCCCCGCTGCTTCCCCGCGACTTCCGCCCTTTTTCCATAATGGCGATTCGGCGTTGCTGCGGTGCAGCATGGGCAAGTTCTATCCTGAACTGCGACAACCTCACCTCCTCAGCATGTTGGCATCAGGAGACGGCCATGGCAGCAAGCGGCTTCCAGCATCTCACGCTTGACGAGCGCCGGTCCTTGTTCCGCTTCCGCGATCCTGACGCGTCCCGGGACAGCCAACGCAACATGTCCGTCTACTACCCCGTCAGCCGGCAAAAGCTTGCGCTGGGGCGTAGACGGGCAGCGGAGAATGGCTGGCTCAACAGGGTGGCCCCTCGCGACAAAGGAGCCCTATGAATCACAGGCAGCCCCGGTCGGAAATCCCCCGTGCCCAGGTCGTCGGGCCAGCACTTCCGCAACAGACCTAATCTGTAGCTGTCACCCGTATGCTAGGTAAGATGGTAGGGAAGTGCGGTAGAGTGCGTCGGCGCGACCCTTGGCGAACACATAGTTTCCATGTAATCATGATGGTATTGGAGAGGTCACACCGATGCTAGAAAGCCCTGATCGGCTATTTGAGGCCAGCAACGCCAAAAAATCCGATACCACCAAATCGGTGATGCTTGGGGGGGTACAAACTTTCCTGGAGGGTGCATCTGACGACTCGTACTTCCAAACTATCGAAAGCCACGCGGCAAGGCTGAACGGTTTGGCGGCGCTCGTAACTCGTCACGTGTCCCCTTCCTCGACCGTCATCGACGTAGGTGCCAATATCGGGTTGTCCACAATCATGCTCGCCAGGTTGACCCATCATGTCGTGGCATACGAGCCATCGCCGCCGAACATCGTATTCCTACGCCGCAATCTTGCACTGAACGGAATTACGAATGTTGAAGTTAGAGCTGCAGCAGTATCTAGTGAGCCGGGGGTGCTTCGGTTCCACGTTGCGCAGTTCGGCGCCGGATCGCACGTAGTTACATCCGATTACGTAGGAAGCGCCACCGTGCCGACGGTCGATGTACCGGCGGTAACGCTGGATGCCGAGGCCCACCCTTCTATCGCGTTTATCAAAATCGACGCCGAAGGGCATGAGCCGGATGTGCTGGCCGGCGCTCGACGCCTGCTGGTCCGTGACCGGCCGCTGATCTACACCGAGATCAATATGTGGTGTTTGTTGGCTTTAGCTGGGCATAGTCCCGGTGCTCTGGTTCGCAGGTTATGGCAGGCGTTCGAGGTTGGTAAGTTAGAGGCAGGCGGCGGAGTCTTACGACTGTCGAACGCCTATGCATTTCTACACGATACAATCATCCATAATCAAGGCATGGCCGACATTGTGCTGCGCCCTCGTGAGGAGGCTAAAATGCCATCGTTGCCGGAGCTTACTTGGCCCGAGGCGGCGCTTGCTGCCTTAAATAAGAACTGTGTCTCAAATTTAAGTTAGACAGAGTGAGGCCATGTGCTTTTACCACGTTCTGCCCTGATCACACTCCGCGCAACTATGGCATCCGGTTCAAGACCGGCCTCAGCTTCAATTGCTTGCAACTCGTCATTGTAGTGCTACCTTAGAGTTCACAATTTATGGTAGGTTATGCTTAGGCGCTCTCGCTTTTGAGTTGAAACCCCCGTAGAGTAGTGCAATGCAACATGGACGGCATCGATGAGAAAACTGCTACACATACTGTCCTCTGGTGAACGAGCCATCAAAAGTAGGCCAGCACAGTCGAGTTCTGGCCCTCTCGCACCTCCACCAAGACTGGAAGCCGCAAGCGATTCGCGTTCTGCCGGCGATCAGGCTCGTGACAAGCAAGTATGGTCCGGCGCCATTCATCATTACGAAAATCACGTTCGCGCGCACCCAGACGATGCTGCCATTTGGGTGCAGTTAGGCCATGCGCTTAAAGAAAGCGGCAATCATTCCGCTGCAGAACAAGCATACCTCAAAGCTAAAGATCTGCAACCCGAGGACGCAGATGTCGCCCTACAACTAGGCCATGTGCTCAAAATAATGGGGCGCACGCACGAGGCAATTACCGCCTATGCACAGGCCTTGCAGTTAGAGGCAACATCAACTGCCTATCGTGAATTGGTGGCATTGGGACAGACTGTTCGAGCGGATCGTCTTCTAGGTAGGCTAAAGGCGGCATCCCATCAACCAACAATGTATTTACAAATTAATGATCTTCTGCATTTTCTTCGCATTCACAAAACACCTTCGGGAATACAACGTGTCCAGCTTGGCATAATAGCCTACTACTTGACACCTACACATAAAGACGAAACGTCCTTAATTGAGTTTGTGTTTAATCACCCTGATGACGTGCGTGTTTGGAGAGCATCGCCAAGACTACTGCGGTTGATGATCGAGCTGCTCAAAGCTATCGACGTAGATGGCACGTATCTCCGCAAAGTTATTGACGATATCTTCAATGATGGCGTAATAGTGAAGCCTGGAAATGGCGATACATTCATCGTGCTAGGTGCCTTCTGGGGCATGCCTGGCAATACGCTCCTTATGGCAAGTCTGCGAAATCAAGGTGCGTCAATCGGACTCTACGTTTACGATCTTATTCCCGTAACACATCCCGAGTACTGTGTTCAGCAGCTCACGACTGACTTTACTCGCGACCTGTGTGAAGCATTGCAGCTCGTTGACTATGCTATTGCCATTTCTAACTACACTGCGAATGAGGTTCGTAACTTCATTAATGTAAATTTGTTCCCAAATATTCCCGTTGAGGCTGTCCCACTTGCACATAGCCTAACTGGCTCGTCAGGGTTGCCAGCGTACGACACTTATGAGGCTGACTGGACCGACGCTATAGCAAGTCTGGAAGGCAAGGATTACGTCTTATGCGTATGCACAATTGAAGCACGCAAGAACCATCGCTACTTGATTGATGCCTGGAGAATGTTGAAGCAGCAGGGAACAAATGTTCCGGACCTTCTGTTCGTCGGACGACGGGGTTGGCGTGTAGACGAGTTGTTTGCTCAGTTGGAGGATTCAGATTACTTGGACGGTTCCGTGAAAATCCTTCATGACCTATCCGATGCAGAACTTGAAATTCTTTATCGCAATTGTCGGTTCACAGTGTTTCCAAGTATCGTAGAGGGATGGGGTCTTCCAGTCGGCGAAAGCCTGATCTATGGCAAGCTATGCATCTCATCTAACACCTCATCTATGCCCGAAGTCGGCGGGGATCTAGTTGCTTATATTGACCCTTTGAATCTGAGATCTGGCCTAGAGACTTTACGGCATTTTATTACGCAGCCTGCCAAAGTAGAGGAATACGAGCACGCCATTCAAAGTAGATTCAAGCCTCGTTCGTGGGATGATGTGTCACGTGATTTTGTTTCTATGGCCAAACATCTACAAAGATCTCTTGAAACCCAAGGTGCAATGCGCTTTCTTAGCAAGCTCGATGTGGGGGAGATCGTTAGGATTGGCACGATGACCCGTCACGCTAAGCCAGCACCCATACCTATCTTCAAGAAACTACACCGCCTGTTGCTCGCCGAATCTTATTATCCTGCTGAGGACTTCGGTGCCTGGATGAAAGGTACCACCGGGTATGTAAAGTTTGTGACATCACTGTCAATGGGCGCCAGAGCCATTGTGCATCTTTGCTTTACAGCGTCGGATAATTTTGTAGCGGGAAGACTGTTGCTATCGGGCATAGGTGTGGAAGCCATTGAGGCCGAAGTCAGCCCTAATAAGCTCGTACAAATACGCCTTAAAGTCGAAGTCGGTGAGCAAGGATTAGTCGAAGTTGACGTCCAGTTTAGAGGGAGCTACGATAAGTTTAAAAATGGCCCTCGGGATTTTGTAATAGGTTTGGTATTTGTTGCTTACGCCCCAGAACAGGATGTAATAGCTAGGACTGAGTTGCTAGAGCATCTTTTCATCGATCAGGACCTTACTTTGGTTCGCACGCAACCAAAAGAAACACACCTTAAGTATCGAATACGCAACTAAACTTTAGGCGTTGGCAAGCCTCTAATTTCAGTTGTGTTTGCGAACTGGGGGCGGTGGTTCTACTGTCGCGCGCCGGAACAGAGTTCGGATAGAACTACAACCATTGTGAGTGGCTGCAGGTAAGAATACGGCCACTCACGAGGCCAACGTGCGCTCCCGATGAGGCATATGCATGCTGTCATATCCTAACCACTTGGTGCAGCACTGGCGTAATTTTAACCTAAATGGAAACTACTATCAGGTTCTCGGCTACCTTGCTACGCTAGGGTCTAGGGACAAAGTTTCTCAGGCTGTCCAAGGCATTGACAACATTGCACTCTGCTCGTTGTGGTTTGGCGTGGAAAGGTAAGATGTAGTCTGCGGCGGCCGAGCGGCTACCCTGGTTTGCAAGGGGTTCGCAGCGGGCGACCTCACAAATTTCATTACGGCTCCCAACTTTGTCCCTAGACCCTAGCATAAATTCGCATCCTAAGCAGCTTCTTTTAGGTTGTCACACGGGTGGGTCTTCATGCGTTCCTTGTTGAGCCGCTTGACGGCGGCGTGGATGGCGCAGGTGAGGTTGTCGGTGTCTTTGAACGTTTGGTGGGCGAGGTGGTGCCGCTTGAGG
>JAABUK010012779.1_pt1 | contig 10628 bp, 2 predicted proteins | sample 5559141 | NCBI WGS metagenome assembly JAABUK01 (sample SAMN10711869, study PRJNA513367) | rock metagenome | isolation source: Antarctica rocks | place: Antarctica: Victoria Land, Pudding Butte nord | collected 2016-01-03
CAACTGCTGCTCTATGATCCTTGCGCCTCCCACAGTAAAGTACAGGCTTTCTTCAAACGCCTGATAAAAAACAGAAATAGTATTCTCACCTTTCTGCATCACCCTAAAGTACCGCACGATAACAATGGCTCAGAGCAGGCCATCAGAAATGTAAAGGTAAAAACAAAAGTCTCCGGTCAGTTTAGAAGTGAACGAGGGGCAACTCGCTTTGCCATTCTGCGTTCCGTAATTGATACTACCATAAAAAATACTCAAAATGTTTTTGGGTCTCTCTCACTTTTGGCTAATTTGGAAACCTGAGTAGTTACAAAATTTTTAATGCGTTTTAAACAATTGTTAAAAATCATAGTCTGCCTTAACACAACATTTGCATTTTAATTCTCTCATTACTTTTCGAGTCAGGTAATTTTTAATGTATAAAAGTTAATTTGCCTGAAATATTATATCCGATAATCCAACTATTTCTGCAGTAAAACCGGGTTTCAGGCACTTCCATTACGTTTATTAAAACTTTATTTTCCACTAAAAATAAATAACATGAAGAGATAAAGGATTTCATAAGAATGCCAAAAATTACTAATAATGGTTATTAAAAAAATTAATAAAAACTTCGGTTTTTATTTACACGATTGCTTTATTTACACGATTGCTTTTATACATTGTTTTTTTACATTGTTTTTTTAATTCACGCTTCTCTTTAAATAATTCTTTTAACAATCATACAATCAAAAACATATGAAAAAGATATTTTTACTTGCCGCAACGATTTTTGTTTTTTCAGATTTTATTAATGCTCAAGCGGGTCAGTTAGATCCTTCTTTTGGCAATCATGGCATTGTAACTGCTAATTTAGGCAAAGATTATATTTATCCGGCTTCAGTTGTAACTCATATATTGTTACAATCTGATGGGAGCATTTACGTCTTGGGGTCAGAGGTAAACTACCTATCAAAAAGGCGCGCAGATGGCTCGAGAGATGTAACTTATGGAATGAAGGGATACTCTGCAAATGCTGGCTTTTCTATAACCGGTGCCACAATTCAGCCTGATGGCAAAATTGTAGTAACAGGCAATGTTAATCCTGGGGATTTTGCACTTGCCCGTTTCAACATTGATGGAAGTCTGGATAGCAGCTTTTCAGGCGATGGAAAGCAGACAACCGACTTTAACAAGTCATACGATTATGTACAGTTAGTCACTATTCAAAAGGATGGAAAAATCTTAGTGGCAGGAAGCTTAGATGGCTACTTAAGTTTTGCGCAATATAATACAGATGGCAGTCCTGATAATACTTTTGGTAGTGACGGAATAAAAAAAAGCAACACATATTATAGCAGCGGTAAAATGGCTGTTCAAAGTGATGGAAAAATATTGGTCACAGTATACATTAATGCTAATGATAAAAAAATTCTTCGTTTTAATACTGATGGAAGTCTGGACAAAACTTTTATTGGAATTGATATAACTGCTTTTTACACCATTTATTCAATAGCGGTACAGAATAACGGCAAAATAGTTTTCTCTGGTGCTCTTGATTATGATCAGTTTAAGAGATTTCTTTGCAGGTACAATGCTGATGGAAGTGCTGATACAGGTTTTTCAGGTGACGGAAAACAATCAATTAAAACCGGGTCTGGCTTAGCTCTGCAAAAAAATGGTAAAATAGTGATGGTTAGCACCGGTTCGGTTTACCGGTATAATATTGATGGAAGTATTGACAGCACCTATGGTAAAAACGGAAAGCAAAGTGCAGGATATATTGCAATCAGAACAGTAGCTATACAGCCTGATGGAAAAATAGTGGTGGGAGGTGCGGGAGCTCCTGTTGGTTCCCAATCAGTAGCTCACTTAGCCCTTGGAAGATATACTACAGATGGAAAGCCTGACTACACTTTTGATGGAGATGGAAAATTAAGCGATTATTTTCATGCAGGAAATACTATTTTTAAAACTACAGCTATTCAAAAAGACGGCAAAATACTTGCCGCAGGCCAAACCTGGAATGGAAGTAGTTTTGATTTTGTAATTGCAAGATATAATACAGATGGAAGTCTTGACAATACCTTCAGCAATAACGGAATACTGGTTACAGGCATTATTTTTAAACCTAATGATTACGGCAATGCGAATACTTCTATAGCCCTTCAAACTGATGGGAGAATAGTGGTAGCAGGTGACTTTACGCTTGCCCGTTATAATGCTGACGGAAGCGCAGACCATACTTTTTCCGGTGACGGAAAGCTTGTCACTGACACTACAACTTATATTGGTGCTATAGCTATACAAAGTGATAATAAAATAGTGGCAGGCCAAATTTTTAGAGGTGACTTCTTTACTGATCCTTCAGTTGTACGTTATAATACAAACGGAACCGTGGACAAGACCTTTGGCGTGGACGGCAAACACACTATTAAAAACCCTAATCCAGGTGGTTCTAATAGCCTGGGTATTCATTCTATCGCTTTTCAAAAAGATGGAAAAATAGTGTTAACGGGCAGCTCTCCTGGGGTGGTCGTTGCAAGATTGAATGCGAATGGCAGCACTGATACAACTTTTAATAACGACGGAGTAATAGAGCTGTCTATTTATGGGCACGGCTCTGCAGCTATACAAAATGATGGAAAAATAGTGGTGGGAGCGTTTGAGGACTTTAGAGGTAATTATAATTATGCCGTAAGGTTAAATAATGATGGAAAATTAGATAGCAGTTTCGCAGGTACTGGCATAAATAGCATCCGGTTAAAAACGGTCCTTAAAATTCCATCTGTTGATAACGGCAATTTCGCAGCCATTCAAAATGACGGAAAAATAGTGGTGTTAGGTGCTGCTCTAACCCGATATAATAGTAACGGCTATTTGGACAGTACTTTTGGAAATAACGGTATACAGGTAACGCAAGGGAGCGAAAATAATATCTTTATAAATTCCATAGCTATTTCAGAAAATAAGTTATATGCAGTCGGCTACAGTAGTTCCCCAAATAATGTTGGCCTTGTAGCGAGATACTTGCTTGATAACAGCACCACTCCGCCAACTGTCACCCTTACAGCACCTAAAAACAATGCCACTTACATCGCTCCCGCTGCACATATTAAACTTACTGCGGTCGCTGCCGACAAAGACGGCACTATAACCAAAGTAGAGTTTTACAAGGGCACAATGCTTTTACACACCGAAACCGTGTTTCCTTATGGTTTTGTCTGGAAGAATGTACCGCTTGGTAATTATACGCTTACCGCAAAAGCTTATGACAACAGCGGCAATGTTACTACTTCTGCACCTGTTCATATTTCTGTTGTTCCAAACAAATCTCCGGTTGTCAGCATTACCAAACCTGAAAATAACCGTTCTTTCGCTGCTCCGGGTTACATTCATTTGGAAGCTGCTGCCAGCGACACAGACGGCAGAGTAACCAACGTAAAGTTTTATAACGGATCATCTTTGTTAAGAACAGAATATGAATATCCTTACACTTATCATTGGGAAAATGTACCGGTGGGCACTTACACCATCACTGCAGTAGCTACAGATAACTGGGGCGCTCATACAACGTCTGCACCTGTTACAATTCGGGTGAAATCTGTAAATACAATGATGGTAAGCAACAGACCCGTAAATACCAAAACCGGAATAAGTGAAGAAATGAGTGTAAAGCTTTATCCTAATCCTGCAACCAATATTGTAAACATTTATACAAAAGGATTGCAACAAAGCAAACCTGCAACCATATCAATTATATCAGCTGCAGGAATTGTGCTTAAAACGGTGCAAACAAATAATTCAACAACTCAATTAGATGTTTCATTAATGGCAAAAGGAGTGTATACGATAAAGATTATAAGCGGAGATAAAGTGATGTTTAAGCAATTTGTGAAGCTGTAAGAGGAATAAATTATAGTTAGAAAATAACAAAAATGAAATCAAAAGCCCGGACATAGCGTTCCGGGTTTTTTGTTAGAAAAAGTTTAATACTATTTGAACATAGACAATAAAAAACACTCTATATTTATACATAAACCAATATATGAAAAAACTACTTTTACTTATTACACTATTTATTTGTCTCTTTAAATTTGCCCATTCTCAGGCTGGCGCTCTTGATCCTTCTTTTGGCAATAATGGTATTGTTACAACTGATATAGGCGCACGTATTAACTATAATTTTTCAGTTACTCAGGTTTTGGCTTATTCTGATGGAAGCTTATATCTCATAACTGACCGGGGAATCGCTAAGAAATTTTCGAACGGTTCTATCGACTCAACTTACGGGAAAAATGGATTTTCTGACCCATTTCCTTTCTATGTAAACCGGGCGGCATTGCAAAGTGATGGCAAAATAGTAATAGCAGGCGATGCCAGTTCTTCTTTTACTGTCGCCAGGTATAATACAAATGGAAGTCTTGATAAAACTTTCAATAAAAATGGAATTCAAACAACAAACTTTGGTTTTGAAGCTACTCAAGCTAAATCATTAGCTATACAAAGTGATGGAAAAATAGTAGTTGCAGGCTACAGTAACCCGCATTTTGCTGTTGCCAGGTATAATACAGATGGAAGTCCTGACACTACTTTCAGCAATGACGGTAAAGAAATTACAAATTTTGAGACTCATTATTTTGGTTCAAAATCAGTATTTATTAAAAGCAACGGAAAAATAATTATTGTTGGATCTAATAATAATAATATTACTCTTATACAATTTGGTCCTGATGGAAGCTTAGACACTGCTTATAAGAATAATGAAAACCACCCTTTGGAATATGGTGCTGAAACTGTGGCAGCAGCGATGCAAAAGAACGGTAAAATTGTGGTGCTTGTAAAGAGTAGTTATAGCAGTTACTCCTGGCTTTATCGCTATAATAATGATGGAAGTGCAGACAGTACTTTTGGTAAAGACGGAAAGACAATAATTGATACATATTCTTCTGATCTATCAGATATAGCTATTTCAGGTGATGACAAAATAGTGATAGGCGGAAAAGTTTACCTTTCTGATAATAACCATTCTGATTTCGCAATATTTCGCTTTAATAATAACGGAAGCCCCGACAGTACATTCTCAGGTGATGGAAAGGCAACGACTCATTTTGGAGGTGATTATGAAGTTATTTCATCAATAGCAGTTCAAAATGATGGAAAGTTAGTAGCAGTTGGTCAGACGGCTATCGCAAACAGCACTACAATTACGGTTGCAATAGCAAAATACGATACTAATGGAAGGCTTGACAACACTTTTGGAGTTGATGGAAAACTCACTGATTACTTTCAACAAGGCAGCACTACTTATAACAGCTCACTGGTTCAGAAGGACGGAAAATTAGTGGTTGGCGGAAGCACATGGAATGGACAGGATTTTGATTTTGTGCTTGTACGCTATGATAAGAACGGAAGCCTGGATAAGACATTTAATACTGTTGGTTACAAAATAATTAATTTCGGCTCTGCCAATGATTATGTCAATTCGATAGCTGTACAAAAAGATGGAAAAATTGTGGCAGCAGGTTCTACAGGAAACGGCGGTAATGCTGACTTTGCAATTTCCCGCGTTAACCCTGATGGAAGTATAGACAGTACTTTTGATGGAGACGGAATAAAAACAACAGACTTTAGTGATTCCACTGATGTAATTAATTCAATAGCCATTCAAAGTGATGGAAAAATAGCAGTCGCCGGAAGTGCTGTTATTAAGTCAGATAATTACCCTTTTGGATATACTACTCAAATCGCACTTGCCCGTTATAAGACAAATGGAAGTTTGGATAGCAGTTTTTCGGGAGATGGTTTGCTCAATAATTTTGATGGTTATACTGCGAAATCAGCAGCAATTCAAAAGGATGGAAAAATAGTAATTGTTGGTAACGGCGATTTTTTTACAGTTGTTCGGTATAACACGGATGGAAGTTTAGATAGCAGTTTTTCCGATGATGGACTTGCAATAGAAGAGTTTGGTGAATATGATTATGCCAATGCAGCAGCTATTCAAAAAGATGGCAAAATAGTATCAGTGGGTACAGTTTATACAAGAGGTGAGGCAGATTATGAGTCAGCTTTTAGAGTTGTCCGATACAATACTAATGGGAATTTAGACAGCACATTTAACAATTATAACTCGTCCCTAAAAAGTTATGACTACAGCAAATCGGCTAATTCTATTGCATTACAAGCTGATGGAAAGATTCTGGTAGGAGGAAGTATAAATGATCACTCTGTACTTTTAAGATTTAATGCAGATGGCAGCACCGATAACAGTTTTGGTACAAATGGAATTCAAATTACCTACGTAAGCAACTCTAATGATCGGATACAAAGTATAGCACTTGATAATGATAAATTATACGCAGTGGGTTATGGAGCATTCCCTGGCAATTTCGGCATTGTAGCCCGATACCTGTTAACTGATAATAAAGCACCGGCTGTCACCCTCTCAGCACCTAAAAACAATGCCACTTACCTCGCGCCTGCTGCACATATAAAGCTTAGTGCTGCAGCTGCTGACAACGACGGTATAATAACTAAAGTAGAGTTTTATAATGGTACTGCTCTTTTGCATACCGAAACGGTGTTTCCTTATGGTTTTGTCTGGAAAAACGTACCGCTTGGCAATTATACGCTTACTGCTAAAGCTTTTGACAACAGCGGCCTTGTAACCACCTCTGCTCCCATTCATATTTTTGTCGTGCCTAACAAACCTCCGGTTGTCAGCATCACTAAACCAGTAAATAACCGATCCTTTGCTGCTCCCGGTTACATTCATTTGGAAGCTGCTGCCAGCGATACAGACGGCAGAGTAACCAACGTAAAGTTTTATAACGGATCATCTTTGTTAAGAACAGAATATGAATATCCTTACACTTATCATTGGGAAAATGTACCGGTGGGCACTTATACCATCACTGCTGTAGCTACTGATAACTGGGGTGCTCATACAACATCTGCACCTGTTACAATCAGAGTAACATCTGCAAATGCAATGATAGTAAGCAACAAACCATCTTCTGAAAATAATAAAACTGCTCTGAATGATGATTTACGCTTAAGCCTTTATCCCAATCCTGCAACCAATAGTGTAAACATTTATACGAAAGGATTGCAACAAAACAAACAAGCAACAATATCAATTATATCGGCATCAGGAATTGTAATGAAAACAATGCAAACAAGCAGTTCAACTCAAACTCAATTAAATGTATCAACATTAGCAAAAGGAATATATACGATAAAGATTGTAAGCGGAGGTAAGACTTTGTATAAACAATTTATGAAGTTGTAAGAGAATAAACAATAATTAGAAACAAATTTAAATAAAACAAAAAGCCCGGGCATTCTGCTTCGGGCTTTTATTATAAAAAAATAAAATACTTATTTAAACTAATTGATAAACAGTTAATCTGAGGTTAAACAAAAGAAGTTTTAATTTACTTTTTTTGCCCTAACGACCTGATTAAGTGATTTCAGTTTTAGTTTCCTCATTGTATTTGATTAGATAATCCGATATTTCTCCGGTAAAATTATGTTTTGGTGTATCTGGTGCATCATTTAATAACTTTTTTAAAAATTAAAAAATAACTGCTATGAAACATTTCCAAAATTTCACGTAAACTACCTATTTTAACCTCATAAAAAGCGTAAGGTCAATTTATTACACTATCTGCACGATTGCATTTATTTCTTTTTATTTAATTCTATCATTCATTTTTAAAAAAATTAAACTAATAAAACCTGACATATGAAAAAGATATTTTTACTTACGGCAACGGTTTTTTGTTTTTCAAACCTAATTAATGCTCAGCCTGGTAGGCTTGACCCCACATTTGGTAACAATGGTATTGTTAAAACTGACTTAGGTAAAGGTTATGCTTACGGCACTTACGCTGTATCAAAAATATTATCGCAGTCAGATGGAAGCATGTTTGTTGTACAGAAATCTCTTACAAAACGACATTCAAATGGTTCTATAGACTCAAGTTTTGGAATTAACGGATACTTGACTGATACCAGTTTTTTTATGTATAGTGCTGCAATTCAACCGGATGGTAAAATAGTAGTGGTAGGTGATGGGAATTTTAAAGATAATTATCCTAATGTTTTGCAATCTGATTTCGAGGTAGCCAGATATTATCCTGACGGTAGCCCGGACAGCAGTTTTTCCGGCGATGGAAAGCAGACAACAGACTTTGGTGCACCTAATGCTAATTTTTCATTTGACCGGGCATATTCCGTAGGCATTCAAAAAAACGGGAAGATTGTAGTGGAAGGTACGTCAGGGGCGTCTCTGGCTATTGCCTGTTATAATGCAGATGGCAGTCTCAATAATACTTTTAGTGAAGATGGAAAATTGGTAAATGACTCTGTTTACGCTATTACATTAGCTATTCAAAAAGATAATAAAATAGTGGTAGCAGGTAGCATAAATGCAGACTTTGCCGTATTACGTTATAACCTCGATGGAAGCTTAGACAATACTTTTAGTGGCGATGGCATTCAAACAACTGATTTTGCATCTACACCTGATTTTCTTGGGTCCTTAGCCATTCAGAGCGATGGAAAAATTGTTGCGGGCGGATCTACAGTAATTGATTTAAGCACTAATACTCAGGATTTTGCGCTTGTCAGGTACAATATTGACGGTAGTTTAGATAAAAGTTTTTCGAACGATGGAAAACAAACTACCCACTTCGGTTATAATTATGGCATCATGTCATTAGCCTTTCAGAATGATGGAAAAATCGTAGCGGCCGGCGATTCTGCCGGATATGCTTTTGCCCTTGCAAGATATGATGTTGATGGAAGCCTTGACAAAAGTTTTTCAAATGATGGAAAACAAACGACTGCATTTGGCGGCAACAAGAATGGCACTGCTGCTTACACAGTAACCATTCAGTCTGATGGAAAAATAGTGGCGGGAGGTTCTGCTTATCCTTTTTTAGCAATTGCCCGTTATAATAGAGATGGAAGCTTAGACAACACTTTTGACAACGATGGAAAGCTATCAGAAGGCTTTAATGCAGGCAATACCATTTATACCAGCACAGCTTTTCAAAAAGATGGAAAAATAGTTGCGGCAGGCAGAACATGGAATGGAAGTAATTTTGATTTTGCGATAGCCCGTTATAATACCGACGGCAGCCTTGATAATACATTTAGCAGTGATGGCGTACAAACAACTGATTTTGCCTCTAAAGATGATTATGCTAACGGGGTAGCTATACAAAATGATGGCAAAATGGTGGTTGTAGGGTACTCCGGCAAATCTGACACCAGTATTATTTCCGTTGCCCGCTATAACCCTGATGGAAGCTTTGATAATACTTTTGGAAGTAACGGAAAACTACAGACTGATTTCGGATTAACGGTAAATCAAGCTAACTCAGTAGCGATACAAAGTAATGGAAAAATAGTGGTGGTTGGTGAAGCTTCCATTAAGGATGTTACGGGATATGTGAATAGGAATCTTTCGATTTGCCGTTATAATACGGATGGAAGTCTGGATAAAACATTTGATAACGATGGAAAGCAAACTGTTTTAATTGCCGTTCCTAATGAAGAGGATGGAGGTCCCGGTTCTACGTTTACGGCTGACAGTCACGCTTCTTCAGTAGCCATTCAAAAGGATGGGAAAATAGTGGTGGGAGGTCTTGCCTATGACATCGACAAAATAGGTGTTGTTGTCAGACTTAATACTGACGGAAGCCTCGACAAGACTTTTAGTGATGATGGGAAAACTTTTACCTTTTCTTCTGCTTTTATTTTTTCTTTTTCGGTTGCAATTCAGAATGATAAAAAAATAGTGGTGGGAGGTGATTATAACGAAGGCAGATTGTCTGGTGATAAAAACGGAAATTTCATAAAACGCTTAAATATTGATGGAAGTTTTGATAAAAGTTTCCATAATCAAATTACTCAATTAGGAAACAGTTATAATAATTCGTCCACCTATTTTGGCAATTTAATGGCTATTCAAAATGATGGAAAAATAGTAGTTAAAGGTACTGCCTTCACCCGCTATACTGCAAACGGCAGTTTAGACAGTACTTTTGGTGTTAATGGAATACAAGAAGCGCCAGAAAGTGTGAGAGATGTATTTATAAATTCTATCGCTGTTTCAGGAAATAAATTATATGGAGCAGGCTCAGGCAGAGCTCCTCGTAATGTTGGCCTAATAGCCAGATATTTACTTGATAATGGTAACAACACAGCACCAACTGTCACCCTCACATCTCCGGCAGACAACACCATTCGCCTTGCCCCTGCTGCACATATTAAGCTTAGCGCTGCAGCCGCTGACAAAGACGGCACCATAACCAAAGTAGAATTTTATAATGGCACTAAACTTTTGCATACCGAAACCGTATTTCCTTATGGTTATGTTTGGGAACATGTGCCTCTTGGTAATTACACGCTTACCGCAAAAGCTTATGACAACAGTGGTAATGTAACTACATCTGCTCCTGTTCATATTTCTGTCGTTCCAAACAAGCCTCCGGTTGTCAGCATTACTAAACCTGTAAATAACCGATCCTTTGCCGCTCCCGGTTATATTCATTTGGAAGCTGCTGCCAGCGACACAGACGGCAGAGTAACCAACGTAAAGTTTTATAACGGATCATCTTTGTTAAGAACAGAATATG
>JAABUK010012781.1_pt1 | contig 10627 bp, 14 predicted proteins | sample 5559141 | NCBI WGS metagenome assembly JAABUK01 (sample SAMN10711869, study PRJNA513367) | rock metagenome | isolation source: Antarctica rocks | place: Antarctica: Victoria Land, Pudding Butte nord | collected 2016-01-03
GAAACACCTGCGCCATGCAGCGTAGTGTTCGTCGCAAGCATTGATGCTGACAATCAAAAGCAAGACCTGCCGCAGGCGTGCGCTCGTGCATGCTGGTGTGACACTCTCTTATATCAATGCATGTTAAATTTGATACAATCAGCTGGCCCCTCATGGCCAGCTGACAATTGTCGGTTACCAAATCTGATCTAAACACACCAGCCTTTGGCCCTGACAATGCAGAGCATGCTAAAGGTACAACAACGCGCCACAGCCTCCAGAATGCTTTCAAGCCAGAGCACAACAAACACAAAACTCACGACACATACACAACAAAGTACATGCGCTATCTGAGAGTAGCGCCACCACAAACAACCGTACCACCCATAACCTCCAGGTTCAATGAAGAGCACGCACTGCACATGCCACCAGTATTGTCCTCTCTACAAGGCTGCAGAAAATGGGCTTGCCCAGCTCTTGGGTGTGGATACGCTTGCATCCTATGCAGATGGCACCTTTCCTGCGTTGGCTGCTAGCATGCTGCTGGTGTTGGCTGCTGCTGCTGCTGTTGGCTCCTGCTGCTGCTGCTGATGTGGCCGCTGCCAAAGCTGGAAAGGGCCCATATATACAGGAATTGAGGACATCTCAATGGGCGCGGCTGTTGCAGCAGCAGATGCTGTACAGCTTGTAGTAACTGATGCTGCTGCTGCCCTAACGCCAAGCTTGCTGTTGTGTCTGATGCTGCTCGAGGGGGTTGCTGCATGAGTTGTAGGTGCTGGTGATGTTGCTGCTGATGCTCCTGCTGGCAATGGCACTAGTTTTGCTGTTGCTGGTGTGCTGGGCAGTGCTGTTAGCGGTGTTAGCGGTACCCACCTGGCTACACTGTTGGCACTTGCCTGCAGCAGTTACTGAGGCAAATGTTGGGGCAAACGGGGCCTCTATTCCAGTTGTCTCAGGTACGGTACTCTGCTAGCCGTGTCACCTTGCTACATAGGGCTTCCTGTACATGTATCAGAGTGTGTAAAATGTGTAGCAAAGTGCTACATGTTCCGGAACATGCTCCTTAAGTGCTTGTTCCTTGAGTACTTGTTCCTTAGCTATTTGGGATTGCATGTGCACTGGACAGCACTGTACCACCAGCATTGTTGCTCTTGTGAGATTTTAAAGTCATGCAAGTCATATTATCATCTGTTTGTTGTGCAACCTGATCACTCTAGAGCAGATCTGCCAGATGCGCCTGATTGGCTGTTATTTTGCATACATTGCAGGTATGAGCTGTGCACGATTTTGCTGGTGATTCAAAGTGGTGAGTGACCGACTGGACCGACTTTCCCGCTGATCAAAGTCTTACATTGAGTGCCAGGTGTCGACACAGTGCTGACGTGACTGAGGTTACGATATCGCTTCTGGGTACTGCGACCGAGTCTCGGATAGGTATAAAGCATGTCCCGATTCACCGACGGGAATGACCGCATGACCGCAAAAGCCACTATTTCCCGCGATACAACAGCGCCTTGGCTGCAACAGCACGATGAGTCTTCAGAAGTTTGCTCTGTCGGTAGTCGGGCTTCTCTTGGGAGGTGATCAAACTGATCAATAGTTTTTTCGGCTTACTCTGGCTCTGCTTGCTCAATCGCGGCGAAACTCTTGCATATTGCGTCGTGTACGTTCAAGGTCTCATCGGGAATGCTCGCTATATGGGCGTCGTGTATGACATAATGTCGCCTGCATGCAGCTTCTGCCTGCATGGCTCAGACACCGGCGCAGCTCTTTGACACCCCATTCCCTTCAACTTACAATGGCCAGGGTGCCACAATCGTTCCAGCCAGGGACTCCAGCCAATTCCACTTTCCGACTATCACGGGTCACGCTGATGTACAACAGCCCCTTGCCACTTACCTTCAGGGGTTTCCTGCTGTCTCCTGTGGCAGCAGCAGCGAGTCCTTCAACATCTCTTTCGGCTTCTTGTACACTCCAAGTGTCGTCCCTGGAAATTCCACTCAAGACTATGCTGTTCATCTGAGCATACTGAACCTGATCCCCAACAACATCACAGGTGTCACACCGCCTACAGCACTTTCATCTGAGCGCTTTTGTAGCTGCTTTGCTGATCAGAGAGTTCGTGTCTGTGCTGTCTGTGCTGTCAAAGGCCAGTGTGTATGATGCACATGCAGCTACCAGGAAGTTCCAGCATATGCATCACACTGGCTTACTAAGCAGTGCTAGCAATTATGCAAAAGCCAAATTCACATATAATTGCTCAGTAACCCAGCACAGACCCATTGCTGCGTGCCACTGCACAGATACAGCCCTTCCGCTGTGTTGTCTCTCAAGCAATCCACCATGTCCTGAAGCTACTCGAACTCGGCAGTCATCAATCAACAACTACCACTTAGAATCATGACAAGAGAGCTCCGGGCTGCTGCCTTAGGAGGCTCCCGTTATGATCGCTGAAAAGCACAATATTTTCTTTTCTTTTCCATGACAAGAGCCCTGATCTGGTTGATGCAGGCAACAGCACTGGTAGCGATCAGGAGATCTTTGAGGTGGAAGTAGATGCCTGGCTAAACCTGAGGACAGGCGTTGTGTCTGCCCTCAACTATTCCCAAACTGCCGAGCAGGCTACTGTACGCACCTTCAACCCAAAATACGCTGGACAGGTTGCTCAAGAGCTGACTGGCAGAGCTGATGCAACTGACGTCTTCACAGTGAGCCTCAAGTGTCTACCTTGTAGTGAGCTTCAACTGAGGCCTTGCTTTGCTGTTCTTAGGGCCACCTTAGCTGTTCAACCTCAGCAGCACAATGAGCGTGTTGCCATATGTTTGTTCATTATCTGCCACAGTCTGCCGGCCCTACAACTTGTTCTCATATGGTCTGTGAGCAGGCAGCCCAAATGTCAGTGAATGTTTGACCTGCAATGGATAATGTGCAGAAGATGATATTGGCAGATATGTGCACGCCCAGTGTTAAGAGCACATGCATGTTTTATATAATATATTATCTGACTCAGCTTGCTTGCAGTGTTGCTTCACCAGCATCTTTTGATGTGGTTTCGTGGCTCTTGTTGTGTATCCTATCTCATGGTTTGCCAATTTGTAGTCATTGATATGATGCTGATTGCCAAAATTGGCCCGTGCACAGGGTGCTGGCCCAAGGGGGTCAGGACTGTGAGTGTGTGCCCCCAGGGGAAAGACATTGTGCTCAGCGAATGCATGAATGATGTGACTTCAGCTTTGACTCCCGGACACCTTCTCGTGTGACATTTCTATGACTCACCTGAGCAGGTGCTTGAGTACTTGCCAGGCTCATGTAATGCTTACCACTGTCATGACTGCGACGTAACAGTATGCTTACCGTCGCACTTGTCATGATGACAGGTACACTACTTGAATCCGGACACCTTCTATGGGGTGACCCCTGATGGCAATGGTGAGAGCCCCCTGAGCTACTACCTGTACCCACCCCCAGCACTCAGCTCAGTGGGTACGAATGACACAGGTGAGATCACGTGCACTACCCCACTGGGCAGCCCAACATACCCCACCCTAGCACTGTTTTCTTATGGAAATAGATCCTCAATATACTGTAGCTGTGAAAGTTTTTCTGCACTCAGTGCTGACAGCTGTGAGCTGCTCAGCATACCTGTCTCTTACATGGGGTGCAACACACAAGCCTCTGCAATGTTGTACGCATCACGCATTTCCCCAAAACTCTATTGTAGCTACCTCACTACACAGCATTCTGTGTGGAACATGCTGGGCATGTAAAGCATTCAAGCCTTGCTCTGGGCTGCCGCCTCAGGAGGCCCTCATCACCATTGCCAAAAGGCATAAGCTTTCCTAGCCTTCCTAATTAGCTAGCTTTTTCAGTCTTCTTAATTAGCTTAGTTATAACAACCGTCAATGTAGCCTGTTTGCAATCGTTACTAAACCTAGGAAAGCGTCTCTTTTGTTTGTTGTTAAAATTTTACCTTTTTGGTTTCTGTCTCAAGAAAAAGAACAAAAAACGCAAAAACAAGAAAAGCTTTTTTTGTGTCTCCTCAGGCACGCACCTGGAGAATGAGCAGTACTGGGTGATAAATGTGGAGCAGCTGCAGTTCTATGCCGGCTTCATTGCCATGCAGTCCACCCTGGGATCCTCCTGCAACCCCTACACAGCGTAAGCTTTTGGCCATGCACATGTCTGTCCGCATGTCTGTGCACATGTCTGTCCAGATGTCTGTCCACAGGTCTGTCCACATGACTGTCCAGATGTTTGTCCAGTCATCTGTGCACCCTGGGATCCTCCTGCAATGCCTACAGTGGGTGAGCTTTTGTCCGTGCACATGTCTGTCTGCATGTCTGTCCACATGTCTGTCCACTTGTCCACATGTCTGTCCAATCGTCTGTGCACCCTGGGATCCTCCTGCAATGCGTACACTTCGTAAGCTCTTGTCTGTGCACATGTCTGTCCACATGTCTGTCCAATCGTCTGTGCACCCTGAGACCCTTCTGCTATGGCTACACTGCGCATGTGTGTGTACATGTCTGTCCAGTCATCTGTGCACCCTGGACACCCTGCAGGCCTGCACCGTGCAAGCGTCTTCTTGTCTGTCTACATGTCTCTGCATGCACATGTAGGGACATCTGTCTGTCTGTCTGTCCGTCTTCCCAGTTTCTATGTATTTCCACTACCAAGCAAGTTGCCTGTCTCCATGTGTCTGAGTCCGTCAGTGTAAGGGTGCTCTGCTGTGCTTAGGAAGCAGCTTGCGTTCAGGACGTATTGGACATGCCTTTGTGATACACATGTCAGACTGGTGTGTGATGTCATGCAGATATCTGACTGATGCTGTTTATGCAATCAAGGGGCTTCTATCCGCTGGCATCTAAGCTGGAATACTTCACAAAAGCGTTACTCATGTATGACTGATGTGTCTTATGTGATGCAGGGGCTTCTATCAGCTAGCACCTTTGCTGGACTATCTGACAGACATACTCCTAGATGTGGTCAGTGATGACGTCGACAGCTCCATCTACAGCAATGAGCGTCTGGGTCAGTTGAATGCAACCTATGTCCAATCCAATTCAGACCTGTCATATGACATCTATGCTACGTTGAGGTACTCAGGGCAGTACTTGCCGGTGAGTCACCTTTTGCAGTGTGTTGGGCACCATTGTTGAGGCTGTTTTGTTTTGCATGGTGTTTGCCGTTTTGTTTTGCCTGGTGTTTGTCGCCAGTCCCATGAACATATGTCGTGTGTTGTGTCAAAACACACAGGAGCCAACACTCTGGCAAATTTGTCAACACGATTTGCACTTGTCTTCCAAAACCACTTTCTCACAGCTTTCAACAACATATCCTCGAATCTTGTGTTGCATTGAGGACCACAGGAGCAGTTCATGAGACACTGCTTTCAAACTGTCTGCAGTCCACATGACATTGCTTTCCACCTGTTTGTACTCCACATGACACTGCTTCCACCTGTTTGTAATCCACATGACATTGCCTTCCACCTGTTTGCACTCCATGGCAGCATGATGCTTCTTGACTGCGCAACAGATCCAACTTGACATTGCTGCATCCAACAGTGGTGTGTGTGCATGATGGTGCAGGTAGATCAGCAGATTCTAGATCCAGCACTGAACGTGACCGAGTCCGACTGCATATTGCTTGCCAAGAACTACACCTTGAACACAGCCAACATCAACGGCAGCCCGCCAGCCAATGTATGGAACTTCTGTGCCACCGGCATCTGTAACTACACCTTTCCAAACGGAACTTCTGGAGAGTCCATTAGCCCGTATGCAGGATCACACACTGCCTCTACCTGCCAGTTTGGATACTCAAATGCTGTGGATAATAATGAATATGTGCAGCCGGCTTACATTCTGCCACCTGGTCTGGGATCTGCTGGTGAGCGTTCTGATGCTGTGCATGCTGTGCTGTGCTGTGCATGTATGCCGTGCTACGCATGCTGTGCTAGCTGACAAACGTGGCCGCAACATTCTGCCACCTGGCTTGGGATCTGCTGGTCAGCGCTCTTGTGCTGTGCATGCTGTGATGTGCATGATGTGATGTGCATGCTGTGCTGGGCACGCTGTGCTAAGCATGCTATGCTGTGCACACTGTGCTAAGCATGCTGTGCTAGCTGACAAGCCTGGCTGCAATATATTGAACGTTGCGCTCTCATACCACTTGCAGTTAAGTAACACATATAACTCATTTGCAGTTCATTGCATGCTGCATTGCATGGAACAGTCACAGTCCACTAAACCTGCATATGTTCCCGCTCATGTTAATAATCACAAGGTGTGTCTGTCCTCCCATCTTTTGTGCCATGTGCTGCTTGTCCCTCAGCCAAATACCATTGCCCCTGCTTCAGTCACATGCTATGGCCTTGTCTGAAATAGGCTACCAAAAGCTGCAGCAGCCAAGTATCAGCCTGCAGCACTTGATGATTGCATGTGTATGTGCACCTCTTACAGGCCTGCCCCAAAGACAGCAGTGACAGCCTGCCTCCACTCAGCTGCAACATGTTATTAATGTGTACGTGCACCTCCTAAGAGCTTAGCTGAGCTCTTTAAACCAAAATAGCTGTGACATCTTGTTTGTGCAAGCAGGACCTCCTAAATAATAATAAATAGTTGAATGTGTACTTAGCCAGCAGGCATCAGTACATGCGACGGAAGTCAGTTCCCTCCAGACAGGCTTGTTCAGAGCATCAGGACCTCCTGAAGAAGATTGAACCTGCACATGCAGGGCGTTTTAACCCAGCTCGACCTTACCTTGTGAATGGACCAACTGGCATCATTCAGACCAGCAGCAGCAGCTTTGTGGGCACCCCAATTCTACCCTCTGGCAACGGTTTGGGGTCCGCGCCATTTGGGGAGGGTGCCTTGAATGCCCCACCTGAGCCCTCAAGCGAAAGCCCACCCACATCCAACAGTGGCTGAAGCCATGCAGATTCGACTGGGAGAGAGTGAGAAGTGTTTGGTTCGTTTTGTGTGAATTGTGAAGAACATGAAGAAAGCCAGCACAGAAGAGTTGGCACTTGCTACTTTGCTGTCAACAAGAAGTTGTGAAGAGTTGCAGCAACAAGTTGGCAAATTGCCATAAAGTAGGTCAGTAAAACAGATGATGGACTGCCCTGACACATTAGTACAGCTGCAGGAATACAGAGTCCATATGTTGTCAACACATGACTCTCCACAAGGTGTAGCAGTGTGCATAGAGTGTGAAGTATCTACCTAGCTTGCACAGAAATATGCCATTGTCACCTTGTTAGGTATGCAGAAATGCAGAGCTGCAACGTTTGGTTGTATAGGAAAGTGGCTAAGAAAACTGCATGTATGCCGGCATTGGCCTTTTGTGCCATGCAGCAGCAAGTACTGATAATACTCAAGACTCGTTGCACCCTGGGTGGCAACCTAAATCTCAGCATCTCGCAGACTATACATGTGAAGTGACATGGCAACATGAGCTCTCTTGTCTGACGCTGCACAAATAGGCCCGTCTAGACTGCACCCAAAAGAACTGCTTCATCATGTAATTCAGACTTTAACACTGCTTTGGAAAGACAAGACTTGCCTCGCACTTACCTAGCTCATCATGAGCTGGAAAGCGATTTTGCTATTGTTGGCATTATCCACACCGCAACCCAGATGCAGCATATACATGTGACCACCCACTAGCACTATGCTAGCAGTATCAACAGCTTACGTCATACCAGAAAGTAGACAGGAAGCCACGGAGAAGTTGGTGATGGAAGGCCACGCATGCATTATTTTACTTCATGCAGATTTTTCAAGGCCCTTTTTGCCGTTTGGTACAAGCAATGACCAGTACCATGGCCTTTATGCACATTCAGGACAATTTGAGCTTGCACTTAATCACGAACTCAAGTGACAGAAGCACACAGCAAAGGTCTGCATATGCATCGCAATGTCGCTGGTTAACAAGCTGACAAACAGAGGCTGGCACATGCAGCTACACTGCACGCAAGATTGTAGTATCAGGCAGACTGCAGTATCAAGAAAGCGCTTAGTGGCCAGAGGGCAACTAGCAATGTGCCAAGATGGCTGCGCCGAAAACTGCCAAAGCAAAGCAATTGCTGTCTTTGAGATGACCTTGGCATGAGCTTGACTGATGCTGCAGCTGCATTCAAAGTGTGAACTGTGAACCCGTGTCACACTGCGGTAGCCTTGAGACGCAGCGTGCGTGCCTTCAGTATGCCATTCTCCTGCAGGCCAAACCAGTGTCAATGTCTTTGCAAACCACCTGTAGCAGAGTCATTTGATCAAGGAACGTCAGCTGTGCAGCATGTTGTTGAGCACAATACTCACCGCAAGGTCATCAGTGTCTGCCGTGATTGGTGTTAACTGAAGCACCTGGCTAGACAGCAGTGGAGTATCTGCGCCTTGCACCTTGTGCTTTAAATTGCCATTCTGCAGCAAACAGACATGTGACAGAGGAAGTTGGCCGAACTTGAGACAGTGGTAAGAAACTATGTGCATGCAGCTACTGCCCCTGACATGTTTCCCAAAGTCAGGTGTCTTACCCTGTAAAGCAGGAACAGTGGTTCTGAGTTTCCCCTGTGTGCTTTGGCAGGCTCAAGTAAATCACAAGTTTCAGCAGAAACCTGCGTCCGAGATCCATGTGATTCCGTGTGCAGCGCTGGTCATCACTCAGCGGCCAAAATACAGTCTGTACCTTCAAAAACTGCAAAGTAGTCTCGTCATCTTTGTCAAGCTTGATCCTCTTCAAGGTGGGAATCACGATTTGGCACGGGCCGCACCAGTCGGAATACACCTCCAGTACTGCAGAAGCACGTTGGCCTAAGCAGAATCAGCGGAGGCAAGACGGTGTTAACTGCAGAGGTTGGCCTCACCTTTCAATCCTTTCTCGCACAACTTGCTCTCCAGCTCAACGTCTGTGTGCATGGCATACTGAAGTGGAGGCTGATTGGCAGCCATGGCACAGATACAGGCAGCAAACGTTTGGGCCCGGCGCAGTGCTGCAAATCACTAGGTCAAGCCCACTCACTTCAAAGCGGGAATCTGCATGAAACACAAGAAGGAAAACAAAATTTGAAGTAGTAGATGCCATGCATTCATGCACGCTAGGCAGCCAACTGCTGTCCGTATACTTGCACCAGTGAAGTCATCAGTGCCTCTGGTACGGCAGTGATACTGACTGCACAGTCTGGCACAATTTGTAAACGATAATTGCTCCATTCACGCAGAGATAGTTGACATGCATCAGTTGACATGCATGCATGCAAGATTGCATACAAGATCTCATGCGTAGCCCAAGCTGAAGATGTTGATGCGCAGCCTTCATGCGTACCATCGCATTAAAGCTGATTTCAATACGATAACCTAAGCACAAGTCGCTTGCAGCTGTGTCTCGCTTGCAGCTGTGTCTCGATTTGTCATCATTGACACAGTCACACATTCAAACTTGTTAACATTGTAATCTCAATATTGTCATTGTTGTCACCTAAGAAAACGACTTTCCTGCCCTGGTGTCTCTGGCAGCCTCGCTCTGTGCAGTATTGTTAGCATATCGCTCCAGAATCTGCCGGTAGTGCTCTGCTTCACTGGTCGTCTCGATGACACTGGGCCTCTGCTTGACAGCTTCCAGCCACTGTGACCATCTGTCCCATATCTTGGACCCACTGGAAGGGATCTCGAAATCCTTATATTCCTTCAAAATCAGAGGTTGCCGAAGAAGCCAGGGTGTAAGCATGATGTCGACCAAGCTGAAGAAGCTGCCAAAGAAGTAGGGACCTGACTCATCCATCGCCTCCACAAAGGTGCTAATGGCTTTCAGGAGTTCTTCTTCTGCTTCCTTCTGCTTTGGCTTCTCCTGTGCTAGAATCACACGGAAAAACGCTGGGCAGATCTTCTTGGAAACATGGTCCATCCATAAGCGTGCAATGGCTTTGTCAAAGGGATCTTTGGGGAACAGCGAATGCTGTGGGAAGACGTCTTCTAGGTACTCTACAATAACCTGGCTCTCATTGAGAGCACGGCCATGGTGGACCAAGGCGGGAACAAGCCCCTTTGGGTTGATAGCTAGATACTCTTTGTCTTTCTTGTAAGGGTTAACCTCCTTCCACTGATACTTGATCCCCTTCTCTTGCAAAGCAATCCAGCCTCTCTGCAAAATACCACATATCAATACACTTACGGCTTGCTAACATGTTCAGAGCAACATCACAAGGTGCAAAAGCTCAAGCTGTCTTGCAGCCAACAGCATGTGCTGCTCCAGGAGATTGTATGCGAGTACGGGCAAGTAGTGATACCTGGACAAAAGGACAGAACCAACTGCCATGGTACACTAAGTCGCAAGGTTCCTGATGAGCAGCGACAGTTTTTCCAGCTGCACCGGTAGCATGTGGAAAGATCTCCTCGTCAGGCATCGAAGCCATGATTATCTCTGAATATCGACCCGATCGAGACAAAGGACTTGACAAGCAGGACAACCGAATCAGCACCTGTTTGATAAGCTTGTTTGCTGCTGCTGTGAACTAATCGCCAAGGTAAGAAGAAGAAGAAGAAGGATTTTACAAGTTTCTGCCAGCCAACACAGCCGATCGCTTGTGCCAATTATGGCAATCATGTTCAAATCATCATGAAATCTAGACAGTCTACTACGTAGTGGAAAA
>JAABUK010012784.1_pt1 | contig 10626 bp, 11 predicted proteins | sample 5559141 | NCBI WGS metagenome assembly JAABUK01 (sample SAMN10711869, study PRJNA513367) | rock metagenome | isolation source: Antarctica rocks | place: Antarctica: Victoria Land, Pudding Butte nord | collected 2016-01-03
TCGCGGCCGGCCACACCCCCTCGGCCAGCCCGCCGAGCACGACCAGGTCGAACGATTGCAGCCGGGCTTCGAGCAGGCCGAGGATGGCGATGCGGGGGTGCTCCGCCCCCTCGCGCCCGCGCAGAGCTCGGCGGCTGCGCACCACCAGCCCCTCCATCGACGCTTCGAGCAGGCCCGGCAGCGTGATGAGCGGCTGCGATGGCAGCACCGGCAGCGCGGTGCCGAGGGCGACGAAATGGGTCGCCAGCACCTCGCCTTCCTCATGCGCCCAGAGCCGCACCGCTCCGGCTTCGGCCTCGGTCGCGGCCGCGCGCTCGGCGGTCTCGATCAGGGCGGCCAGGGCCGAGGCCGGCGTGGCCTCGCCTTCGAGTACAAGCAGCGGCGCGAGCCGTTCCTCGAGCCGGTCGATCAGGGCGGCCACCTCGGGCTGCTCCGGCTTGCGCGCCAACGCGGCCTGCAGCCCGGCGATCCCGGGAGGCGGCGCCGGGCCGCGCAGCAGGCGGCGCTCGAGCAGCCGCGCGGCCCGGCGGCACTGCGCCGGCGCCGTGCCGAATGCCGCCAGCGGATGTTTCAGCACCGAGAGCAACGCGACCGGCGCCAACCCGTCGGCCACGGCGCGCGCGATCAGGCGCAGGAACGTCGCCGCCGGCGTGTCCGCCAGCGCCTCGCCGGCGCTGTCGTCGACGATCACGCCGTAGCGGGCCAGCTCGGCCGCGACCCGGAGCGCCAGCGCCCGGTCCGGCGTGACCAGCGCGGCGGTCGCGCCTGGCTGCTCGAGCGCGTCGCGGAGTGCCAGCGCGATGGCGACCGCCTCCTCCTGCTGGTCGGCCGGTTGCAGCAGCGACAAGCCGTCCGTATCGGGCACGAACGGCGCCCGCCACTGCGGCAACGCCGCCGCCGGCAGCAGCGCGCGCCAGATCGTGCTCGCCCGCGCTTGGGCCGGCGCGGCCGCGGTCAGCTCCGTCACGTCGCCCCTTGCCGCCCCCATCAGCGTCAGCAGCCGACGCATCCCGGCCTGCGGGTGACCGTCGTCGAGCGTCTCCCAGATCGCCTCGTCCATCTCGAGGTCGAGCCCCGGCAGCACCACCGCACCCTGCGGCAGCCGCGCGACCACGCGCATCAGGTTGGCGACCGCCCGCACCCCGCCCGTCGTCCCGGCCACCACCACGCGGCCCGGCGGCGGCGCCAAGTCCCAACTCGCCGCCTGCACGTCGAGCAGCGCCAAGGCGCGGTTCGCCCCATCCGTCAGCCGGTTCTCGGCCAGCCAGAGCGGCCAGTGCCGGGTCACGATGGTCAGGAACTCGATCGTCTGCGCCCAATGCTCGGCATATCCCGCCGCGGCCGCCTCCGGCAGCGTGTCCGGCAGCGACACGTCGCTGCGATAGGCCTCGTCGAGCAGCGCGGCCAGGTCGCGGGCAAGCGGCCAGGCGCCGTCGGCGGTGCGCGGCGCGCCGCCCCGGCCGTTGAGCTGCATGATCATCCGCGTCAGCACCGCCAGCCGCTCGGTCGCGTCGACCGCCGGCTCGAGATCGAGCGCGCCGGCCAGCGCGAGCGGCGCCTCGTCGAGCGCGCCGACGGCGGCGATGCGCGGCAGCAGCAGCGGCCGCCCGGCCGAGACGCGGAGGAACGCTTCGGTCAACGACCGCGCTGCGCGCCTTGTGGGCAGCAGGATCAGGCCATCGGCGGCCGCCAGCGGGTCGGCGCCGGAGCCGTCCAGCCACCACTGCGCCAGCACGTCGAGGAACGGCAGACCGGGCGCGATGGTGCGCAGGTTCACGGCAGCCGGTCCGCCCAGCCCTCGAGCCGGGCCTCCCGCGCGTCCTCGCCGGCAGAGGCCCCCGCATAGGCTAGCGTGATCTGCAGCGCATCGGGCGGGGTCAGCGCGCCCAGCCGGTCCGGCCATTCCACCAGCACCACGCCCTCCCGCGCCTCGTCCCAGCCGAGTTCCACTACTGCGCCGGGGCCGTCGAGTCGCCAAAGGTCGAAATGCGCCACCGGGCCGATCGGCGCGTCGTAGCTCTGCACCAGAGTGAAGGTCGGGCTGGGCACGAACAGGCCGGGGTCGCCGAGCAGCGCGCGCAGCAGGGCCCGCGCCAGCGCGCTCTTGCCGGCGCCGAGCGGGCCTTCGAGCAGGACGGCGTCGCCGAGCCGCAGCAGGCCGGCGATGCGGGCGCCGAGGCTTTCGGTCGCCGCAAGGTCGGGGAGGGGGAGCGTAATCGGCGCCACACCCCACCTATAGCCGACCCACACAGGACCGAGTAGGAAGCCGTTCATGCCGGACGAGATCAGCACCGACGTCGCCATCATCGGCGCAGGCCCGGTCGGCCTGTTCGCGGCCTTCGAATGCAGCATGTTGAAGCTGCGCTGCGTGCTGGTCGACGCGCTCGCCGAGATCGGCGGGCAGTGCACGGCGCTGTATCCGGAGAAGCCGATCTACGACATCCCGGCGCACCCGGCGATCGCGGCCGGCCATCTGATCAGCAACCTCGAGCAGCAGATTGCGCCGTTCGAGATCAAGCGGCTGCTCGGCCGCCGGGTCGAGCGGCTGCAAGGCGGCCGGGGCGGGTTCGCGCTCGGGACCGACCAGGGCGACCGAATCGGCTGCAAGGCGGTGCTGCTGGCGGCCGGTGCGGGGGCGTTCGGCCCGAACCGCCCGCCGCTGGACGGTATCGAGCGCTTCGAGACCACCGGCACCGTGCAGTACCTGGTCCGCCGCCGCGAGGAGTTCCGCGGCGCCCGGGTGGTGATCGCCGGCGGCGGCGACTCCGCGGTGGATTGGGCGCTCTCGCTTCAGGACGTCGCCGCGAAGGTCTATGTGGTGCATCGCCGGCCCAAGTTCCGCGCCGCCCCGGAGACCGCCTCCCAGCTCCAGGCTGCCGCCGAGTCCGGCGCGATCGAGCTGGTGATCCCCTATCAGCTGCACGGGCTGCATGGCAGCGACGGCCGGCTCGAGGCGGTCGAGGTGGCGGACTTGTCCGGCGCGACGCGGATGCTGGAGGCCGACCGGCTGCTGCCGTTCTTTGGCCTCTCGATGGACCTCGGGCCCATCGGCGGCTGGGGTCTCGGCCTCGAGCACAGCCATGTGCGGGTCGAGCCGTCGACCTGCGAGACGTCGATCCCCGGCGTGTTCGCGATCGGCGACGTCGCCACCTATGCCGGCAAGCTGAAGCTCATCCTGCAGGGCTTCAGCGAGGGCGCGGTGGCGGCGCATGCGATCCATCCGATCGTGTTCCCCGACCAGGCGCTGCATTTCGAATACTCCACCAGCAAAGGCGTTCCGGCCTAGCATCGTGGCCATCGAAGTCGCCTCCTTGGTCAAGCGCTACGGCGACGTGCTCGCGGTCGACGGCGTCAGCTTCGCCGTGCCGCAGGGAACGACGCTGGGATTGCTGGGCGGCAACGGCGCCGGCAAGACCACCACCATCGCCATGCTGCTGGGCCTGCTGATCCCGTCCTCCGGCTCCATCCGCATCCTCGGCCACGACATCGCCACCGACCGGTTCGCGGCGCTGGCGCGGATGAACTTCTCCTCGCCCTACATCTCGCTGCCATCCCGGCTGAGCGTGGCCGAGAACCTGCGCGTCTACGGACACCTGTACGGGGTGCGCCGGCTCGAGGCGCGAATCACCGAACTGGCCGAGACGCTCGACCTGACCGCCTTTCTCGCCCGCCCCGCCGGGCAGCTCTCGGCCGGGCAGAAGACCCGCGTCACCCTGGCCAAGGCGCTGATCAACCGGCCCGACGTGCTGCTGCTCGACGAGCCGACGGCCAGCCTCGACCCTGACACCGGCGACCTGATGCGCTCGGCGCTCGAAGCCTATCGCGCCGCATCCGGCTGCACCATCCTGCTCGCGTCCCACAACATGGCCGAAGTGGAGCGCCTGTGCGACGACGTGCTGATGCTCAAGCAGGGCCGCATCGTCGATCGCGGCTCGCCTTCGGACCTGCTGGGCCGATACGGGCGCGACGACCTTGAGCAGGTGTTCCTCGATATTGCTCGCAACCGGACTGCGGCATGAGCGCGCGGCGCATCTGGGGGCTGATGTACCGGCACCTGGCGCTCTACCGCCGCTCCTGGCCGCGGGTGCTCGAGCTGATGTATTGGCCGGTGCTGCAGATGCTGATCTGGGGCTTCACCGCGAGCTTCCTGGTCGGACGGAGCGGTGGCGTGATTGGCGATGGACACGCCGGTGGCGTGATCGGCGATGGACGCGCCGGTGGCGCGATGCTGGCGGCCAGCGCCCTGCTCGGCGGCGTGCTGCTGTGGGAAGTGGCGCTGCGCAGCCAGATGGGGGTCGCGATCAGCTTCCTCGAGGAGCTGTGGTCGCGCAATCTCGGCCATCTGTTCGTCAGCCCGATCCGGCCTTGGGAGATGGTTGCCGCCCTGCTCGGCATCTCTATGCTGCGCATGTTCACCGGGGTGCTGCCGGCGATCCTGGTCGCCTACCTGCTCTATGCCTTCAACCTGTTCGCGCTCGGCCCGGTCGTCGTGCTGCTGTTCGCCAACCTCATGGTCATGGGCTGGTGGGTGGCGCTCGGCGTGGTCAGCCTGATCCTGCGCCACGGGGCCGGGGCGGAGGCGCTCGCCTGGTCGGTGCTATTTGGTCTGACGCCGTTTTCCGCCGTGTTCTACCCGGTGTCCGTGCTCCCAGCCTTCATCCGCCCGATCGCCCACGCGCTGCCGTCGTCGCACGTGTTCGAAGGCATGCGTGCCGCGCTGGCGGGCGAGGTGCGCTGGGATGAGCTGGCCTGGGCGGCCGGGCTGAACGCGGTCTGGCTCGGCGTCTTCACACTGGTCTTTGCCCTGCAGTTCCGCCAGGCGCGGTACCGGGGCGCGCTGCTGAACATAGGGGAATGATGCAAACTCGGTTCTGGCTGATCCGCCACGCCCTCGTCGCCGAACACGAACGCGCCCGACTCTACGGCGTCCGCGACGTCACGCTGTGCCAGGAGAGCCTGCTCTCCGACGGGCCGGCCTACCGCGCGCTCGCGGCCCAGTTGCCGCGCCCGGCGGTGTGGGGCTGCACGCCGCTCTCGCGCACGCGGCTGACGGCCGAGGCGATCTTCGCCGCCGGCTATCCCGCGCAGGGCCTGTTCGTCGAACCCGGGCTGATCGAGCAGAATCTCGGCGCGCTACAAGGGCTCGACCGCGACACCGTCCCGGCGCAGCTCACCATGGCGCCGCACCCGTTCTGGCCGCTGGCCGCGACCGAGGTGCCGCAGGACGGCGAGAGCGTGGCGCAACTGCTGGACCGGGTCGGCGCGACGATGGAGCAACTCGCCGAGGCGCACCGGGGGCAGGACATCGTCATCGTCAGCCATGGTGGAGCGATCCGCGCCGCGGTTGGCCATGCGATGGGGGTCGATGCGCAGGCCATCCTGCACTTGTCGATCCAGAACCTCTCGCTCACGCGGCTGGACCGGATGGCCGAAGGCTGGAAGGTCGATTGCGTGAACCAAGTCACCGTGAGTTAACGCAACTCGCCGGCGGGGTCGCTGTTGGCAGCGACCCCACCCGGAGACCGTGACGCGTATCGCAGCACTCTTGCTTGGCTCCTCGATGCTCGCCCTGCCGGCGCTGGCCTCTCAAAGTATGCCGACCTCGTGGCCGAGCGGCTGCTAGCGATCGGCAGCTCGTCGGACGGGCGCGCGCACACCATCGTGCAGACGTCAAAGGTCCCGGAGGTTCCCGGCGGGTTCCTGAACGGCGCCGACGAAATCAGTGGCAGGTCCGCGCCTTCCTACAGGCGACGCCGACGAATCCGAATACCGGCGCCGACTTCAACAACGGCAAGCCGGTGGATCTGGAGAGCCAGACCCCGCCGCAACTGCCAGCCGCGGAGAGCAAGTAGCGCTTCTAAAGCGCGATCTAAGAAAAGCTTGGTAAGTCGATCAAACGACGCTAGTATCGGGCTCCCATCTTGGAGGGAGTCCGATGCTTCGTTTCATCGCCGCAGCCCTGCTGGCCGCAGTCCCGGCCGTAGCCCATGCGCAAGTCGAGCAGCAGCAACTGGTCGACCGCGCCTCGCTGGCAGCGCAAGACCTGCTCAACAACCAGACCGGCCGAGACGCGCAGAGCGTGCTGCGCCGGGCCCGTGCCGTCATGATCTGCCCCCGCGTGTTCCGCGCCGGCTTCCTGTTCGGTGGCCAGGGTGGCGACTGCGTGCTGACGGCGCGCGACGCCGCCGGGTCGTGGTCGGCGCCGGCGTTCTATGGGTTGGGCGGCGCGAGCTTCGGTTTCCAGGCCGGCGTGCAGGATACGCAGGCGATCTTCCTCATCATGAGCGACCGCGGCCTGCACGCGATCATGGATACGCAGCTCAAGCTCGGCGCCGATGCCGCGGCGACCTTCGTCGATCTCGGCGGCGGCGTCGAAGGCGCGACCTCGATGGCGCTGAACGCTGACATCGTCGGCTTCAGCCGCGCCCGCGGCCTGTATGCCGGCGTTTCGCTTGGCGGCAGCCTGATGAGCGCGAAATCGGACTGGAACCAGGCCTATTACGGCCGCCCGGTCGGCGTGCAGCAGATCGTCCTGACCATGGAGGCCCGCAACCCGGCCGCCGACCCGTTGCGAGAGATCCTGTCCCGCTACGGCACCCAGATCGCTTCGACCGGCGGGCCCGTCCCGCTGCAAGAGGCTCCGACCGGCGCCCCGCCGCAAGCGCGCATGCCGATCCAGCAGCAACAGCTCGCCCCTGTGCAGCAGCAGCCCCTGCCGCCGCGCCGGTATTAGAACAGGATCAAGCCCCGACGCAGCCCCTTGGCGACCGCCTCGGCCCGGCTCGTCGCGCCGAGTTTGGTGAACACCGCCTCGAGGTGAAACTTCACGGTGTGCGTGCTGATTCCCAGCCGGCGCGCCATCGCCTTGTTGCTGAGACCTTCGACCAGGCAAGCCAGAATCTCGAGTTCGCGCGGCGTCAGCAGGGCGCGCGCCGGTTCGGCATCTGATCCCGCCGACCGGGGCGGCGGCAGGCTGACATGCAGCCCGACCGCCACGGCGCGCAGCGCTGCGTCAAGTTGCGCCGCGGAGAGCGACGGCGGCAGGGTCGCCGGCCCCTCCGACATGTAGTCGGCCAGCCTCAACGTGGGCGACAGCCCGGCCGACGACGCGGGCGCATCGGTCAGGACGATGTCTGCCTCGGCCTCGCTCTCGGCCAGGCGATGACCGGACAAGGCCACGCGGGCAGAGAGGTCGGCGCGACGCACCGGGTCGGCGGCGGCCACCGCGACACGCAGTCCAGGCCGCTCCAGCGTGGTGTTCATCATCTCGGCGACACTTCCCTCTTGTCCGCCGGAACGGTGTTCGCGTCGCCGCCGGCGGTTGGTGTGTTGAGCAAACCCAGTCTCATGTAGAGACGGATATGGGACGGCAAGACCCCCAATGCATCAGCGGGCAAGCGGAGCGGGGGAGTCATCCCGCCGCCGGCAACGTTCTATTCACGTGCGCCCTCGGCAACCCAGCCCTACGTTGGGAAAAAACAACGATTGGGAGGCAAACCACCTGGCCCGGCATCGGCCATGTGGCCAAGCAGGGCGAGGGGTTCCACTATGTCCCCGAGCCGCTGCAGAAGGAGAGTGTCGTTGGTCTCTAATTTACGCTTCGCGCAAGTGGCGGTCGCCGTTGCTGGCCTTTGGGCAGCGAACCCGGCTGCCGCCGCCGACGATCCGACCCGGGTCGGCTATGTCAGTACCACGTTCCGCATCGTCGGCCGCAACGACAAGATCGTGGTCGATCGCTACGACGATCCGAAAGTCGCCGGGGTCAGCTGCTATATGTCGCGCGCAGAGACCGGCGGCGTCAGCGGCTCGCTGGGCTTGGCGACCGACCCGAGCCGGTTCAGCATTGCATGCCGTTCGACCGGCCCGGTCAGCGTGCCGGCCAACCTGCCCGAGAACGAGGTCGCCTTCGGCGCCTCGGCCAACTGGCTGTTCAAGGAGATCCGCGTGAGCCGGATGTGGGACCAGCAAAAGCGCGTCCTGGTCTACCTCGTCTGGTCGACCAAGGCGCTGTCGAAGGGGGGCAGCCCCTACAACAGCGTCTCCGCCGTCCCGGTGACGCAGTAGCGGACCGCCCCTCCCGGCGAACCGGGAGGAGCGCATGCCTCAATGCGCCAGCGCCGCGGTGATGCGGCGTGCGAACGCTGCCGGGTCGACCGGCATGTCGCCGTCCTGCACCCGGGCGAGGTCGAGCAGGGTGTGCGCGACCTCATCGAGCTGTTCGCCCGAGTCGGCGCGCTCGGCCAAGCGCCGGATGAGCGCGTGACGCGGGTTGAGTTCGAGCGTCGGCGGCAGCGTCATCCCCGGCTTGCCGTGACGGCGAAGCAGCCGCTGCATCTGCAAATCCGGCCCGAACCCGGCTGCCGCCAGTACGACCGCGCTGTCGACCAGTCGATCCGTCGCACGCACGTCCGTTATCGCTTCGGCCAGGGCCGCCTTGAGCGCCGCGATCAGCTTCTCGACATCGGCCGGCTCCCCCTCGGCCGCCGTCTCGGGCTCGATCTTGCTCAGGTCCGCCGCGCCTTGCGTGACGCTGCGGATCTTCTTGCCGTCCCACTCGCCCAGCCGCTCGGGCCAGAACGCGTCGACCGGGTCGGTCAGCAACAACACCTCGACGCCGCGCGCCCGGAAGCCTTCGAGCTGCGGCGACTTGGCGAGTGCGGCGGCATCGTCGCCCGGCAGGATGTAGATCGCCTCCTGCGCGTCCTTCATGCGACCCACATAATCGGTCAGGCTGGTCCAGCCGTCGACCTGCGAGCTTTTGAACCGCATCAGCGCCGCAACCTCGCTCCGGTGCTCGGAATCGTCCCAGACGCCTTCTTTCAATACGCCACCGAACTCGCTCCAGAACTTGACGTAGTCCTCGGCATCCGCCGAGCGCGCCTTCAACTCGGACAGCACACGGTTGGTGACCGCCTTGCGGATCCGCGCCAGCACCGGCGTCGCCTGCAGCATCTCGCGGCTGACGTTGAGCGGCAGATCCTCGGTGTCGACCACGCCCTGCACGAAGCGCGCCCATGGCGGCAGCAGAGCCGCCTCATCGGTAATGAACATGCGCCGCACATGCAGGCGCACCCGGCTCTCGCGCGGCCCGTCGACCGCGTCGAACGGCTTCGAGCCGGGGATGAACAGCAGCGCCGAATACTCGATCTGCCCCTCGGCGCGCCAATGCAGCGTGGCCCAGGGCTCGTCCCAGGCGTGGGCCACGTGATGGTAGAATTCCTTGTATTGCTCCGGCGTCACCTCGGCTTTTGCCTTGCGCCACAGCGCGGTGCCCTCGTTGGCCTTGCGATCCTCGCCGTCGCCGACGATCACGATCGGCACGGTGATGTGATCAGCCCACTTGCGTACGATCGTCTCGAGCCGGATCGGCTCGAGGAACTCGTCGGCGTCGGCCTTCATGTGCATCAGGATGGTGGTGCCCGCCTGATCCCGCTGCGCTGGCGCCAAGGTGAACGCGCCGCCGCCGTCGCTGGCCCAGCACCACGCCTCGTCCGACCCGACCCGGCGGCTGATCACCTCGACCCGGTCAGCGACCATGAACGCAGAATAAAAGCCGACGCCAAACTGGCCGATCAGGCTGACGCCCTGTGGTTTGGCCGTCCCATCCTCGGCCTTCGCGTGCTCGCCCGCCCCGGCCGCGCCTTCGCTCTGCTTCAGCGCCTCGCCGAAGGCGCGCGTGCCGGAGCGAGCGATGGTGCCGAGGTTGGCGGTCAGCTCGCCCTTGTCCATGCCGACGCCATGATCGGTGATCAGCAGCGTTCGTGCTTCCTTGTTGGGCGCGAGCCGGATTTCGGCGTTCTCGGGCAGCGAAGCGGCCGGGTCGGTGAGCGCCTCGAAGCGCCGTCGGTCGGTCGCGTCGGCGGCGTTGGCCACCAGTTCGCGCAGGAAGATCTCCCGGTCAGAATAAAGCGAATGCACGACGAGATCAAGCAGCCGCCCGACCTCGGCGCTAAAGGGGTGGCGTTCTGCCGCCTGGGTTTCGCTCATCAGTGTCCCTTGGTCTGTCCGTGCGCGGGATATGCGGTCCGATGCCGCGAAATTTCAACTGGTCACGCACGGCCGCGAGTTGGCACGGCTCTCCGCAGCAACTGTCGGGATTTCAGTACCAAGCCACCAGCAATGCCATGAGCGATCCCAGGTGCAGGGGGCTTAGGGGTCGTCAGCAATCAACTGATCGACCGGAGCAGCATAACACGCTGATAAACCCCGTTCTTCCAATGCGAGCCGATTCGGTTAAATCCTTCCGAGTCCTTAGCAACCAATACCAGTGCGGAATGCTAGCGCTCGGAATCGGCTCCGCTGCCGGCCCCTGTCACGCCGGCCCGCGAGGGAGACGCGCTGCCTGGTTCGATCGTCCGGCTCAGGGCGGCGATCTCCTCATCGTCTTGCACGACGATTTCGGGATCGGGCGCGGAATCGCCCGCATGTTCGGCCAAGACTTCTTCGACCGCCTGCGGATCGGTCTTCGCCGCTTTATCCATCAGCAGGTCGGCACGCTCCTGTTCGCCCTCGTCCTGGGCCCCGAGCGCCGCCTCGGCCATTCGCCGAGCCGCCTCATGCTTGTCGTCGATGCCGTCGCTTTGGTGCAGTTGTTCGTTGTCCATGCCTGGTCAACGCCCGTGGGTG
>JAABUK010012786.1_pt1 | contig 10625 bp, 19 predicted proteins | sample 5559141 | NCBI WGS metagenome assembly JAABUK01 (sample SAMN10711869, study PRJNA513367) | rock metagenome | isolation source: Antarctica rocks | place: Antarctica: Victoria Land, Pudding Butte nord | collected 2016-01-03
CAGGACGAATACCAATTTTCGTGTTCTTTGGACATCAAACAGCGGCCCAACCGCAGGAGCCCATGCTCAGTGCTAGCAAGAGCAAAACATTGGCAGCATACAGCCGGCAAAACGCGTAGCTGTCTGTTCCCTCAAGTCAACAGGAGATCACTGCAGTGCGCACGTTCCGGATTAGAGAGCTAAAAGCAATGTGCTCGTCGCTGCGTGTGCTGAAGGTCGTCGGGGTCAAAGTGTGGAATTTGTCGCAACGTATCGAGCGTTGAAAGTTGCTCGCAAAGCCATGCACAAGTTTAAGCTACGCAGCATGTGGGCCACAAGCCAATCTACATTTCATGGTCCTCCAGCTTCATCATCAACAGGGGCACACTGAACAGCGTCATGTATGCACTTAATTGTGAACAGCATTAATGTCCGATATGCTGGCACCCAGCTTCAAAAAATTGCAAATTGCATGTGTCAACATGCTCTCAAGACAGAAGGATGACTAGGTGCGTCAATCATCAATGACGCACATCTCGCTTGTCTAGACTCTGTCTAGAGATCTCTGTTTTCACAAATATGAGGTTGGAGGGCGGCAGATGTCGCCTTCGATGAGCTCACAAGGGAAGACATCACGAGGTTCTGGGTACAAAAGCTGCGCCTTGCCTTGCAGATACCTGTGTCAGCACACACACACACTGTATACTTGCATGTCAAAAGCTAGCTTTGAGTCTAATTCAAAGTGAGCTATGTTGCCCATCAGTATGCACTCCACAAACAACAACCCTGGCCACAACAAGCCTGCAACGTTTGACAAAGAGCTGCTCTGACCACAGGCAGCTTACTTGTTGAGCAGCTTTGTGGTGGAGTAGTTGAAGCCATCTGCTGGAGTAAGGTTCTTGCTCTTGGTGCGGCAGGTGTTGACTGCAGTGCGGACCTTGGCAGCAAGCACCTTGCCCAACTCCACACCCCACTGGTCAAAGCTGTTGATGCCCCAGATGAATCCCTGCAACATGCATCTCAGGTCTGTCGACTAGGCCAACAGGTGAATGCCAGAGATACTTGCGGAAGTGATGACGCAGGCCAAAGGAAAAGCTTAGGCTGAAGCCTCAAAAAGTCTATTTTCCCACATCCTTGACAAAGCTGTGTCTGGTACAAACATGTCATGCCCCTTCAGTTTTGTGTGCTTTGCATGACAGTGTTGCTTGCATTTAGTCATACTGGTACAATTCTCAACCATTGTCTCCAGGGATAATTAAATGATGGGCAACAGTGGTGCGTGAGCTTTCTGAAATACCTGTACAGCTACCCTGTGCTCGTACATGGCCAGAATCTGGCCAGTGGTGTAAGCATTCAGCTCTGGCAGCAGAATGCTGAGGGAGGGTCGGTTGCCAGTGAAGGTCTTGTGAGGAATGAGGTGGTCTGGAACATTCTCAGCCCGCAGCTCCACAGCTGTCTTGCCTGTCGCCAAGGCATCTGCTTGTGCAAAGAAGTTGCACATCAGCTCATCGTGGTTGGACACCACCTCTCCCTGCAGGTCACGTCATCAATCAATCAATCAATCAATCTACGTTTCTTGTCTTTAGGACTCATCAGGGGAGTCAACAGACAATGGCCGGGAGAGTTCTGAGAATGCTAAGTTTGAATGACACATTAAATGCTGTCATCAGTCAAGGCACATGAGCATGATGCACATGATGCACATGGCCTTTTGAGCATCCTGTCAAGCCTTGGCGCTGCAGGCAAAACACTGCTTAATGCCTGCAGCAAGACCTGGCACTTGGGACAACCTGTTGTGGGCTGTGCTGAGGCTGAAAGGCTGTGCAGATGCATCACCATGTTGCGACTAATCGTTGCAATTCATGCTGTGCAGTTTGTGCAATAATGAAAAATCTTGACACCTCCTCTTGGAGTAGGACTCGGTCTGCTGACAGGAATATGTGGATGATGCAATATTGGACTGCATGGTATTGTATCCCACATGCCAGACACCACATTGCCACCATCATGCACTGATCTTTGAGCGATGGAGTGGGTGAAGGACCGCAAGAGCCAGGCTAGCTGTATGCAAGTGCCACTGACCAGGACTATCAAGACCAGCTTACTGTTATGCCGAAAAGTCCTTCTTTGGGCAACAAACATTGCAGCACATGCTGTATTGGCTTAGAGGAGATCAGTAGCCTCAAAGAGAATCCTCGACCATCAGAACACGGACACACATCACGAAGTGCAAAGCCAAGGCCTTGCTTACTTCTGTTGGGACACAACATACCTTGCGCATGCTGTGGTCTGTGAATCTCACAGGCATGCTTCATATAGCATCATGACGTGCTAAACACCATAGTATCGACACGATATATGCGTTGCAAGCTAGAGGTAATAGGAGGAACAATGGGACGGGCTAACACAACCTTAATACCACTTAATATCTGGGCAGCCTGGTGTAACACTTGGCTTCTCATTATATTGAAGCCAAAAGGCGTAGTCTTTTCTTTTCTTTTCTTTTCTCTTCTTGTCTTTTCTTTTCTATGGACACTATACCTTGAGGTAGACGCTCTGTTGGCTCTTGAGGATGCCAATGAACTCACAAGGAATGACGCGGCCCTGGTGGATGAGCTGGTAGAAGGAGTGCTGCCCGTTAGTGCCTGGCTCTCCAAAGTCCACCTCACCAGACTCAAATGGCAACCGGCTGCCATCAATCGCCACCCCCTTACCGTTGCTCTCCATAGACACCTTCAATCAGCAGCATTGGTGCGTCAATGGATTTGCTTTGTCACCAGCAGTGTGTCAATGTGTTCAGGCATGGTGTGCAAGCAGACAGAAGGCCTACAAAAGGCCTATAAAAGACGTCACGTTGTCACAACAAGACCATTGGCAAGCTAACTCTGCTAGTTGGTGCATCTCTGCAGCAGGCCAGAGAAACATAGATGGTGAACAAATCAAACAGCTTGTGATCAGAGTTGGCCAGCCTGGAGCATACAGCAGACCAGCTGCCATATAACACTTGGTCATCCAGTGTTGTGATACCTACCTGGCTAATGCGAGAGCAAAGGCTGGCACAGGTGAAAATCAATCAATCAATCCAGTGTTGTGTGTACCTGCTGGATGTGAGGGGCAAGCTTGGAAAGGGCCTGTGTGTAGGGCAGGATGGCACGGGCGGGGTAGCCCAGGAAACTGACGTTCCAGATGGAGGCTAGCCCCAGCTGCACCGGAATGTTCTCCTCGAAAGGCGCATCCCTGAAGTGTGTGTCCACATCCCAAGCACCTGCAGGCAACAAACACCAGGTCAAGCTGCATGTTTGATACAGGTCGCACATGTGACGTGCATGACTTTGCATGCTGGTATGATTTGCTCCTTCAAGGCAGCATTCAGCTGTGGATGTTTGAGCAGCCACCAGCATTCCAATTTTGGGAGGACTGACTGGAGCTGTTTGGCTTGGTTGCGAGGCATCAAAGATCTTGAGCAGCTTTGCATGTTATACAAACAACAGAACACTTGAGGATTAGTGATGCTGTGGGGCCAGAGTATTGCATCCAAACAGCACCAACACCAGCGCAGCTCAGTCACATGCTGGCAAGCTGGACAGGGCATGACAGCACCATGCATTCACCCTGCTGCTACACAGCATTAACACCATGCATCAAATTGCTAATCAGGGTGGGAAAGCAACTCCTTGCTGATGCTGCATGAAACCTAATCCTCTGCCAATGCACTTCTGGAGTCATCAGCAAATCTTGCAGCAAAATGCGAGCTCACCTTCCAGGAAGGTCTCCATGACTTCAAAGCCATACTGCAGGCTGAGGGGCACCATGCCAACAGCAGAGGTGACAGAGTAGCGACCACCAACCCAGTCCCAGAAACCAAAGGCATTCTCTGGGTCAATGCCAAAGGCCTTGACCAGCTTGAGGTTGGTGCTGACAGCCACCATGTGCTTGGCAGTGGCATCTGCACCCAGCTCAGCTGTCAGCCACGTCCTGCATACCAAAGAGTTGTCATGAGAGGAAACAACCAAAGAAAAGACTTCGCCTTTTGGCGTCAATTTCATGAGAAGCCAAGTATTGTACTGGGCTGCCCAGGTGGATGTCATGATACTTGCCTGTCAGATTCTGAGAGATGCGCTTTGCTTCATTCAGATGCTTTCAGATAGGCGCACCCTGCCCTGTAGCATTTGCGTATCCCAATGTGTTCATGCATGGCATATAATCACAAATGTGCAGCAACATGTCTTCTAGACAGCTACCGTGTAGATGTGCATGAGTGACAGTGCTACTCATGGAGATGCCTATAGCCTGACAGTGAGATGTCAGACAAACCAAATGTCTTCATGTCATGGCAGATGCCAGCCGCGGAGGAATCAGCTCTGCATCTGGTATTGCAACCTTGTTTCCCATATCCATATCAGTCATTCAGGCAAGTCAAGACAGGGACATGCTTGTCTACTCATCTAACCTGACTGTTCGTGCGTTCAGCATTGTCTCAGCAGTTGTGAATGTCTTCGATACCACAACCACCAGAGTGGTCTCTGGCTTGAGCCCATTGAGGGCACGGGCCACATCCACAGGGTCCACATTTGCTAGGAAACGTAGCTGTCGGCCTTCAGCCTCAAATGCAGCTTCATGATTTGTCCTATAGCACACTTGATCATGTCAAGCAATGGACTCCACCCAGTGAGTGATGGTTTCCTTTAACTTTAAGCACTGTTTGCGTATGACGCACTCTTGTGACGCCGACTTGCACATAACAGCACGACCGTGAATCACATCTGGCAGAGCTGTTGGTGAGCAGACTGTCAGAAGTGCTTGCCCGCTGTAGCTTACATGTGCAGAACACCGATGGACTTTGTGCACTGCATCATGACAGATGCACATGCACATCCCTTGCTGATGCATCTGCTTGGTGACAAAGCAAGTTCACCTCAAAGCTGTGTGCACAAAGAGAGGTCCCAAGAAGGACCCTCCAATACCAATGGCAACAACATCTGTGAGAGGCTTGCCAGTCACGCCTAGCCACTCTCCACTGCGAACCTGAAGCATGCATACTCACAACATGAGCGTGCCTTCTACTCATGGCACATCACATGCCAGAGCACATGCTGCAAGTGTCAACATTCAGATATGTTCAGGCAAGACTGAGCTAGGATGTCTGCAGTCAATTTGAGCAGATTTGATCAAGCTGAACCACTCATGCACATTGGGGAAGATGTCAGTAAGACTAAGGACTTGCAAAGGTCTCAAACCCAAGATCTCAGCAGTTTTTTGTTCAACCATGCTACTGACAGCTTGATTAGCAGGCAGTTGAGCATGCAGTTGAAAGCTTTTGAGTAGCAGCAAAGTCAGATGTGATGCACTTGATGAGCCACACAGCCACAGGATAATGTGAGTGCTACAGATGAACAGCATCACAAAACAAGTGCTGCAATATTGTGCGCTCACTTGTGAATGCAACCTTGAATTCAATGTGCTGTGTTCAACATGTTGAGAGTGGTCTCAATCAGACAAAACCGCCTGACTCACCTTGTCGCTGAAGCCCTTGATCTTATCCAACACCTCCCACACTTCTGGGACCACATTTTTTTTGCCGTCATAGATTTTCTGCACACAGAACACTACTGTTGATCAATACATCAACAGAGAGGCACTGAGTTGACAGGCACCACTTTATCAGTGTCCTGCACAGCTCATTATGCCGCTGCACTGTGAACACAATAAGCGTGATCCTACATGCAAGACGCTGCAGGTAGCTGTCATGATTCTGCTTACCTCATCACGAGGGGCCCGCAGGGCAGGATGAAGAACTGCACGATCCTCTGTCACATTGAGGTGCTCGCCAGCAAACATTTGGCTGATTTTGGTTTTCAAGTTTGCAGCACCAGCCAGGTTTCTCAACAGCTGCATATACAAAGCACTTTCAGGGTTGGATCTATGCTATCGTGTTGGCATATACTGACATGTGTCTGATTGCTGCAGTATGGTTGATCAGGTGATCAAAGGCATCAAATTCTGCTGTGCAACCCTGAAGTGCAAGGCAAGGATTACCTTCACTGTCTTGGGTGTCACCCTCTGGCGTGAGAAGTCACAGGTGATGCCGTTGTGCTCAAAGAAAAGTTCATTACACCTAGCCTCATCACTCAACAGGTCTCGCAAGTGCCTGTATCACATGCAAACTGCTCTGGTGCTGTGCACAGTGAGTGACAGCAGAACCCTGGCTCAGCATGCTGCATACACAAGCCATGTATACAAGCTGAACATGGTGCAATCTTACAGCTTGTTGACCTCGCCAAGATGCTCCTCCAGTGCCCTCCACTCATCAGAATAGGCGATTGAGGCAACAGTCTCATTGATTGCTGGCTGCAGCACATCGCAAGTTGTGGGCAGCAGGTATATGAAGCATAGTGCATCATGCTTGACGCAGCACGTACCATGGTGGCGAGGGCACTTGGAGCTGCTGGACCTCTGTGGCCAGATTTCTGAGCGGTAGCTCTGCATAAAGCACATCAACATCGGTCCAGCTTACCTCCTCAGCAGGGCAGTGAAAGTAGGCACATTCAACCAACAACAATGTGGTTTGCGTCTGCTTTTGTGATGTGGATCAAGGCAGGACGCGGGGTAAATGCCGAAGATCCAGTTGAGCAGCACATGTTACTTCATCACGGCTGCACACCCTGCTTGCCAAGGGACAGGTTGGTGAGTACGTATGACAAATCAGTCACGCTTATTTACCTAATATGTGAGGGTACGCGCCCCTTGCTTGCGACTCGAACGGTTGATGGGACGGTCGCTGACTTCAAACTGCTTCTGTCTGACACGGAACGGTGCAAGGAGTTCAAACCTCCGGAATACTGCAAACCTGCGGATAACATGTCTCGAACACCACTTCCGCTACGAAGCTGCCTTTCTGCGGCAGGAAACTTGAATTGCGAAGCACCAAGCTTTTACTGGTACCACACTGGACCTACGGGGCCGTTCGCAACTGATCAAGGGCATCTACTGATGCATGTGACTGATGCATCCCGCACAGGGGACAGAAGCATCCCCAATATTACTGTCTTCCAGACACAAACGACACTTTTCTTGCGGCTTCCACTGCTGACATCTGGTATCCAGCTCACCCGACGTGTGCGCCGCAGTCTCAGCACAGGTCTCAGCAGTGCTGACTCAGATGGACTTGCAACTGTATTATGGTAACGTAAATGGCAGAACAGGCTGAATTGTGCACAGTCAAAGGCGCTTAAAGCATGACTTGTTTATTGCTGTGGCATGCGTATGCAAGATGAATTTTGTACTTGAGCATCAAGGTGCTATGCATGAGCTGACCTGTAGTCAGTATGCAAATGAATCAGTCAAGATGATGGCCTGGTATACTAAGCCTGAGCATGATGTGGCTGCTATATGTAGATGGCCCCTATGGACATGTTTGTCAGATGACAAAAGCTCATTGCAACAACAACCTGCTTAAAGAGGCTTCATGAGGCATCAGTGTGATTCATGTGCTGACAAGGTAAAACGGCACACACTTTGCTGACACATGAGTGGTGATGCCCCTGCTCTTCTTGATCACGTGCTGTCTTGCTTGACTAGCTCAGCACGGAGTTTGCTGGCTGTTGCTGGATTTTGGCTCAGATGCTGTTGGAACAAAGCCAGCAAACGATCATATGGCGGAGGATCTGATGAGTCAGAAGGCTGCAGCAGCGTATCAAACAGTGTCTGCCACAGATCTGTTGCCCAATATCTCTTGAGCTGGGTTTTGAGTCTGTAACCCACTGCACCTGCAGCTGACATGATACAGTTAGTACAAGTCCCCAAATGTGTACATGTTGCGTACCTTAGTGCACAGTGTGATGGCATTGTCACTCAGTGCTTGACGCACTGTGACGCTGATGTTTTGTTACTTGGCCTTTAACAGCACCTGAGAAAGCACCCTGATGGTGCTCCCTTGAGCTACACAAAACCAATGACACTTGATTGCACATACCAGCAAGAAAGCAAGAGCATGGTTTAACAACAATGTCTACATGAAGAAGGCATTTCATCAGGCTGTGCAGGTCAGTGCATCATGGGACAAGTTCCTGCATGCAATTATTCAAGGACCATGTCTGACGTTATCAACAGAACTGGCAGGCACATACCTTCAGGGCTGATGGTCTTCTCCACCTGCATGTATTCCCCAAACAGGAGGCAGTGGATGGTGCTGCACACCCCAAAGGCATCCACACCCCAGCCCCATGCACGTCCTTCTTGCATCTCAATGCACCGAAATGCCTCTGTTTGGGAATCACCCTACAAAAAGTACGTGAAGAATCCTTGGTGAAGCTGCTTTGTAGTGCTTGTGGAGAGGATCAAGCTGAAGAGCAGGCGGGCAGTAAATCAAAGGAAACAATCAGAAGGGAAAAAGCAAGCACACAGTATATCTTTGCATGCAAAGGAAGATGAGAGTTGTTGCATGCCATTATCTCATCAGCAGCGTATTTTGGAAACAATGCATGTTCACAGCTTCTGGTTTCAGGCGACTTGAGAAAGCGGTATTTGTCAGCAAACCTTGAACTTGGTGTTTGAAGGCAGGAGAGCTGTGTCAACAGCTCTGCCATAATCAATGAGGCACAGGCCAGTTTGGGACCACAAGCCAGGTCTGCTGGGATGCCAGGCTGGCAGTACTGAGCTGGCAGCCTCCCTGAGTAGCAGGTTGTCAGGCTTGACGTCAGTGTGGATGATGTGCGCTGCCTGCAGTGTTGCTGTGATGTGCAGCAGCTCTGTGGCATAATACATGACCACAACCTCCTCCATCCTCTGCACGTCAGACAGCAATCAGGCGTCATCTAATGAGTGCAAGTTGTGTAGGACAGCTTCTGTGCTGACTTGTGTATGAGCGTGAAGTGCCACACAGGTGTCAGGGCTTGCACACTGCCTGGCACTTCCTTCTACAAGCAGCTCTGATAGGCTGACAGCACACTCTTGAAGACACAGACAACCCATTTTGGCAGCAATGTTCATCTGCCATGCTAGCAGGGATGTGGACATGACATGCTCACCTTGCCCTTCCTCAGATATGCATTCATCATGTCCTGAAGTGTCCCTCGACGGCCATAAGGTGTGAGCATGACGCTGTGCTTAGGCAGCAAGTACAGCATATCTGCGCTGAGGAACATGCTGCGGCTGACAGGTGGTACCCGCCCTTGCAGCACCTTGCAGATGTAGAATTCCCAAGGGCAGGGTGGTGACTGGACCTTCATGGCATGCAAGCCGCTGGCAGGAGGTGAGCTTGTTTTACCACTGACTTGAGCCACCTGTAATTGCAGTGTTAAGCATGTCAGTCTGAGAAGATGTTTGGCTTCCTTGGCATGTGTGCTACTCTGCCTGGGTATCAGTGTGTGCCATGCATATATAGCCTATCTGAGAGCAAGCGTGCACCCTTTGTAGCTATATACTTGCGCGTTTGCCCGACATCATGGCTGCCGCTTTGCCAGCAACACTCAAAACTGTACAGTGCAGCAAGCACGGCGTGTCATTGCTTTTGGCAGTACACCTGCACAGTGATGCTGAGGATTAAGCTGGGACACTGCAAGGTGGTGGCCTAAGCAATACCTGATACACGCTGGCAAATGCACCCTGCCCAAGCTTCTGCTGTACCAACATTGTGTGAGAACCCAGCTGCAGAGAAACTGGCTTCACATTCTGGCGTCGAACCTGCTTGAGCTTGTCAAACTCAGACGGGTTTCCATCGACAAGCACAACATCCACCCACTGCAATGTACACATAGGTATCAGGCTGACATCACACAGTTGGGTGACATGGTATGCTGACTTGACTTATGTTGTGTTGTGCCATGATCTCAGCTGCTCCTGCCGTGTGCATGTATCAGCAGGCTGAGAATCTTGTGTGTCTTGAGGCATGAGCATGGGACCAGCTGCAATCTGATCAAGCTACAGACAGTATAAAGTCCTCACACATCTCAAACTATTACAGATCAACAGCTCATTACTGGTTGCTAGCTCACAAACTGCTTGCAGCTCATGTTGGTGAACAAGACCAAAGCGCGAATAATCAATGGTGCATGTAACATACTGCAGCAAAGGTTGCTGCTCAAGCAGCAGCGTGTACTGAGCTGCAGCAAAGGTACCTGCTCAAGTGGCGGCTCCAGGCCAGCCAGCAGGCTGCTGTGTAGAGAAGCATTGAATGGGTCGATGACATGCTGGTCTGCAGTGGCCACAGCATGTACTGTCTGAATGCTCTGGGGGCGCTGTCTGAAGGGGGACATGTGCTGCATGGCAGCATCCAGCCCTTGAACCTGCAGCCAGCCACACATGCCTGCTCTAAATGGTGGTGGTGACTTCAAAAATGTTTGTTGGGCACTCATTCAGGATGCCAACGCATCTGCAATGAGAATACCAAATGGAATGGGAGTGGGCACATCATGTTGCTTTTTATCCTGAAAAATGTTAAACTGATCACCAACAGTACTACTGGCTACCTGCGTTGATCACAAAATTTTCAGCAGCTTCCAGAGTCACTTGTGAATATTCGCAGCTGACAATGTCAGGGCTTTGTGCATGGAATGACAGGCCCTGGACACATGCAACATGTTGTGTACAGAGCACAGCTGTTTTGGATTTGCGGGGGGGGGGGGGGGGGGGGTTTTTTTTTATTTTTA
>JAABUK010012787.1_pt1 | contig 10625 bp, 10 predicted proteins | sample 5559141 | NCBI WGS metagenome assembly JAABUK01 (sample SAMN10711869, study PRJNA513367) | rock metagenome | isolation source: Antarctica rocks | place: Antarctica: Victoria Land, Pudding Butte nord | collected 2016-01-03
AGGCGGCCAAAATCGCAGCGACCACGAATTCAGCCGCACAGCGCCACCCGGACGCCCAACTACCTTCACGGACATCGTCGCCGACCCAATGGCCCAACACTCCACTCCGACAGGCTGCTAGGGGCGGCGGAAACAGTCCGCCGGCTTTAGGATGGCATTGCTGGAAGATGGGCCGTTTCCGCCCTTCTTGGCTGAAGCGGACTGTGTCGGGAATGCCTGGGTCATCAGCGCGCTTGGCGACCAGCCAGACTTCCTGCAAACTTGCTAGAAAATAGTCCTAACAAGGAAGAAAGTCCTTGCGCGAGGACGGCAGCCGTGGTTAATTTTGGCTGCACGCCCTGGTCGGGCAGGGAAAAGAAAGGGCGCACGTCATGCCATTGACGCTCATCATGCTGACAGTAGAGTCAGTGCTGATCACCATGGGATAGTGTGAAATTTCCCATGCAGAGGTGTGCCAGACTATGCAGTCTAGGCGGCCGGTGGATCTAAGCTGACCGAAAGCGGGCGGGACGTGAGTCTGCAGCTTACATCCAGCGCATAGCCCATAGGCCAAGTAAGCCCAAGCCTAGCAGGGCTATGGGCCCGCTTAGTGCCGTCAAAAAGAAATCAGCCATCTCGCAGCCTCCCCAAGGCATACTGCGCTGCTAGATGTAATCCTGCTCCGACCGCAAAACAAGTTGAACCTACCGTCATCAGCCACCATGACGGTACTGATGCGAGCGTGCCATAGACCGCGCCGACCGTCGGTGCCACTGCGCCGGTCACGATCACTGCGATGGCGGTCGTGTTCAGGGTAAGGGCCAGCAGCTTGACGCGTTCGTTGTAAACAAGGTGCGCCATGGTGCATCCGTATGGTGTATTGCGTAACCGGCAGGGCGGAGGATGCTTACTGCCCTGCCAAGGATTCGGCTAGGGCAGCCATCCCCAGCGGTTTTCCTCGCGCAACGAGGGCGTTGCACTAAATAGAAAGTGTTGCGAAACTCGTCTCAGTCTCTTGGCAGGGGGCATCATCCATCCACGGCGGTTCGTCAGTTCGGTGTAGAACTGATATCAACGGCCATCCGCTCTGACCGTTTTTCCCGTCATTGCGAGGCGCGCAGCGCCGCGGCAAGCCAGGGGCAGCAAGGACGGTGCTGCCGGCCGCTGATTGCCACGCTGCGGGGGCAACTCGCAATGACGGCGCGGTTGCGTAAGGGGCAGGGTAGATGGCCGTTGGTGTGACATGCTGGCCTTCATGGACACGCGCCCGCTCCGCCCCCCCGGCAGCCACGCCAGATAAGCAGCCGGCATAGGCTGCCGCCTGCTTCTGGCTTAGCCTGCCGTGTCCTCAAGCCGGCATCGGAATTGCTTGTGTCACCGTGCATTCTGGAACGGTGCCGGTAGCATCGGGTGCAGCTCCGTCAGGTGATGCAGCCGATGCAGCACGTGCATGGCCAATACCGCGTCTTCAAACGCGCCATGCGCTTGACCCGCCCGGCAAGGAAGGTCGAGCCGCCGCAGCACCAAGTCCAGCTTTGCGGATTGCCCGGCGTGGCGGGCGCGGAACTCCTGCATGGTGCAGTAGCGCCCGCCCCGGCCACCAAGCGGTGTCAAGCCAAGCGCGGTAAACTCCTGCCCCAGCATGCGCAGGTCAAAGGACAGGTTGTGCGCCACCAAGACCTTGCCGCGGAAGACGGATCTGATGTCTTCTGCATGGTCGGCGAAGCGCGGCTGCCGGGCCAGGAACTTGTCAGTCAACCCGTGCACGGCCAGGGCGCAGGGATGGCTGGGGCGGCCGGGATTGAACACGAGATGCAGGCCAGGCCCGGACGGTCGCAGCCCGGCGTCCAGGGGAATGGCGGCCAGCGATATGATGCGATCGGCGCCGCCGACGCCGGTGGTCTCTGTATCGAACACCACGGCCTGCCGACAGGCGGGGATGTATCTGAAGGCGGGATTGCGGGTGATTGCGGCTTGCTCCATGCCGGGGAGAGTTGTTTGCAGCACCGGGTGGAATCAAGCCGGCTTGCCTCTCCCTCTCCCTCCGGAAAAGGGCCGGGGTGAGGGGGCGGGCTAGCACTGTCGTCAGCAACAAGGGGCGTTGTGCCGCTCGCACCTGCTGCAGCCCGCGCTGCAGCCAAGACCCCCTCACCCCAACCCTCTCCCGGAGGGCTACGGCGTTCACACATCTTGTTCCGGTAAACTCGGCAATTCGCGCATCTACAAGGGAACAGCAAGCAGAACAACACTCTATGCGATCCGGTATCGAGATATTCTCGAAGGTGGTTCGATTTGTAAGTCCTTGTTTTTCTTGTTGGGCGAAGAGATGTGTGAATGCCGTAGCCCGGAGGGAGAGGGAGCAGGACCTACCCCACCGCCGCCAGCGCCGCCGTGATCCGGCGCGCAAAGGCCGCCGGGTCCGCCGGCATGTCGCCGTCCTGCACGCGGGCCAGGTCCAGCAAGGTGTGCGCGGCCTCAGTCACATCGCCGTCCGCATCGACGCGGGTAGCGAGCGAGCGGATCAGCGGGTGACGCGGGTTCACCTCCAGCACTGCGCCGCCAAACCCGGTTTTGCCGTTGCGGCGCATCAGGCGCTGCATCTGCAGGTCCGGGCCATAGCCGCCCGCCGCCAGCACCACGGCGCTGTCCACCAGCCGGTCGGTCGCGCGGACCTCCTTGACGGCGTCGCCCAGCGCGGCCTGCAAGGCGGGCAGCAGCTTGGCGACATCCGCCGCATCCCCCTCCGGCTGCGCCGTCGCCTCGATCTGCGACAGGTCGGCGACACCGGCGGTCACACTGCGCAGCGGCTTGCCGTCCCAGTCGTGCAGCCGCTCGGGCCAAAAGCTGTCCACCGGGTCGGTCAGCAGCAGCACCTCGACTCCCCTGGCGCCGAAGCCCTCCAACTGGGGCGACTTCGCCATCGCCTCGGCGTCGTCGCCAGTCAGGAAGTAGATCGCCTCCTGGCCCGGCCTCATGCGGGACACATAGGCGTCCAGGCCCGTCAGCCCTTCCTGCGTGGAGGAGCGCACGCGCATCAGCCCGGCGATCTCCTTGCGGTGCTCGCTGTCCTCCCAGACCCCCTCCTTCAGCACGGAACCGAAGTTCTCCCACAGCTTGGCAAAATCGGCCTCGTCCTTGGCGCGAGACTTCAACTCGCTCATCACGCGCCCGGTCACGGCCTTGCGGATGCGGGCCAGCACCGGGGTTGCCTGCAGCATCTCGCGGCTGACGTTCAGCGGCAGGTCCTCGGTGTCCACCACGCCCTGCACGAAGCGCAGCCAGGGCGGCAGCAGCCCGGCCTCGTCGGTGATGAACATGCGGCGGACATGGAGGCGCACCCGGCTTTCGCGCGGGCCTTCCACGGCGTCGAACGGCTTCATCCCAGGCACGAACAGCAGGGCCGAGAACTCCAGCGCACCCTCCGCACGCCAGTGCAGGGTCGCCCAGGGGTCGTCGAAGATGTTGCCGAGGTGGCGGTAGAAGTCCTTGTACTGCTCCTCTGTCACCTCCGACTTGGACTTGCGCCACAGGGCGGTGCCCTCGTTGGCGGGCTTGTCCTCGCCGTCCTCGGCGATGGTGATGGGGACGGTGATGTGGTCGGCCCACTTCTTGACGATGGTCTGCAGCCGAACCGGCTCCAGGAACTCGTCGGCATCGGGCTTCATGTGCAGGGTGATGGTCGTGCCGGGGCGGTCGCGCTCGGCAGGGGACAGGGTATAGGCGCCGGCGCCCTCGCTGGCCCAGGTCCAGGCCTCCTCCGACCCGGCACGGCGGCTGGTGGCCTCCACCCGGTCGGCCACCATGAACGCGCTGTAGAAACCGACGCCGAACTGGCCGATCAGCTCCACCTTCTCATCCGGCTTGGCCTTGGCCGCCTCCGCGCCGAAGACGCGGGTGCCGGAGCGGGCGATGGTGCCGAGATTATCGGCCAGCTCCTGCTTGCTCATACCGACGCCGTCGTCGGCGATGGTGATGGTGCGGGCGGCCTTGTCGGGAATGATGCGGACCTTGGCGTCCCCGGGCTGGGCGAGGGCCGGGTCGGTCAGCGCTTCGAACCGGCGTCGGTCGGTGGCGTCGGCAGCGTTGGCGACCAGCTCGCGCAGGAAGATCTCGCGCTCGGAGTACAGGGAGTGGACGACAAGGTCGAGCAGGCGTCCGACCTCGGCGCTGAACTCATGACGTTCAGGAATGGGGCGCTCTGGGGCAGGGGCGGTCTGGTCGGCGGGTGCGTCGCTCATGCAGGAGGGCTCCAATTTAGGATAGCCGCTGCGATATGCCGCCCGGCTCCAAACGATTCAATGCCTTTGAGGTCGCTCCCGGCGACTGCATGCAGCAACGGGGACTACAATGACTTCCAGTCCCTCCGGAAAAAGAGCCGGGTTAGGGGGCTTGGCTGCGGGGTGGGAAAGGCGCGCAAGCCGCTGCTGGCGCTGCCAAGGCTTCGGCTTCCGGACAACCCGGAGGCTTGTTTTCCGTTTCTCTCACCCCAGCGTCTGTCCGTGGGAGAAGAAGTAATACCAATCACTATCTGCTCTGACCCTTTTGCAAGCACGCTGTCATCGCGAGGCGCGCAGCGCCGTGGCGATCCAGGGGCCACAAGAACGGTGCTGGCGGCCCCTGGATCGCCGCGCCGCAAGCGGCTCGCGATGACGAAGGGTCAGAGCGAACAGCGGCTGGTATAAGCTATGTTCCCTGACTGTCCGCTCCGCTCCCGCTGCCGGTCACTCCAGCCCGGGACGGCGCGTCCGACCCCGGCTCAACCGTGCGGGACATTGCCGCGATCTCGTCGTCGTCCTGCGGCACCATGTCCGTCTGGCGCTGGGACCGGGCGCCCCCGCGCTCCTGCAACACGGCGATCACGGCATCCGGGTCCGCCTTGTCCGCCTCGGCGAACAGCCGGTCCGCCTCGTCCTCGTCGCCGCGGGCCTGCGCCGCCATCGCCTGCTCCGCCAGCGCCCGCGCCGCACCATGCTTCCCGGCGATCCCGTCGCCCTGCCGCAAACCGTCATCCATGCTGGTATCCCTCCTTTATTCAGCCGGCACCGCGGCGCGGGACGTGCGCCCCAGCAGGCCCTGCACCACGAACACAATCAGCCCGGCGACCACCAGGCACCCCGCCAGGAACAACATCGGCGTCAGGTCGTTCCCCGCGCGCTGCTTTATCAGCGGCACCACGTTCTGCGCCATCAACCTGCCGAGGTTACTCGCCGCGTTGATGATTGCCAGACCCGCCGCCGCGAGGGTGCCGTGCCGGTCATGGTCGAGTGTTCCCGTGCTCCTGGCTTGACGCGCCGCATTATCCAACGGCAACGCTGCGCCGGCAGTGTGGGTTTCGGGAGGGAAGTGGCGGCGGGAATGAACCCCCTGGCTCCCGCATCGTTAAGGTACGAATGCCCAAGGAGGAAGCCTCAACATGGTCGAAGTCCGACAGCTAGACCCGCATGACCCGATGCCGGACGGTGGACGCCGGGTCATCGTGATGCACCGGCTCGACGAGGACGACCCGCGCCACACCCACTCCGAGATCCTCCTGACCGGCGCACCCGGCCGCGGCGAGTCGGTGCGTCCGATGCGCCCGGACGGCACGCCGATGCCGCTCGACGAAGCCATTGAGGCGGCGAAGCGTGTCGCGGACAGCGAGGGGCTGCGGGAGGTCTATGTCGTGGATCGCACAGCCGGGCCAAGGGAGCAGGAAGTGCTGGCGGCCGGCGGCGACCACTCCGTCAACATGGACAAGTTGTCCGACGATGATCCAGAGGACGGCGAACGCGGGACCGACATGCGCGACGCGGACCGCTCGCGCGGACAACAAGTCTAGTGCCGCAACACCGCCCAAAGCCTGCCCAATTGCCGCCACATCCCGCGCCCACTTGTATCCGCAAGCAATGCGGGTCCTTATGGGATCACGAGCCTGTGAACAACCTTGGGTTGCCAGCACTAAAATGGACTGTCTTATCTTGAGCGGTTCGGAGCCTATGTTTGCGTTTCCTTCCGTCTGCCGCGGCCCTTGTGCGGCGTTTAACGAACGAGAGAAATCCTGATGCCGGATACCGGTCTGGACGTGTCCACCACTGGACGACGTGTGGGTGTGCTTGTGGTAGGCCTTGGCGGCGCTGTCGCCACCACGGCGGCAGCAGGGATCGAGATGCTGCGCGCCGGGTCGAACGACATGGCGGGGCTTCCGCTGGCAGGCGTCGGTGCGTCAGGGATCGCATCCTACCGCAATCTCTACTTCGCCGGGTGGGACCTGCATGGCGAGGACCTGAGCAGCGCCGTGCGCGAGCATCGCGTGCTGGACCGTGATCAGGCCGAACTGGTCAACCCGGCGCTGTCCGGCATGAAGCCGTGGCCCGCTGTGGGCAGCGTGGACTTCTGCAAGAACGTGGACGGCGCCAACAAGGTAACCGCTGGGTCGCACCGCGAGGCGGTGGAACGCATCCGTGACGACATACGCCGTTACCGTGAGTCGTCCGGGGTCGAAAACCTGGTAATGGTAAACCTAGCCTCCGTTGAGCGTTGGCCGGACCAAGGCGCCGTCGCGCTGCATACGGTCGAGGGATTTGAGAAGGGCCTGGACAGCAGCGACCCGGCGATCAGCCCGGCGATGCTTTATGCCTACGCCTCCATCGTCGAGGGCGTGCCCTATGGCAACTTCACCCCGAGCCTCGCCGCCGACGTGCCGGCCCTGACTGCCCTAGCAACCCGGCGCAACGTCCCGGTTGCCGGCAAGGACGGCAAGACCGGCCAGACCTTTATCAAGACCGTGCTGGCCCCGGCCTTTCGCAGCCGCAGCCTGTATGTCGAGGGTTGGTTCAGCACCAATATCCTGGGCAACCGCGACGGCCTGGCTCTGAACAACAAGGACAGCCTGCAAAGCAAGCTGAACACCAAGGGTTCTGTGCTGGACGACATCCTCGGCTACCCGGTCGAGGACCACATCGTGGACATCCGTTACTACAAGCCGCGCGGCGACAACAAGGAGGCCTGGGACAATATTGATCTCGTTGGCTTCCTCGGCCAGAAGATGCAGATCAAGGTCAATTTCCTCTGCCGCGACAGCATCCTGGCCGCGCCGCTGGTGATCGAGATCGCCCGCGTCCTGGACTTGGCGCGCCAGCGCGGCGAGGGCGGCATCCAGGAGCAGCTTGGCTTGTTCTTCAAGGCCCCGATGACGCCGGCCGGCAAGCGGGAGGAGCACAGCTTCCCGGTACAGGAGCGTGTGTTGCTGGACTGGCTTGCGGCGTAGCAGCATTCAGTTCCGCGTCACTTTAAGCGGTTTGCGCGGCGTGGCTCTCCAGGGATTGCAAGTTCAGTCCGGCAAAACCTGGATTGCCGCGCCGCCCGGTTCGCCGCAATGACGTCATATGAAGGTGACGACCTGTGGACGCTGTAGTCAGCTTAGTGCAGGACAGTGCCGTTGAGCAGCAAGCTCTTGCCGCCTTCGTTCCGCTCGCGGTCGAGTTGTGCGACCTGAAGCGGGTCCGGGACGCGTCGAGTCCGGACAGCTTGGCCAGCCGGATGTTTCGCCGCGGCTGGGCGGCAATGCTGGCTGGGCAGGACCCGGTTGATGTGGCGATGCAGACCACTGCTGATGCCGTTGCCGCTGCCCGGCTGGGAGGCATAGATCACGACGTCCTGACCTCCGTTGGCGTAGGGGCTCCCGCTGCGACTGCTATCCTGGTGCGCTCCTTCGCCGAGGTGGCCGGGCCGGTGGATACTGGCCTCTGTGCGTTGCTGCGCCCGCGGCTCGGACGACCCTACCAGCCCGGCCAGGCGCCTGCCTTTGCCGAGGCTCTCATCCGCCAGCCCCGTGCCGGCGCGACCTGCCCCGGCAAGCCGCGCATCGTGCTAGAGCCGCCGGAGGGCCATGGCGACCATTGCCTCGTGGTCGCTGTCCTGGCTGCAGTGCTGGCGCCGCGCTACGGAGCAGATCCGGCTATGGCATTCCTCGCTGGCATGGCGCATCACCTGCATAACTCAGCGTTGCCCGACAGCGGCTTTGCCGGTGAAATCTTGCTGGGCGACCACCTTGATCCGATCCTGCAAACGCTGTTCGCACGGGAATTGGCCACCCTGCCGGAGCCGTTGCGCGGCACGGTCACGGCTGCGCTGGCCCACATCCCGGACGCTTCCACCGCAGTCGGTCGAGCCTTCCATGCCGCCGACGTCATGGATCGCGTGCTTCAGATGCGTCACTACGACCAGGTCGCACGCTTCACCGTGGACCAGGCACTGGACGACATGGACCTGGTACATGCCGGGCCGACCCAAGCGTTCCACCAGGCGGTGCTGCAAGACGCCGGGTTGCCGTGACAGCCGGCCCGGAGTTGCACAGCCCGGTCACGGGCCGCCCCCTGCGTCCCGACGGCCCGCACACCTTGGCCGCCGAAGGCGAGCGATGGCCGATGTTGGAGGGAATTCCTTTCCTGCGGGCCGACCGCCGCGCTTTGGCCGACGCAGCCCTAGCAGCGCTTGACGCCGGGAATACGGAAACCGCGCTGGTCCTGTTGCTTGGCGACCAAGACAATTGGGCCCGCACGCCGCCACCATCGGAGGACGCTCGCCGGGCCGTGATCCGCAATGCCGGCACGCTGACCTTCCGGGAGGCGATGGACCGGTTGGCCTTCGGTGCCGTCGGCACCTACTTTGCGCACCGGTGGTCCGATCCGACCTTCCTGTCTGGCCTGGCGCTGGCGGAGGCGCATTGGCCCAGCCCTGCCCAGGGCGCGCCGGCCCGGGTGTTCGAGCTGGCCTGCGGTGCCGGGCACTATTTGCGGGAATTCGCCCGCGTGGCGCCTTCGGTCTGCGGCGCGGACATCGTGTTCGTCAAGCTATGGTTGGCCCGGCGCTACGTTGCGCCATCGGCGCACCTGGTCTGCTTCGACGCCGCCGCGCCCTGGCCTTTGGCGGACGGTGCGGCGGACCTCGTGTTCTGCCATGACGCTTTCTATTTCCTGCCGGAAAAGCCGCACGTCGCGGCGGAGATGCTGCGCGTGGCCGGCGGCGGACGTGTGCTGGTTGGGCACGCGCACAATGCGCTAGTGGACAACCTGTCGTCCGGCGATCCCTTGGCGCCGGCGGAGTATGCCGCGCTGTTCGGCGCGCCGTTGCTGTATGACGACCGGGAGTTGACGGCGGCCCTGGTCGAGGGCCGGGCGCCGCTGCCGGGCACCGCAGCCGCCGTTGCCGATGCGCCAGCCGTCGCGTTGGCGGCTGGGGCAGGGGCGCCGCGCCCGGTGCTCGGCGGCCTGGCCGTGCCGCCGCCAGGTGCGAAGCTGCGACGCAACCCGCTCTATGCCAGCGCGATCATCTCCTGGCCCTCGGACCGTTATGAACGCGAGTATGGTCCACTCGTAACCTACCCGATGCACGCAGAGGGTCCGGAGCAGGCCGTAGCCGGCGCCGACCCGGCGACCGACCATCTGGCCCGGCGTCGCGTGCTGCTGGACCTGCCGGCTTCATGGTAACGGCAAAGCTCGGCTGGGGCATCGCCGGCTGCGGCTGGGTGGCGCGGGACTTTGTCGGCCCGGCAATGCAGGCGTCCGCCAACGGGCGCGTGACCTCGTTATACGACCCCGACCCTGCGTCATTGCAACGTGCCGCCACCCTGTTTGGCGCTCAGCCCCATGCCGGCTTGGATGCCTTCCTGGCGACGCCCGGCCTTGGCGCGGTTTACGTCGCCGCACCCAACCACGCCCACCGCCCCCTGGTGGAGGCTGCGGCCCGCGCCGGCCTGCCGGTGCTGTGCGAGAAGCCGATGGCGACCACCCAGGCCGACGCCCAGGCAATGGTGGATGCCTGCGCGGCGGCCGGAGTGCTGTATGCGACCGCCTTCGACCAGCGGTTCCATGCCACGCACCGCCTCCTGGCTGGGATGGTGGCGGAGGGCCGGCTGGGCACGGTCACGGCCATACGGATCGTCTATGCCTGCTGGCTTGCGGCAGATTGGACCGGGGACGGCAACTCCGGCGACAACTGGCGCATAGACCCGCGCCGGGCCGGCGGCGGCGCGCTGATGGATTTGGCGCCGCACGGGCTGGACCTGTCGAGCTACTTGCTGAACGAGCGGCTGACCGAGGTCGCCGCCATCGGCCAAGCCCGCGTCCACCGCTACGGCGTGGAGGACGGGGCGCTGCTGATGGCGCGCTCGGCCTCCGGTGTGATGGTGCAGATGCACGTCGCCTACAACTGTCCGGAAACCCTGCCGCGCCGCCGGCTTGAGGTCGTGGGCACGGCAGGTCAGGTGATCGCGCGGGACACGATGGGGCAGACTCCCGGCGGCACGCTGGAGTTCATAGACGCCGCCACCGGCGTCACCGAGCCGGTGCTCGTGCCCGGCGCGGAACGGTCGCCGTTCCTGAACCAGGTCGAGGCCTTTGCCGGCGCCGTGCTGGATGGCAGTTCCTTTCCATTTACCGCCGCGCACGACCTGCACATCATGGACCTGGTGCTGCGCGCCCAGGCCCAAGCCAAGCCGCCGAGGCTGCACGATGCCGCGTAGGGCGCTGCCTCCTCTCCCTCCGGGAGAGGGTCGGGGTGAGGGGGTCTTTCGGCGCCTCGCGGTCCGACGCAGGGCTTTGTGCCACCTGGACTCGTGGCCCTCCGCTCCGCAGCCAAGACCCCCTCACCCCCACCCTCTCCCGCCG
>JAABUK010012789.1_pt1 | contig 10624 bp, 16 predicted proteins | sample 5559141 | NCBI WGS metagenome assembly JAABUK01 (sample SAMN10711869, study PRJNA513367) | rock metagenome | isolation source: Antarctica rocks | place: Antarctica: Victoria Land, Pudding Butte nord | collected 2016-01-03
CTGTCTCTCTGTCTGTGTCTCCATTTGTGTATCTCTCTGTGCATAAGCTGGATACCGAGAGTAGCTATTGCTGCTTTGGATCATTGAAACGTCTGCCTGCCTGCCTGCCTGCCTGCCTGCCCGACCTTACATCGTTTTCCACAATGGCCATAATTTGAATATGCAACTAAGCATGCTCCTTTGCCTTTGCAGATGCCTGGGAGCACTGGCCGAGTGGGAGGTGCTGAGTCAGGAGTGCCGAGCTGAGTGGCGGCGAGTTGAGCCTCATGTGAAGAGGGAGATGGCGCCCATTGCTGCCCATGCTGCCTGGCACATGGGCGCCTGGGATGAAATGGCAGGGTGAGCACACTTCCTTGTACCCGTTTTGCCAGAATTTGTTTTGCCTGGGGTGAAATGGCCTGGGATGAAATGGCAGGGTGAGCACACTTGCTTGTAGCTGTTTCGTCACAATATTTTTGCCTGGGATGAATGGCAGGGTGAGCACACTTGCTTGTAGCTGTTTTGCCACAATGCTTTTGCCTGGGATGCAATGGCAGGGTGAGCAAAGGTGCTTGTAGATGGTTTGCCTTAGAGTTTTCAGTATGCAAAGATGGAGCTGGGTCATGTGTGTAGGCACTAGCTTGCCCTGCGCCTGTGTAGATGCAGTTTGTACACAACTTGGACCTTGATGTGGCTCAGAGCAGCACTGAATGGTTTGGCTCATTTAAACTCACACTTTTTGCAGTTCTTGTCTTCTGTCTCCCCTCATGAGTCCTAAAGATAGAAAGTGTGGGTTGATTCCTGATGCCTGGGCTCGTTTCATTTGCACATTCACTGAGTGTGTGTGTCTTTGCCTATGGGTCCAGTACTCACAGTCCTGGGTGATAGCTTCCTGTAGCGCCTGGGATGAGTTGGCAAAATCAGCAGTTACTGAAGGATGTATACAAGTCTGTATTTGCGCATGTACGGCTCAGGAACCTCATCTCAAAGCCACAGGGCTTGTGTCAAGTTACAAGGGTTGAAATGACAACATGGACCCCTGAAGCAAAGATTTTGGAGACCTGGGGACCACATAGCATGTGACTGCATGCTAGATCTGGAGCTTGCTTGGCTTGAGCCAAAATCTCACAGATTATGTGTGTGCTGCAGGTATGTGGACATCATGAACAACAGGCAGACGCCAGATTCCTCAGCTGGAGCCTTCTTGACGGCTGTCCTGGAGGTGCAGAACAAGCAATGGAGCACTGCCAAAGGTGCTCAATGCATTTTGTTGCCTGCTGCTGAAAGTGTATCGCGTGCCCTGACCTGACATGTTGTGAAAATCACCAGGCAGAGAATGCTGAAGAGAACTTGTTGTAATCTTTCTGGATATGATAGACCTCTCGTATTTCCTTGCTCAACAGCAACCCCCGGTAAGCTTTGCAAACACCTGTCTGCAGTGAATGTGGAGAGGGCCAGAGAGCTGCTGGGTGTGGAGCTAGCCGCCTTGGTAGGAGAAAGCTACGAGCGAGCCTACGGCGATATGGTCAGAGTCCAACAGCTGACAGAACTAGAAGAGGTGATCGGCTTCAGCAACGCCTTTGCTCTGTGTAACGGCGACAAAACAGCAGCTGACTTGCACAGAGTCCAGATCTGTGAGATGTGGCGAGGCAGACTGAAGGGTGTCCAGAGGAATGTGGAAGTGTGGCAGGCTCTGCTGTCTGTCCGTACGCTGGTGCTGCCGATGGCTGAAGACACCCATACGTGGCTGAAGTTTGCTTCGCTGTGCAGAAAGTCTGGACGGGTCAGGTGGGAGCGCTGTGCTGCGCTGCGCTGCGCTGTGCTGTGCTGTGCTGTGCTGTGCTGTGCTGTGCTGTGCTGTGCTGTGCTGTGCTGTGCTGTGCTGTGCTGCGCTGCGCTGCCCTGTGCCGTGCCGTGCCGTGCTGCGCTGCACTTGCTGTGCTGTGCTGTGCTGTGCTGTGCTGTGCTGTGCTGTGCTGTTTTGACTGTTCCACTTGCCTTCCTGACCCAGGGATAGCATGACTCCACAACACCTTTTGCCCTTGCTTGCATTTGCACAAGCCAGGGTGCGGCTGTCGGCTTCCTTGTGGATGCTGGCACCTGCTCATGCGCTGAACAGCAGCTTGCAGCAATGTGGCAATCATAAGTTTTGGGCATGCATGCTGTGCAGGCAGAGCAGACGCAACCTACACGAGCTGCTTGGGTTCGACCCCCTGACCATAACCTCACCCCACCAGGCGGGGTACGGGGCCGGCAGCGGGGCGCCGCATGTCATGTTTGGCTACCTCAAGCATCTGTGGGCCACTGGAGACCGCAAAGATGCCCTGCAAAGGCACGCATTCTGCCTAGGATTTAGGGTTCATTGGCCCTGCTTTTGCCCATGCATTCTTACCTGGTGGCTTTGAGCATCACATTGACTTCACATTGCCTATCTGTGACAGTCCACACACACTCTGAGTTTGCACTGCCTGCACATTACAGTAAACTTGTAGCTGGAAGTTATTTGAAGGGACTCAATGCATTTGCCGTTCATGCCGTTGTTTCCTGAAGACTGTTGTTGCTCTCTTTCCAATTCTGACACTCTCAAGCTGGCTTGTCATTCCAGACAAAAGGATTGGCATCACAGTGTTGCAAAGAAGAAGGATCCTAACCCCACATGAACATTCTCCAGTTTCACATGATTGCCCCAACCCCCCCCCCCACCCCTGTTCCTTCCCTCCACCACTACCGCATGCCCCATCCTTACCCCTGCCAAGGCGCAAAGACCAATTATCCATTGGCATACCTGACAATTTTCGAGGCACCAATGCTGCAAGGAATGCATGCAGATTGGAGAGTCTCGTTGAGGAGGTGTCTGCCCATGCTCATGACCCAACCCCTCGCCCCTCCCTCCCGGCCCCAGCCATTGGGGGGGGCTCAGACAGGGCTGCTGGCACGCCCAACAGCTGAAATGCACAAAGCTCCCCTCATTGCCCGGGTGCACATGCGCATGGGAATCTGGAGATGGACAGTCACTGAGGTGTGTCAGCCTGTTTGCAGTTGTTGCCATTATAGCAATGCAAGCGTAGTCATGAGCTACTTGGTCAAGCAACCTTGTTTGCGTGCTTTAGTCACCTCATGGTGTTCAGTCCTTCTCAGTGGGATGGAAACAAATGATGCTTATGACACACAGATGCATTCAGGATCACACGAACCACAGCATGTATGCTCATCATACTGCTTTCCTGGTTTGTGCCTTGCATTGATTTGATCATCTGTTCCAGCAGACACTGAGAATCCAGCATCAGTCACAGCATCAGTCACAGCATCAGTCACAGCATCAGTCACAGCATCAGTCACAGCATCAGTCACAGCATCAGTCACAGCATCAGTCACAGCATCAGTCACAGCATCAGTCACAGCATCAGTCGCAGCATCAGTCGCAGCATCAGCTTGCAAACTGCTGGCGGCAATGTTCAGCACATCCAGCGTCAGTCACAGCAGCAGCTACACAGATGGCTAGACGCCATGTTCAGCACACTGATTCACAATGAGGGCGGTGCATGCAGGAGCTGAGTGAGGAGACAATTGGGGATGTGCTGGGCAGTTTGCAGTATGCAACAGAGGCCGCCAAGGGCTGGGCCAAAGCTTGGCACAACTGGGCCCTCTTCAATGTCCAGGTAGGGTTCACTTTCTTGATTTTGTCAATTGTGCAGGGCAGTTGCCAATGTTGACGTGCATGCATTGTGGTCGTTGCTGTTTGCTGACTGTTTCATTGATTGTGTCGCGCCCTGTACCAATGTTGATGTGCATGTGAGACGGGCATTGCTGTCTGCTGACTGTTAGCTGGTTGTGGTATGCAGGCCATGGAGCACTATGCCAAGTTTGATGTGCATGCAGCTCAGAGGCATGTGGCGCCGGCTGTGCTGGGCTTCTTCAGATCTGTAGCCCTAGGCCAAGCCTCAGGTCAGCAACATCTTGCTCCTTGTGCACTCCTCTGCTTAGAAGAGTAGTTGGACCAACAGTGCGGCCTGCAGTGCATGACCCATGAGTCTTTGATGATTCATCAACGTCAAATGGGGCAAGATCACCAAAATACCATTCTGCTTTGAAAGAGAAGATCGGTCTTTCCTGAAGCACTGCATAGGCTTGGCTTGGCCAGCTTCTTTACATGGTTCTGTAACATGTACTCTGTACTCTCTGTTCCATAGACAATTGGGAGAGAAACTCAAGCAGTTTTGCAGGGTAGGCTGCCACGGCTCACCCTGTGCGTTCATCATCAAGTCAATGCCATGCATGCGCCTTGTTTCACAAGTCACATCCTGTTTGTAGGTCTTATCCACCCAGTTCTACAAAAGACAAAGTGCTTCTGCTGACCCTGTGCATTCATCATGTCAATGCAAGGTGTACACTCAGTCTCACAGGTCACAGCCTGTTAGCCTGTTAGCCTGGTAGCCTGTCAGTCTGTTAGCCTTTTAGTCTGGTAGCCTGGTAGCCTGTTAGTCTGTTAGCCTGTAGTCTGGTAGCCTGTTAGTCTGGTAGCCCATTAGCCTGTCAACCAGTCATGTCCCGTCAGCAGGTGAGACACAGCCCTGCTAGACAAAGCGCTCCTGCTGTGTGTTCATCAAATCAAAGCGAGGCGCACACTCAGCCTCACAAGTCACATCCTGTTAGCCTGACCAGTCATGTCTTGTTGGCAGGGGAGACACACCCTGGAGCAGCTCTGCAGGACTGCGCCTGCTCACGCTGTGCTTTCGTCACATTAATGCGAGGTGTACGCTTAGCCTCACAAGTCACATCCTGTCAACCTGACCATTTTTTTTGTTGGCAGGGGAGACACACCCTGGAGCAGCCTTGCAGGATATACTGCGCCTGCTGACGCTGTGGTTCAATCACGGCAGCGCTCCAGACGTGGAGGCCGCACTGCAGGAGGGCTTCGGCCATGTCTCCATCGACACCTGGCTCGTCGTCATTCCTCAGGTGAATCTTCTGTTTTAGTCTTTATTTGTACCATTGCAGGTTGGCTTGGGTTACCTTTGCCTCAAAAGCTTTGCAATTGTTTGTATTTTGCGCAGAATTGTTATTTGCACATGAATTGAAATTTGAATTGTGGTTTGTAGTTTGCGTGGATTGTAATTTGCGCAGATGGGCTGCTCCCTGCAGTTTCCGACGGGGAACTGCACTCATGTGCCATGTCATGTGTAGACAAAGATTGACAGCACTTCATCGACACATCTGTTCTACATGAGGGTTTGAGTCATGTGCCTGCCTATAGTTACACAGACGTACACTGTAACTTTTGCTTCAGCTGCCACTATCTGCTCTACAAAAGGGCTCGGGTCATGTGCATACTGGCACTGACGTAAGCTGTTACCTTTGCTTCAGGTAAGTTGCATGTCCATGCGACTGCAATGCAAGCATAATGCCAGATTCCTGGACGTACTGATGTGAAGTATCAAGGGTCTTGCCAACCCATACTCCTTACTCTCATTACCCTTAGTCCTCAACCCCGTCATGCTCTGACCCCTTTGCAATTCCTCCAGCCTGCATGGCTTCAGCTCTGACTACAAGCAGGAGTATTGACTCAGGACTCAGGACTCGCCACTCATGACTCAGGACTCAGCTGTGGCTTGCGGTGCAGGTGATAGCGCGCATCCACACAACAGTGCAGCCGGTGAGGCGGCTGATACACAACCTGCTGGTGCGCATCGGCAAGCACCACCCCCAGGCCCTCATGTACCCCCTCCTGGTGGCGTGCAAGTCCCAGTCCAGCTTCAGGCGGGCAGCAGCCATGAGCGTGGTGGATGCGGTGCGCCAACACAGCGCAACTCTTGTGGAGCAGGCACAGCTGGTGAGCCCGCTCTGCTGCTGACAGGCTGGCAACCGTAACAGTGACAGTGACAGTACAATCACAGTCACAGTCACAGTCACAGTCACAGTCACAGTCACAGTCACAGTCACAGTCACAGTCACAGTCACAGTCACAGTCACAGTCACAGTCACGGTCACATTCACGGTCACAGTAGCATCAAGGGGCCTCAGGGGCCAGGGGGGCAGGGCGTTTCACACACCTGTCCCCCATACACAACGCCACTGCGTAAGTGGCATGTTTCTTTTCTTTTCTTTTCTAACAGTGAACATGGCGACGTCTCACTGCTGTGTTGGTGTAGATGATTGCATCGTCATTCCAGCCTCAAGTATCGTGCTGATGAGCTGTTGTCTCCATCTTGTGGTGTCGAGTCTACCACATGGTGGACTGCAGCCTGGAGCATTGTGGACATTGCGCACTGTGGACGTTGTGCATTGTGAATATACTGTGTACTATGGGGATGAACACACTCTGCTTTTGAAGGGAGGCACAGACGGCCAGCCAGCCTATTTCTTGTCAAAAAGAAACAAGTATGTATTCTGTCATCATGTGTGTTATTTGTTTGCTCTTGTATGTTGTGGGCGATGGCAGGACGCAGACAGTCACATGGTTGCAATCATGCCAGTGTAAGCTATTCTGCACAGCTGCTGTTTGTTATACTCAGTTTTCTCGGGGGAGGGGGGGAAATGGGAAAACACGATGTGAGCATGACTCACTGCAGAGTCAGAAGCAGTAGGCCAGTGTGTGATCAGTCCACCGTGCAGATGCACTAGCATGGTGTCTTGTTATGTGCTGTATGACAGAGCGGATGGTCTCTGCGTGATTTGTGTGTGAACTTGCACCACCTTCATTTGCAGGTGAGTCAGGAGCTGATTCGCATGGCCATTCTGTGGCATGAGCTGATCGGCTCAGAACGTGTTGTGTGACAGGTCACTAGCTGCATCTGCAGGTGAGTCAGGAGCTGATTCGCATGGCCATTCTGTGGCATGAGATGTGGCACGAGGCACTGGAGGAAGCCAGCAGGCAGTACTTTGGAGAATCTAATGTGGACGCCATGCTCAGCACTCTCATGCCCCTGCACGAGATGATGCAGGCCAATGGGGGCATCACCCTCAAGGAGATTGCCTTTGTCAAGGTGAGTCTGCCTTTCAAGTGGGAGTTCCTGATAGGCAAGCTGTGCCTTTTGGTTGTTGAGATCATGCCACCAGGGACACTACCCTCAAGGAGACTGCGTTTGTCAAGGTGAGTCTGCCCTGTTGAGTGGAATTCCTGATAGGCAAGCTGTGCCTTTGTCAAGGCGACTCTGCCTTTTGAGTGGAAGTCCTGATAGGCAAGCTTTTGCCTTTTGCTCTTCAAGGTCATGCAAATAGGGGCATCAACCACAAAGAGATTGCCTCTGTCAAGGTGACTCTGCCTTTTGAGTAGAGTTCCTGATGGACAAGCTTTTGCCTTTTGATGGCAGTTTGATGTAAAGTCATGCTCAGCATCATTTACGCCCCTGCATGAATGCTGCAGTGTGTTTCACTGCACTCATGTCCAGGCAGATCTGCCACATGCCAACCCAGCAACTTCCATTATGCAGATGTCACTTTCCTTCCTGCAGGCAAACAGGCGTGAGCTGTCAGAGGCATATCAGCGGTGCAACAAGTACATCATTACAGTCACAAATGTTACTATCCTTTGTGCAGGCATACGGGCCTGAGTTGTCAGAGGCATATGACTGTGCAACAAGCATGTTATCATGGTAAAAAGTGATACAATTCTTGCTGCACGCATACGGGTGTGAGCTGTGAGGCATGTGAGCGGTGCAAAATAGATGTCATCACAGTCACAGCTGACAGTGTCTTTCTGCAGGCATACGGGCCTGAGCTGTCCAAGGCATATGAGTGATGCAACAAGTACCGGCACAGTCACAGATGTCACTTTCCTTTGGGCAGGTGGATGGGCCTGAGTTGTCAGAGGCGTATGACTGGTGCAAAACACGTAGTATGACAGTCACAATTGCTAGTGTCTTTTCTGTAGGCGTACGGGCGTGAGCTGTCAGAGGCATATGAGTGGTGCAACAAGCAAATCATCACAGTCACAACTGACTGTGTCTATTCTTTAGGCGTATGGGCGTGAGCTGTCAGAGAGGCATATGAGTGGTGCAACAAGTACATATCATCACAACACACACAATGGTGACCTTTATGCAGTCACAAATGGCAGTGTTTTTTCTGCAGGCGTACGAGCGTGAGCTGCCAGAGGCACATGAGTGGTTCAAAATATATATTATGACAAGTGATGCTATTCTTGCTGCACGCATATGGGTGTCAGCTGTCTGAGGCATATGAGTGGTGCAAAATACAACTTTTTCTCTGTAGGCGTACGGGCGTGAGCTGTCAGAGGCGTATGAGTGGTGCAACAAGTACCGGCACAGCCGCAAAGAGGCTGAGCTGCACCAGGCCTGGGACCTCTATTACCACGTCTTCAAGCGCATCAACAAGCAGCTGCCCAGCCTCACCGTCCTGGAGGTGCAGTACGTGGCTCCAGCCCTCGTCAGAGCCCAGGTCATCCCCTGTCCCCACTTCTTCTTCCTGTTCTTCTTCTGGTCTTCTTCTTCTTCTTCCTTGTCTTCATCTTCTTCTGCTTCTTCTTCTGCTTCCTTGCTTCTTTTGCATGCCTGACCGTCCTGGAGGTGCAGTACGTGGCTCCAGCCCTTCCTGCTTCTTCTCTTCCCCTCTGCCATCTCCACTGTCTACTGCCTACTGTAATCTCTACTGTCTACTGTCTTGCCCCACTCCCTTTGCTTGTCTCTCAATTTGGGTGTTGCACCTGCCAGACAGGGCTTGAACCTCACAGGGATGCATGAGACAGACTGTTCTGGAAAGACAAGACTTGTCCTGCACGTACCTAGCTCATCATGAGCTGGAAAGTGTTGTTATTATTGTCATCATTATCATCATGGTTGTGATTACTATCATCATCATCATCATTATTTATTTTGATAATTTTCATTTTCATTTGTATTATTTTATTGATGAAACATTGTTATTGTACAGGGGTTGGAGCTGGCGGTGCGGACCTACATAGCATAACATCGTTATTATTGTTACTATTATCATAAACATCATTATTATCATTGTCAATATTATTATTCTCATTATTATCATTATCATTATACAGGGGTTGGAGTTGGCTGTGCCGGGAACCTACATAGCATAATATCGTTATTACTATATTAATATCATCGTTGTCATCATCATTATTATTATCAGCATTATTATTGTACAGGGGTTGGAGTTGGCGGTGCCGGGGACTTACATAGCAGGCGAGCCTGTGGTGACCATTGCAGCCTTTGCCCCCCAGCTGCACGTCATCACCAGCAAGCAGCGCCCGCGCAAGCTCACCATACATGGCAGCGACGGCGCTGAATACGTCTTCCTGCTCAAGGTGGGTCTCTCTATACACTGTGCAGGGCTGTATGTCAGGGCAGTCTGTCAGGGCAGGGCTGTGTGTCAGGGCAGGGCTGTATGTCAGGGCAGTTTATCAGGGCAGGGCTGTGTGTCAGGGCAGTCTGTCAGGGCAGGGCTGTGTTGGTGTCATCAGCAGGTTCCATTCAGGCGCTGCTCGCACCAGTACAATTGCAGTGTTCGTAGCCTCCCACTCAAGTGAGCAAATGCATGCTTGGGGCAGTATTTGAGTCAGGGCTCAATGCAATGGAAATGGGCAGGGCTGTGTGGTTTCTGTGAGCGTTTGAGTCAGATGTCAGTGCTTTACATTTCTTCCTGCTCAAGGTCAGTCTATCTGTCTATCTGGTGGTTTTTGGGTACTTGTATAAAGAAGACGAGGTAGGTGTGGGTTGTTGGTTGTCCTATCAGTTTTGTGTTGCAGTTCTATGTAGCAATGCAGTTGTGCAGGGTCATATGGTGTCTGTGGTTGAGCGTTCACAAGTCAGAGATTCATGCAATCTATACATGTACAGCTGCAAGCTGCCAGCTTGCAGCTGGCATGTCAGCCTGTTCTGAGCTTGTGTCATGAGAGATGGCGACTCTATTGCTATAGCAGGGCAAGCATGAGCAGTTTTGTTGTCAACAAGCCTTGTTGGCTGCCTCTGTACACAAGGGAGGTTGGGAGACAACAGCAAAGAATAGTCTATGCTTGATAGCAATCGTAGGCGGCACCACGGAAGCAAAAGACCATAGGCCGTAGCTCAGAGTACAAAGAAAAGCCTAGACTTGTGCAGAGGCCTGTTTTTCCTGGTTTCATGTTTTGTTTTGTTTTGAACACTCTTCTAGATACGGTGGTCTCTTGAAAGGTCCAAATTGAATGCGCATGCAACTCAAACGTAACCGTGCTTGCACACACCAGGGTCAATCCTGGTGTAGAGACAAAGCTAATACTCTGGTCGGTACAGGACGCATTTTGCCTGCTGAGAATGTGCTTGGGCTGTTTGGCTGGTCAGTGAGGTTCAGCCAACATAGATTGTGGCTGAGCGATACTAAAATGTTGCATGACTTCCCACTTTTGCTTTGAATACCACAAGCAGACCTGTGGGTCAGCACAACACATTCTCTCACTGTGCAAATCTCCAGACTAAGGACAGCAGCTGGTGTGTAGGGTCATGAGGATCTGCGGCAGGATGAGCGAGTGATGCAGCTGTTTGGGTTAGTCAACAGCATGCTGGCCAATGACAGGACCACTGCTGAGAGGGATCTCAGCATCGCCCGATATGCTGTTATACCCCTCTCGCCCAACTCGGGGCTGATTGGCTGGGTCCCCAACACTGATACACTGCATGCCCTCATCAGGTGAGTT
>JAABUK010012790.1_pt1 | contig 10624 bp, 7 predicted proteins | sample 5559141 | NCBI WGS metagenome assembly JAABUK01 (sample SAMN10711869, study PRJNA513367) | rock metagenome | isolation source: Antarctica rocks | place: Antarctica: Victoria Land, Pudding Butte nord | collected 2016-01-03
TATGACTTTCTATCAATTAATCTTTATATTAATCTTTCTATTTTATTCTTTGTTTCTTTTTATAATTTTTTATTAATTAATCTTCATGTTTCTTTTCATATTTTTATTTATGTTTCTATTTATGACTTTTTATCAATGCTTTTTCATCATGTTTTTAAACAAACACATTGAAAAAATCTTTATCATTTACTATATGCTTTCTCACTCGATTTCTTGATAAACGCACTGAGAAAACCTCTATCATTTACTATGTGCTTTCTCATTCTATTTCTCGATTTTCTTTGAAAACACGCATGAATTCAACTCTCTCTTACTGAGGAAATCTCTATCATTTACTATGTGCTTTTTCATTCTATTTCTCGATTTTCTTTGAAAACACGCATGAACTCAACTCTCTCTTACTGAGGAAACCTCTATCATTTACTATGTGCTTTCTCATTCTATTTCTCGATTTTCTTTGAAAACACGCATGAATTCAACTCGCTCTTACTGAGGAAATTCCTATCATTTACTATGTGCTTCCCCACTCTATTTCCCGACGGGCGCACTGGGGAAACCCCTATCATTTACTATGTGCTTTCTCATTCTATTTCTCGATTTTCTTTGAAAACACGCATGGGTTCAATCCGCTCTTACTGGGGAAACCTCTATCATTTACTATGTGCTTCCTCATTCTATTTCTCGATTTTCTTTGAAAACACGCATGAGCTCAACCCGCTCTTACTGGGGAAATCCCTATCATTTACTATGTGCTTCCCCATCCTATTCCTCGATTTTCTTTGAAAACACGCATGAGCCCAACCCTCTCTTACTGGGGAAACCCCTATCATTTACTATGTGCTTCCTCATCCTATTTCTCGATTTTCTTTGAAAACACGCATGAGCTCAACCCCCTCTTACTGGGGAAACCCCTATCATTTACTATGTGCTTCCCCATCCTATTTCTCGATTTTCTTTGAAAACACGCATGAATTCAACCCGCTCTTACTGGGGAAATCCCTATCATTTACTATGTGCTTCCCCACTCTATTCCCCGACGGACGCACTGGGGAAACCCCTACCATTTACTATGTGCTTCCCCATTCTATTCCTCGATTTTCTTTGAAAACACGCATGGGCCCAACTCGCTCTTACTGGGGAAATCCCTATCATTTACTATGTGCTTCCCCATCGGATCGGGCTCCCCGGCGGGCGCATTGTCATTGGGGAAACTCCTATTATTTACTATGTGCTTCCCCATCCTATTCTTCGGCGAGCGCCTTGGGGACACCCCTATTATTTACTATGTGCTTCCCCATCGTGTTCTTCGGCGAGCGCATTGTCATTGGGGAAACCTCTACTATTTAGTGAGTGCTTCCCCAGTTATCGATGTTCGAGGCTTGGCATCGACCCTGATCGTGGTCGGTGCCAAGCCATTCCTCGAGACATTGGGGAAACCTCTATTATTTAGTAGGTGCTTCCCCATCATATTTCCCGGCGAGCGCATTGGGAAAAGGTAACCCAAATTGATAGAGGCTCCCCAACTACACTGCTGTTAGGGCTGACCACTGCTTCTAGGGCTGAGCATAGATGGAAGCAGGTAGGCCCCGAGGCATCAACATCCCCAACCTCATTTACTAGGTCAAATCTCAATATTTTTTAATTATTTTTAAAGCATTGAATTCAGCTCAATCAGAGCTACAATTATGTCTCTCAAAGTATGTAAGATAGTCAATGTGCATATGTTGATTTGAGCGAAAGAAGAGTTACTACTAGATGAGTGATCATTCAGCGCAATGAACCTTCTCAATCTCATTTACTAAGTCAAACATTAATATTATTCAATTATTTTTAAAGATCTGAATTCAGCTGATTCAGAGCTACAAGTATGTCTTAGAAAGTTTTGTCAAATAATGAATGCATGAAGTTCAGTAGTGATCGGGGAATTGCTGCTATGCGAGAAACTCGGTCGCTCAGCGCATCGAAATATTCCCAACCTCGACTGCTAGATCAAATCTTGATATTTTTCGATTATTTCTGAAGCATTGAATTCAGCTCAATCAGAGCTACAATTATGCCTTTCAAAGTATGTGAGATAGTCAGCGCGCATGAATTGATCCGGGCGGGGGAAGGATTACTACTAGGTGGGCGGTCACCCAGCGCAGTGAACCTCCCCAACCTCGATTACTAGGTCAAACCTTGATATTTTTCAATTATTTTGAAAGCATTGAATTCAGCTAATTCAGAGCTACAATTATGTCTCCCAAAGTATGTGGGGTAGTCAGCGCGCAGAAATTGATCCGGGCGGGGGAAGATGCTGGCAGCTGGGACCGAGCAGCCTCAACCCTCAATATTCCCGATCCCATTTGCTGAGTCAAACCTTCATATTTTCCCGAGATTTTTGAACCGTTGAACTGGTCTTGATCGACTCTACAATCTTCGTCGACGAAAGTTCTTCATCAGAGAGCATCTAGTAGAAGTTCGAGGCTGATGATCGATCGATCGAAGGTTGATGATCTCGCTAGCCGTCGACAATCTAGCGACGAAAGAATTTCTCTGAGTCATCAATTCTGATGACTCAGAGAAGCGAATCGAGAATAAGAGGTAGAAAAACTTCTGAATCTTGTTCAATTCAATGTTATAACTGCTTTACATTTTTTATATTTCATGAAGTAAAAGCTTCATAAGATTCATTAAAAGTCTGAGAATGAGACAAAAAGTATTGATGTTTTCATATGATATCAATTCTAAAATATTTCAATATGTGAAGTAATAACTTAAAATAAATGATTGAATCTGTAATGTCAAGAAAAATAAAGCTTTGATTATTCTTGAAAAGATTATTCACAGATGATTGAGTCATAGCAAAGAATTGATGATTGAGCGAAAAATAATGTTTAATAGTATGTAGTAAGATTATTTGTTAAAGTATTTAGTTTTCAAAGAAGATTATTATTGATTTGAAAGAGTTTTTTGTGATTTTCAAGTAATCAATAAAGATTCTTTATCATTGATTTTATTAATCAATTTGAACTGATGCTATTGACTGAGTAATAAATTCTTTAACAATCATACAATTGTATATTCTTGTTGATTTTATTAATTTCTTAATGTTGTTTTGTTTTTCAATATCATTGATCATCAAATACATAAATTTCTTTATATACATTTTGTTGTCAATTGAGTGAACTTGAATGAATAATGAAATCAGTATCATGTGATTAATGAATTTTTAAAGTAATGTTGAAATCATGTTTAAAAACTAATCAGAATGTATACATGATTAAAATATTTAATTTATAAAAATAATTATAACTAAAACTTTAAAAATACAGAAGAAAGAAAATACAAAAAGCAAGAAGAACATGCTTTATATAATAATTATTCAGATTGACGCTAGTCTTAAAGAGAACATGTTGAAACACAAGAAAAATGTTGATTTGAAAGATGTTTATAACACAAAAAAATATGTTTATCATAAACATTTATTAATTACTTGTAACATAAAGAAGTGTATTTATTATAAAAGATAATAGAAGCTGATTAAAAGATATTAAAAAAGAGAAAAGATGCTGAGTCATATTTAAGTTAAATTTGAGTCAGATTCAGATCAGATTTTAACTAAATCTTGACTAGTTTTAATTATTACATAAAGAACTTGCTAACATTTATTGCAAATTGATTAAAGCTTTAATCTTGCTCAGTTTAAACTGATTACATCAAGTTAAGTACTTAAGTTTGAGTCAAGTATTCAACTTGAAAAATGTTAAGTTAAGTTGAAATTTTTTTGAAAAAGTGTTGAATCAAGTTGAAAAGTTGAATTCAAGCACTTGAATTGAATTGAGAAGCTTAACTTAACAACTTGACTTGAAAACTTAATTCAATTCAACAAAATATTAAATAAATGTAAATAGTTTAATTGAACAGTTTACATGATTTTTCTTCATGACTTTTTATCATGTTTTCTCATCATGATTTTTTATCAAAGTCAAATGATCTTCATGTTTTTTTATCATGTTTCTCTTTATGTTTCTTGTCATGATTCTAGTCTTGTCAAACTCAGTTTTCTAATCTTGTTAAATTTATTCTTACTTCATCATCTTGATTAATTTTTATTGAGTTTAGTGTTGATTGAAAAACATACATATATAATCAACTTCTTTTCTGTAACTATCTTTCTTTCTTAACATTTATCTTTTAGTTAAATGACACTTTTATCTGACTTGCTTTAAACAGATTTTTAACATTAAATAAATGCTCATCATTTACTACTTTGCTATCAATGAATAAATGATGTGAAACAATCTATTCAATAAGAAAAATTTGCAAGAAATTCTTTAAATTTGCATCATTATTTTAAATTGCAAGAAATTCTTTGATTTTACATTCATTTTCATAATTTATTTGCAAGAAATTCTTTGAATAAAGCACTTAATTATTATTTGAAATTCACAAGAAATTCTTTAAATTTTCACTCATTAAAAAACATCAATTTAAAACATCAATCTTTCATTTACTTTTATTTCAACAACTTTTATTTTCTTTCATTATGACATGCAACATCAAGTCAATTAAGTTTTAAACAATTCATTTATTTAAAAACATTGTCAGTAAAAGAGTTTTACTTTTATTCATTAATGCTTCAATCAAAACTGAGAAAGTTGTCATTTCATGAAACATAAATATTGAAGAACAATTATTTTATTAAGTTAGCAATCAACTTAATGAAATCATCAATATGTTGAATGAGTTTTGAAGTCAGCAAAACTTAACTTTACAACTTAATGAACATTGACTTTTCATATAAAATGATTACAAAAAAAGAATGAAATAACTAAAAATCACTTTTGATAAAAATGATGAACTAAAGAAAAAGATCAATCAATTACAAGATGAGCAATTGAACTTCAAAGTGAAACAACATCAAGCTGATCAATCTATGTTTTATCAAGATACTCAATCAGCTGAGCAATGAATTAATCAGAAAGAAACTCACTTTCAATGAAAATCTTCTACTTTATCTGATAATGAAAACGAAAATGATCATCATAAGTTCATTAAGCTTTCAAATTCACTCATCTTCATTGAAATAAATGATTTTATTTGAAAGACATGAAACATCAAAATAGCTGACAAGCTTAATGTCAATATGAATCATTATTTTACTGAAAAAATTCATATTGTTTATGTGATTTTCAGACTAAAAAATGATGCTGATCAGCAAATTTATGCAAAGCATCATATTAATGCTTTTTCACTTTATCAATTATTATCAAAGTTACTGAAACATTTGAAAGAAATTTACAAAGATCAAAATTTGATTTGAAAGTATCATTGCAAATACATCATTTTGAAGCAGCTCAACAAGCTCTTCAGTTCTTTCTATTCAGAATTTACTAAAATATTCAGCTTTCTGAACTACAATGATGTTATTCTGATGAATGACATTCAAAATAAAATCAATAATCATTTTCAAAATATATTGTCAATTTGTTTCATAAAGTTTAGCTCACTTGATAAGCTTAAAATCTTTCTTCAAGATGTAAATAATAAACAACAAGTCAATTATCAGCTACATGATGAGCAATGAACAATCAAATTGATAACAGTTTCAAAAAAATGTTTTATTTCTTTATTGATATCAACTTTAATCTTGATTACTAGCTATGTTTAATTTACTACTTTTTTCATTTTTGAATTTGAATGATTAAGAATGTTAATCATCTGCTTTAACTGCAAAGTATTGAATCATCTTTCAAAGAATTGCTTTCAGCTGAAGATCAATACTTTAACATTTCATGCATTCACTTCTTGTCTCAATGAAATCATCATGTCAAAAGAAGAGAAGAAATTATTTACAGAGAAATCAAAGAATGAAACAAAAAACTAGTGACTTTCATCAAAGATGCAATGAAAAATGTATTAATTTCTTCAACAACAAGCAGCTTAAATGATCTTTTTACTTTAAAATCTTTGACTATTGAATGTATATTATTTAGTAATGAAATTAATTACTTATTAAAGTCATTGATTGACATTGAAGCAGCTGACTATTCATTCATTAATGAATTAATCGCGCAGAATGTTTATGATCATTTGTAAATTGAATCTTTATCTTTAATTAAGCTTAAATCAATAAGAAAATTCAATGATCATTATGCAAAAAAGCTTATTACTCATACAATTTATTCAAATCTAACTGTTTAAAATCATATGAAACATTTCATCTTTATGCTGATCATTCAATTAAATCAACATCAGATGATTCTTGAAAAAACATGAATGAACAAAATTAAAATGACTATTAATATGAAAGATAATCATCTTCAATTTTCTAGTTTTGAAGCTTATATTAAAGCTTTTATCAAAGTTCATTTAACTGTTTTTTCAAGCAAGAAAGTTACAATAAAACAGAAAAGTTTAATCTTTATTCAAATATTAAAGAGATTTATCTTTTCTATTATCATTCAACTCAGCAAAAAGTCATCTTCATTCAATAAAATTGTAAAATCATTTAATTTAATTAACTTTACTTCATCTTTTGATTCAATGAACATAGCAATAATAAAGACTATCACATATAAATCACTAGTTAAATGATTAAATGTAACTACTTTCATGATCATCATCATGAAAATTGATTGACTTTTAAAAACAGTTAGAAATAAACTTGAAGATGTAAATCTACAAGAACTTTCATATGAAAAAATCTTAAAAGAAGTTAAAGCTAAGCTTTCTTTGAAACATCATGACTATTTAAACATGTTTAACTGAGCAATGATTAATTAACTATTTTTTCATCATTTCTATGATCATAAAATTGAATTAATCGATGAAAAAACATCTTCTTGAAGTTGTTTCTATCATATGTTTGATTATAAACTTCAAAAGATGAAGAATTATTTGATCAAGCATTTGAATATAGACTTTATATCTTTTAGCTCAGCTTCATACACTTTGCTCATACTATTCATTAAAAAGAAAGATGATAGCTTGCGTTTCTGTGTAAACTACAGAAAACTCAATGCTTTAATTAAATGAAATCATTATTTCTTATCATTAATAGACGAAACTCTCACTCATATTCAAGATAGTAAATATCTGACTTGATTGAACATCATTATCATCTTCAACAAACTGCATATGCATTCAAGCAGCGAAGATTTGATTATCTTTATCATCTCTTTTGATTTCTACAAATATCACGTGATGTCTTTTAAATTAATCAACAATTCAACTTTTTATCAACATTATATGAATGATGTGCTATTTAACTATCTTTATCAGTTTTGTCAAATTTATTTAGATGATATTATCATCTACAGCAAAACATTAAAGAAACATAAATGATACATATGATTAATTCTACATAGATTACAAGAAACTGATTTTCAAATGAATATAAACAAATGTAAGTTTCATGTTCAGAAGATTTTCTTTCTGAAACTATTGCTATTCATTGAAGAATTAAAGATGAACTTCAGAAAAGTATAAATAATAATTGAATGATTTACTTTTACAAATTTCACTCAGATGCAGTTCTTTGTTAACTTTTGCAATTTCTATCAACGTTTTTCAAAAAACTTTTCAAAGATTGTTCATTCTTTGATTCAACTAACTTAAAAAGAGATGATATTTAAATGAAATTAAACTTGTCAAACAATCTTTAATCATATGAAGAAATGAATGATTGAAGTCTTTATTCTTCATCATTTTGATCAGAATAAAAAGACTATTCTTAAAATAAACTCATTTAACTACATCAATGATGATATACTTTCTTAGTATGATGATGAAGAAACATTGCATTTAATAATTTACTACAGCAAGAATCTGAGTCTTATTGAGTGCAATTACAAGATTTATGACAAGAAATTACTAATAATCATTCATGTTTTTAAGCATTGATGATCTGAGCTGAAATTGACTGAGCTACTCATTAAGATGTTCATTGATCATTAAGCTTTAACATCATTAATGAAAGATAAAAAGCTAAGTAGATGTTAAATGCATTGAGTACAAAAACTCATTAACTTCAACTTTAAAATCATGTATTGTTCAGACAAATAAAATATCAAAGTCAATGCATTGATTCATTAAATTAATTCAGTTTTTAAAAGTCTTAAGAATGAACAATGTTGCTATCAACAAACTATGATTCTTATGTTGAATTGAATGAAAATCGTTGATTTAAAAGAGAAAAAGAATGATGAATCAATTTATTGATTGATTTTAAAAACTAACAAAATCAATGAAAATTGTATTTTACTTCATGAAGTTGTATTAAAAGATGAAACTCAATATGAAGATATTGAATTAAAAGATTATTGAGTTCAGAATGAAATATTATATCAAGATGATCTTCTATGAATTTTCTTCAATAAGCATCTTCAAATGAAGTTAATTCAGAAAGTTCATGATTAATCTTTTATTGATCATTTTAAAATTCTCAGAATAATGAAGATTATAAAAAGATACTATTATTGATTTTCAATGTGAAAAACAATAAATCAATATATTTAAAACTGCTACATTTATCAGCAATTAAAGATTTTTCAAGATAAATTCAATAAACTACTACATTCTTTACTCATACTTAAACAGCAATGAAAAAACATAGTTATGAATTTCATCATTGACTTATCTTTTTCAAAAGACAAAAACATCATATTAACAATGATATGTAAACTATTAAAGAAACGACATTATATTTCTGTTGAGATCGTGTTTAGATCATTCAATCAAAGAGACTTGAGATTGATATGTATGTATTGCTCTTTAAAGATAGTTATAACAAGACATTAAGAATACAGAAGAGAAAGAGTGCAAGCTCTTTTATAAATAATGACTTGAGACTGTGCTAGACTCGATACAGATGTGATGTAATATGTCAAACATGTTTGTTTAAAAGAATGATGAAAGAGATGAATGAAGAAAGTGCTGAACAATGAGAAGAAGTGCTGAGAATAACTTGAAGAATTCAATAGAGATGTGCTAGGTTCAAACTAGACATAACATCATGACTTGCTTTAATCAAATTGATTAGAATTAGATCTGAACTCTGATTGATTCAGACATGTTCATAACATTATTCTTTTCTTTGAACATTCATGTTTGCATGAATAAAAAAGAAATAAAAGCAAAAAAATTCATCGTGTTTTCAATTTAGTGCAACTTATTCAAGTATAGCTTGTGAAATTCATTCAGAACTTTCTTCAAGTCATTGAATTTTTCTTTATCGACATAGTATCATTCGTCGTCACAATTTATCTCAATTCATTTGACCTTGTATTGTAGTCTTTCTCTATATCGTCTGAAGTTCAATATATTGTCTACTTTTCAGTGCTTTTCATTCTCTTCAATGATCAATGATCTAGAGAGTTCAGAATGTTGTTTCAATAGAAAATCATTTGATGAAGATTGTAAATACTTCAAGCTGAACACTGAATGTATATGCTTCATGCTTCTAAATAGCTGAAGACGATAGAAGATTTCAACTTTGACTGTGATTGAATAGAGATTGAGTTGCTTGTCTTTCAAATCTTTGCATGATTTAGTGATTTTGATGTTTTCAAAGACTAATCAAACTTAATCATCTACTTCATAAATGATGTCTCATTTATGCTTGTTCATCTGAGCTTCAGTGATCTGCTTGATCTTTTTCAATTGTTGATGATTGAAGATAAGAAGTTCGCTCATTCAAGTGACAATGTCATTGATCTTTCTAGCTTCAATACATTGATGAGTCGTTTTGTAATCAGTTGTATCTGAATTGAAACTCATTCAAGAGTGAAAGTCTTTATTGAAGTAGAAAGAGATCATCAAGATAGTCGAGAATGTATTGAAATTATCATTGAATTTCATCATTGAAAGTCATTTAGCTCAATCATTCTGCATGTAATTGCAGTAGGTTCAAAGTTCGCGTTCAACATCTTGATTAGCTCGTTTCAACTGATCATCGATCTCTGAATGATAGACTGTTGATAGATTGACTTTAATCTTCAGTTGTTTGCAAAGACTTTGTCACATGATTGATATGAACTGAAAGTCTCTATTTGAAACGATAGAACTGAGTAAATCATGAAGTCGATAGACGTTTCATAGCATGATTCATACTGTTTCTTCAATTGAGATGTCATTGTCTTTTCAATGACAGAAAACATAGTGACGTTCTTTGAAGAGATGACATATGATCATGCAAATGACGTTATAGTTTTTCGATAGAGATAGCTCAGTGATGAAGTTCATAGCTATATCTTGTCAACGCTGCTGAGAAATCAATAGAGATTGAAGCAAATCATTTGTATCATCTTGAGATGCTTTGCTTCACTGACAGACATGACAGTTTTGAATGTATTGTTGAATAGTTGCTCAATGATCTGATCAATAGTAGAAGCGTTGAACTAGATTAATTGTTCGTCTAATGTCAGAGTGTGAGATTGATGATTGATCGTGAATCTTTCAAAGCAATTTCATATGCATTTGTTTTGACACTCATAGTAGACTCTTTTTGAATAAAACGTTGTCAATGATTTGACAGTTCTTTAGCTTCATGTCATGAAGCTTCAGTTCATCTTTGTTCATAGCTTGTTGATACTCATTGCATAGTTCATTCTTCTGATTGACTAGACGTACGTGTTGATAG
>JAABUK010012792.1_pt1 | contig 10621 bp, 4 predicted proteins | sample 5559141 | NCBI WGS metagenome assembly JAABUK01 (sample SAMN10711869, study PRJNA513367) | rock metagenome | isolation source: Antarctica rocks | place: Antarctica: Victoria Land, Pudding Butte nord | collected 2016-01-03
TCCGGGTACTAAACTGGATTTTCGAAAAGCAGCAGAACGCCTGAAGAAGATAGTTATTAAAACTCCTCTTACTTACCATGATAACCTTTCAAGAAAATATCAGTGCAATGTTTTCTTAAAGCGTGAAGACCTTCAGATTGTAAGGTCATATAAACTGCGCGGAGCTTATAATATGATGATAAGTTTACCTGCTTCCCAGTTGCAGTCTGGAGTAGTATGTGCAAGTGCAGGTAATCATGCACAAGGTTTTGCATACAGTTGTAAGAAACTTAATGCCAAAGGAATTGTATTCATGCCTATTATCACTCCTAAGCAAAAAGTTAATCAAACTAAAATGTTTGGTGAAGGTTTTATCGAAGTAAAACTTGTCGGCGATACATTTGATGATTGTTCATTAGCAGCCCAAAGGTTTACAGAGCAAAACGGGATGACGTTCATACCACCTTTTGATGATTTCAGAATCATTGAAGGACAGGGAACTGTAGGCGTGGAAATCTTAGATGAAGAGTCACAAATAGATTATTTGTTCTTACCTGTTGGCGGCGGCGGTCTGGCAGCAGGTGTAGGAAGCTATTTTAAAACTTTTTCTCCTAACACAAAAATCATTGGACTGGAACCTGAAGGGGCACCGGCAATGTTTAAATCAATAAAAGCCGGTAAGCCTGTAACACTTGACAGCTTAGACCGGTTTGTAGATGGTGCTGCCATTAAAAGAGTAGGCGATATTACTTTCAGCATTTGTAAAGAAGTACTGGATGATATTCACCTGGTACCGGAAGGAAAAGTATGTTCAACAATTCTAAAGCTCTATAATGAAGATGCCATCGTAGTTGAGCCTGCAGGTGTTCTAAGCATTGCTGCCCTGGATGATTACTCAGAATTTATAAAAGGTAAAACTATTGTTTGCATAGTGAGTGGTGGCAACAATGACATTGACCGTATGCAGGAAATTAAAGAACGCTCGCTTCAGTTTGAAGGCTTGAAACATTATTTTCTCATCAACTTTGCACAGAGGCCCGGCGCCTTGAAAGAGTTTGTAACTACTGTATTAGGACCAACCGATGATATCACCCGCTTTGAATACATGCAGAAACATAATAAAGAAACCGGTCCTGCATTAGTAGGCATAGAATTAAAAAGCAGGGATGACTACAAGGCTTTAATGGCAAATATGGAGCGATCTAAATTTAAAGTTACCGAGCTTAATAAAAATGACGACCTGTTTGGATACCTGGTTTAAATGCTATGTTGTAAAACCGCCCATCCTCTCCCGCACATGAATGTTATTAATAGCATGTTGCAGACTTCAGGCACTCAAAGCTTTGCTTAAAATGCAAACTATTTATATATTTGACAAATACTGTCAAAATATAATTGTTCAAAGATGGAGAGCTTAGGTAAAACAATACGAAAACTAAGAGAAGATAAAGAACTTCCTTTATGGACAGTTGCCGCGTTTCTTGACATAGACCAGGCAATACTTAGTAAAATTGAAAGAGGCCAACGTAAACCCACCAGAGAACAGGTAGTGAGACTTGGCGGCTACTTTAAAGTAAATGAAAATGACCTGCTGGTAGCCTGGCTGTCAGATAAGTTGGTGTATGAATTGGGAAATGAAAACATGGTATTGCAAGCATTACAGTTGGCGGAGAAAAAGGTAAATTATATTTCCAAACCCAAAGCCGGTAAAGACAGTATCATATATTCAATAAAAAATGTATTAAAAAATGATGGGCGGGTCGCTGCTGCATGGTTATTTGGTTCGTATGCAAGAGGAGAAGAAAAAATAATCAGTGACGTGGATATTATGATAGAATTGAATAGCAAAAAAAAATACTCTATGTTCGACATACTTGATATTTCTTTTTTACTCGAAAATAAGATTAGCAGGAAAGTTGATATAGTTGAAAAGGGATGTTTAAAAGATTTTGCTTTAGAAACCGCATCTAAAGATTTAATTAAAATCTATGGATAAACCAACCCCAAAAGAAAGAGCGGAGCATATATTGGAAGCCATAAAATTGATTAAGGAATTTGTTGCCGGTATAGATGAAAATACGTTTATAAAAGATATTAAAGTTCAAAGTGCTGTGCAGTACCAGTTCTTAATTATTGGTGAAGCTATCAGGTATATTGATGATGCTATTTTAGCAAAATATAGGTTCCCCTGGCATATACCACGGTCGTTCAGAAATTTTATCATACATGTATATCATGAAGTAAAAATGGAAAGGATTTATTTTGCTACCCAGGATCTGGATGAACTTAAAAAACAAATTACTCTTATTTTAAATAATGAGTTTGAATAAATTTATAGATATCATGTAATCATACAAGTCACAGTTTATAAAGTATGCCGACACTTCATTTACAGGCCTTCATTTTTTATAGCAGGCTAACATTTTATTTACGCAATAAAAAAACACTAATTTTTCCGTACTTTTAATCAGATTGTTTGCCGGGATTTTAATAATATTTATCGAAATTGTAGTTTCCTTAGAAACTATTTAAAAAAAGACATAGTGTATGGTAAATAATGGATTATACTCACCGGAATTTGAACATGATGCCTGTGGAATCGGATTCGTTGCTAATATTAAAAGTAGTAAATCACACCAGATTGTTTCGGATGCATTAACAATTCTGGAAAACATGGAGCATCGTGGAGCGTGCGGATGCGAAAATAATACAGGCGATGGAGCTGGTATACTTATTCAAACCCCTCATGAGTTCTTTTTTGATGAATGTGTTAAGTTGGGTGTGCACTTACCGGCTTATGGAAAATATGCAGTAGGCGTGTTGTTTTTTCCTAAAGAAATACGATTAAGAGAAGAGTGCCGTGATATTTTTAATCGCTGTGCAGAAAAAATCGGCCTGGAAATACTTATTTACCGTAAAGTACCTGTTAATCCTGAAGGAATAGGTCCTACCGCATTATCGGTAGAACCTGAGATAGAACAGGTTTTCATTGCCTGTCCTGATTATATCAGTAACTCAGAAGATTTTGAGCGCAAATTATTTGTACTTCGAAATTATGCTGCACATACTATCAGCAATACTGTAAAAAAAGATCCGATCGGCTTTTACGTAGCTTCCCTCTCCTACAAAACCGTTGTTTATAAAGGACAACTTACAAGCCTGCAGGTTCGTGAATATTTTCCGGACCTTAATAACAAAAGAGTGGTCTCAGCTTTTGGTTTAATCCATTCACGTTTTGCTACCAACACTTTTCCATCCTGGAAATTAGCGCAACCATTCCGTTATATCGCTCACAATGGTGAAATCAATACCTTAAATGGTAACCTGAACTGGTTACGAACCAGTGAAAAGGGCTTTTTTTCACCCTATTTTACCCAAGAGGAAATGGACATGCTGCTGCCGATAGTTACATCCGGACAATCAGATTCTGCCTGTCTGGATAATATGATTGAATTATTGGCTTTATGTGGACGTTCACTGCCTCATGTTTTGATGATGCTGATCCCCGAAGCGTGGGATGGCAACGAACAAATGGACCCGCTGAAAAAAGCATTCTATGAGTTTCATTCTTCGTTCATGGAACCCTGGGATGGCCCGGCTTCTATTTCATTTACCGATGGTAAAATCATCGGCGCAACCCTCGACAGGAATGGACTTCGCCCTTCACGTTATTGTGTTACAACCGATGACCGGGTAATAATGGCTTCTGAATCCGGTGTGCTTCCTATAGATCCTAAACTTGTAAAGGAAAAAGGAAGATTACAGCCAGGAAAAATGTTCGTAGTAGACCTGGAACAGGGAAGAATTATCAGCGATGAAGAATTAAAACAAAAGATCTGCTCTCAAAAACCATACGCTGAATGGCTTAATAAATATAAGATCCGGATGGAGGAACTGCCTGAACCACGGGTATCCTTCACTCATCTTGAGCACGATCAGGTTTTCAAATACCAGAAAGTATTTGGTTATTCAACGGAAGATCTCGCAATGATCATTACCCCTATGGCAACGGAAGGAAAGGAACCTGTTGGTTCTATGGGTATAGATGTTCCGCTGGCAGTATTAAGTGATCAGCCACAACACCTCAGCAGCTACTTTAAGCAGCTGTTTGCACAAGTTACCAATCCACCAATAGATCCTATCCGCGAACGGTTGGTAATGTCACTGGCAACTTTTGCAGGTAGTAACGGTAATTTATTGGTTGAAGATCCGCTCGATTGTCACAATGTGGCGCTTAAACATCCTGTACTGACCAATCATGAACTGGAAAAAATACGGAGTATAGATACAGGTATCTTCCAGGCTAAAACACTGCAAACCTATTTTAGAGCTAACGGCAAACCGGGATCTTTACAAAAAGGCCTTGATCGTTTGTGCCGTTATGCAGTGGATGCTGTGGAAGATGGCTTTGAAGTTCTGATACTTTCAGACAGGGCTATCGATTCAGACCATGCTCCTATCCCATCACTGCTGGCGACTTCTGCTGTTCATCACCATCTTATCCGCAAAGGATTAAGGGGGCAGGTTGGCCTTGTTGTAGAAGCAGGAGACGTTTGGGAAGTACATCATTTTGCTTGCCTGGTTGGATTTGGCGCCACGGCTATCAATCCTTACCTTGCTCTTTCTACCATCCGCGATATGAGACTGACAGGCAAAATGGAATCTGACCTGGAACCTGACCAGTTGAAAAAAAATTATATAAAAGCGGTAAATGAAGGCTTGCTCAAGGTTTTCTCAAAAATGGGAATATCCACCCTTCAGTCTTACCAGGGTGCGCAGATCTTTGAAATCATCGGTGTTAATAAAAGTGTTGTAGACAAATATTTTACCGGCGCCATTTCAAGAATTGAAGGAATGGGACTCGATGAAATCGCCAGGGAAATTCTTGCTAAACATTCCTTCTCTTTCAGTAAAAAAGAAATTCCTGTGGACAGGCTTTCTGTTGGCGGATTTTATCATTGGAAACGCAAGGGAGAATTTCATCTTTTCAATCCGCAGACCATTCATTTATTGCAGCATTCTACCAGGATGAATGATTATCATTCCTTTAAAAAATACTCTAAACTTATAAATGAGCAGGATGAAAAAGCCTGTACTTTAAGAAGCCTGTTCCGTTTTAAACGCAATCGTTCTTCCATTCCTATTGAAGAAGTGGAACCGGCTGAAAATATATTCAAACGTTTTGCCACCGGGGCCATGAGTTTCGGTTCTATTTCATGGGAAGCCCATACTACCCTGGCAATTGCGATGAATAGATTAGGTGGAAAAAGTAATACAGGAGAAGGAGGCGAAGATGAAAGAAGGTACGAACGCTTACCGAATGGTGATTTTATGCGTTCCGCTATAAAGCAGGTAGCTTCCGCCCGGTTTGGAGTAACAAGCCAATACCTTACAGAAGCGGATGAATTACAAATAAAAATGGCACAAGGTGCCAAGCCTGGTGAGGGTGGCCAGTTGCCCGGTCATAAGGTTGATGAATGGATAGGAAAAACGCGGCATTCAACACCCGGTGTAGGCTTGATCTCTCCACCTCCTCATCATGATATTTATTCAATTGAAGACCTGGCGCAGTTAATTTTTGACCTTAAAAATGCAAACCGCCAGGCACGTATTAATGTGAAGCTGGTTTCTAAAGCAGGTGTTGGCACTATTGCTGCCGGCGTTGCCAAAGCAAAGGCCGACGTTATTTTAATATCTGGTTATGATGGTGGAACGGGTGCATCCCCTATAAGTTCTGTAAGACATGCCGGCTTACCCTGGGAGTTAGGCCTTGCAGAGACTCATCAGACTTTGGTAAGAAATAAACTCCGAAGCAGGGTTGTTGTTCAAACCGACGGTCAATTAAAAACAGGTAGAGATATTGCTATTGCTACACTTTTGGGTGCTGAAGAATGGGGTGTTGCCACAGCAGCATTGGTGGTAGAGGGTTGCATCATGATGCGCAAATGTCACCTGAATACCTGTCCGGTTGGAGTAGCCACCCAGGATCAAGAGTTAAGAAAGCGCTTTACGGGTAATGCAGATCATGTTGTAAACCTTTTTAAATTCCTTACCCAGGAATTCAGGGAAATAATGGCTGAGCTTGGCTTTAGAACTGTAAATGAAATGGTAGGCCAGGTAGAATTTCTTGAACAAAGAGATAACATTACTAATTGGAAGTACAGAAAACTGGATCTGTCGCCCATTCTTTATAAAGAACCTGCTTCTTTATATACGGGGCTGCATAAAATGGAAGAACAGGATCATGGCTTATCTGATGTATTAGACTGGAAACTTTTAGAAGCAGCACAACCCGCCCTTGAAACCCAACAAAAAGTTTTCGCAGCGTTTTCTATCAGGAATACAGACCGTACAGCAGGAACCATTCTTTCTAACGAAATAAGTAAGCGCTACAAAGCAGCCGGTCTTCCTGAAGATACCATACATTTTAAGTTTACCGGTACCGCAGGACAAAGCTTTGGCGCATTCAATACTAAGGGGGTAACCCTGGAATTAGAAGGTGATTCAAACGACTATTTTGGAAAGGGTTTAAGCGGTGCAAGACTGATTGTTTATCCGTCACATGAAGCTGCTTTTATTCCTGAAGAAAACATTATTATTGGTAATGTTGCATTATACGGAGCAACTTCAGGAGAAGCTTTTATAAGAGGTAAAGCCGGAGAACGTTTTGGCGTTCGCAATTCGGGAGCTAATGTAGTAGTAGAAGGTGTGGGTGACCATGGCTGTGAATACATGACAGGTGGTAACGTAGTTGTTTTAGGAGAAACCGGAAGAAACTTCGCTGCAGGAATGAGCGGAGGGCTCGCTTATGTATATGATGTAAAAAACCAGTTTGCTTCATTATGCAATATGGAAATGATAGACCTGGATAAATTAACTGAGGACGACAGCCAGATTTTACACGATATGATCAGTAAACATTATTCATATACAAACAGTTCTGTAGCCCGGTTTGTATTAAATGATTTTGATAACCAGGTGAAAAACTTTGTAAAAGTATTCCCTAAAGATTATAAGAAAGCATTAAAAGTTAATGCTGAAAAAAGCCTGGCTCAAAAAGTATAAAGAGCTTTAATAACTGGTGTTGCTATCAGCCGTCAGCTACCAGCGTCAGGAGATCAACGTTTAATAAGTTTTCTCCTGATAGTTGACTGCTTATAGCTGATAGCTTATAATATAAAAATTAATAGTTTTCGCTGTGAAGCGGAATTTTGGAGGATAAAATAATGGGCAAACCAACCGGATTTATGGAATTTACCAGGGAATTACCTGCAAAACGTTTGCCGCAGGAAAGAATACATGACTATAATGAATTTATAGAAAGATATTCTGATGAAAAATTGAATCAGCAAGCTGCGCGATGTATGGATTGTGGTATTCCGTTTTGTCATAACGGCTGTCCATTAGGTAATATTATACCGGAATTCAATGATGCAATCTATCATAAAAACTGGCTGGAAGCGTATGACATACTTAGCTCTACCAATAATTTTCCTGAATTTACCGGAAGGATTTGTCCGGCACCCTGCGAAACAAGCTGTGTTTTAGGAATAAATCAACCAGCGGTCACTATTGAAGAAATTGAAAAACATATTATTGAGATAGCTTTTGATAAAGATTTTGTGCAGGCACACAAACCCAATCTAAGGACCGGGAAAAAAGTTGCTGTTGTAGGTTCAGGTCCTGCCGGATTAGCAGCTGCTGCCCAGTTAAACAATGCAGGTCATTTAGTTACGGTTTTTGAAAGAGATGATGCTCCCGGTGGACTATTACGTTATGGTATTCCTGATTTTAAACTGGAGAAGTGGATTATTGATAGAAGATTGAAGATTATGGAAGAAGAAGGCATTACATTCCGGTGTAATGCGAACGTAGGTGCTGATGTAAGTATTAACGATTTACTGCGTGAGTATCATGCTATCGTACTTTCAGGTGGCGCTACAATTCCACGTGACCTGAAAATTCCGGGACGTGAATTAAAGGGTGTTTATTTCGCCATGGAGTTTTTAAAACAGCAAAATAAGCGGATCGTGAAAAGAGATGTTGGCGGTGAAGACATTTTTGCTACCGGTAAAAATGTTGTTGTAATCGGTGGTGGTGATACAGGTAGTGATTGCGTGGGTACTTCCAATCGGCATGGAGCGAAAAGTGTTACACAATTTGAGCTGATGCCACGTCCACCTGAAAGCAGAACGCAATATATGCCCTGGCCTACATACCCGATGACTTTAAAAACTTCTTCTTCTCACGAAGAAGGCGCCGAACGCCAATGGGGAGTGGCTACCAAAGAATTTATCGGAGATGGGAATGGAAATCTGAAAGCATTAAAAATAGTTGACCTGGCATGGAAATTTGCAGACCAGAACAGACCTGCAGGCTTTGAAGAAAAAGCCGGAACGGAAAGAGAACTTCCCTGTGAATTAGCTTTGCTTGCCATGGGATTTGTACATCCCCAGCATCAAGGCCTTTTACAGGAATTAGAAATAGAATTAGACGATAGGGGTAATGTTAAAGCCTCAGAGAAAATGTATCAGACCAATATTGCCAAAGTATTTACAGCAGGAGACATGCGTCGTGGCCAATCCCTCGTGGTATGGGCAATAAGTGAAGGCAGAGAATGTGCCCGAAAAGTTGATGAGTACCTGGTTGGATATTCCTTACTGGAAAGTAAAGACCATCATATAGCAAGTTTTTGAAAGTATTAGGTAGTGTTGTGTTGAATATAGACTTATTGATTTTGCAATCAGCAGTCAGCTTTCAGCTATCAGGAGGAACAACTCTGGTATTGATTTCCTGACTGCTGACTGCTTATTACTACTAATATGGATTCCATAGTTAACTTACACTAGTATTGTGACCATTTAATTATGCAACATTTATTAAAGGCCGTTAGGGCAATGTCATATATTTAACGACCAAGCCCTGTAAGGGCTTAATACATTATCACAGGGTGAAGCCCTGTGATAAGGAAGACGCTGGAACAAAGCCCTGTAAGGGCGTAATATTGTTTTTGATCGCACATGCACTTGATCTTCATATTTCGCCCTTACAGGGCTTGGGTTAATGGCAACGTTGTTTCACAGGGCTTCACCCTGTGTTAATAAATTATGCCCTTACAGGGCTGGTAGCTTTTTAAACGCTGAAATGAAATCATACACTACGTTAATTTATTAAAGCGTATTAAACGTTTACTTAATTATATTGACCGTTAGGGACGACGAAATAATCATGGTCAATTTTAATTCCATAAGATATAACCTCGATTAATCATGAAGCATATAATGTCATTTAGTTAAGAGTTCTACCGTTCAGACCAGTCCCGTTTAGGGACGAAAACAGGTGTACGCACTTTTTTTATAAACAAAATAAATTTTTTTCTTTTGCAACAAGTTGGTAAGTTTGAAATGCATTAGCTATATTATAATACAGGCATCTACAACGATTTAAAATTGACCTGATTTAAACTGTTGCATTCTTTTTCCCGTCAGGCTTCGTAGTATAAAAGTTTCTTCTTTATTTTAATTTGTACCGCCGGTTGAGGAAATCAACAAGCATTGCTTTGAGCATGCTACTCGTATTTAAGCGCAGTAATAAAATTAAAATTTGCTATATGAAGAAAACTCCACTTAAAGTTGCATTACTATTATTTTCATTTTTACTTTTTCTCACTTCCCCTTCACATGCACAAAACAAAAGCGTAACTGGTACAGTTAATGATAATTTGGGTGCACCGCTTTCCAATGTTTCCGTACAGGTAAAAGGAACCAAAACCGGAACTTTTACAGGTACTGACGGCCGCTTCAGTATCAATGTTGCTTCTCGCAATTCCAGGCTGGTTTTTAGTTTTGCCGGTATGGAACCCCAGGAGGTATTAGTTGGAGATCAAACTACTGTTAACGTTCAGCTTCAAACAGGGAATAATGCACTGGGAGAAGTGGTTGTTATCGGGTATGGAACTGCTCGCAAATCTGATCTTACCGGCGCTGTAGCAACGGTTAAATCAGATAAGTTATTAGACAGGCCTTCCACCAATATATCACAGGCACTACAAGGCAGGGTAGCCGGCGTAGACGTAAGTGTAAATACCAGCGCTCCCGGTGAGGCGGCCAAGGTGCGTATTCGTGGTATTAGTTCTATTAATTCCAGCCTTGATCCCTTGTATGTTGTGGATGGTGTTATTGGTGTAGACGCAAATAGCCTTAACCCGAATGATATTTCTTCTGTTGAAGTATTAAAAGACGCTTCCTCCACTGCTATTTACGGGGCAAGGGGTGCAAATGGCGTTATCATAATTACTACTAAGCGAGGTATCAAAGGGAAAAGCCGTATTTCTTATGATAACTATCTTTCATTGAATACCTTGGAAAGACATTTAAGAGCTTTGAATGCGCAGGAATTTATGGATGTGTATACCCTGGCTTATAAAAACGCCCAGAAGTATGATTCATTAGGCTTTGCCCAGGGAAAATATAAGGCCAACAATCCTTTAAACTTCCCAAAACTTTTTGATGCAAGCGGTAAACCCTTATACAACACAAACTGGGAATCAGAAGTATATAAGCCATCCACCAGTAACAATCATCAGCTTACTCTGCAGGGAGGTAGTGATAAATCAACTTACAGTCTTTCATTAGGATATCTG
>JAABUK010012793.1_pt1 | contig 10621 bp, 10 predicted proteins | sample 5559141 | NCBI WGS metagenome assembly JAABUK01 (sample SAMN10711869, study PRJNA513367) | rock metagenome | isolation source: Antarctica rocks | place: Antarctica: Victoria Land, Pudding Butte nord | collected 2016-01-03
CGATCAGCTTCCGCGGCTATCAGGCGGGCACCGGCATTCTCGACACCTGGGAAATCGGCCAGTACCTAAAATTCATCACCGACCCGTTCTACCTCGGGATCCTGCTTCGCACCGTGCTCATGGGGCTCGGGGTAACCGCGCTGTGTGCGCTGCTCGGGTTCCCGTTCGCCTACGCCCTCTCACGCCTGCGCGGCCTCGCCCGTGCAATGGTCTACGTCCTGGTGCTGCTGCCGCTGCTGACCAGCGCGGTCGTGCGCACGTTCGGCTGGATGATCCTGCTGGGCAACAACGGGTTCATCAACCGGACGCTGATGGATCTCGGCCTGACGGACGTTCCCGTCCGGCTAATGTATGGAATGACCGGCGTCGTGATTGCGCTCGCGGAGGTGCTGCTGCCCTTCATGATCCTCGCGCTGGACGCCGCGCTGCTCAACATCCCGCCGTCGCTCTACGAGGCGGCGCGCAATCTCGGGGCCGGTCGGGCGCGCGTCTTCGTGCAGGTGACGCTGCCGCTAGCGCTGCCCGGGCTGGTGTCCGGCTCCGTGCTGGTGTTCACGCTCGCCGTCAGTGCCTTCGTAACGCCGAGCCTGATCGGCGGCCCGCGCGTGCCCGTCATGTCCACGCTGATCTACCAGCAGGGCATGAGCCTGCTGAACTGGCCGTTTGGGGCGGCGATCGGCTTCACCATGCTCGCCACGATCCTGGCCCTCATCGCGCTGACCTCGAGCATGGCCCGGCGGGAGCGCGGCGTTTGATCCTGCTCGCGGTCAACACGCTGGTCGCGCTTTATCTCCTTCTGCCGGTGATCGTCGTGATCGCGACCAGCGTCACGACGACGGCGTACCCCGTATTCCCGCCCCGCGGTTTCACCCTGCGGTGGTTCGAGACCTTCCTGGGGACGCCGGAGTTCGTCAGCGGGATGCGGCTGAGCGCGCTGCTCGCGGGTACGGCGACGCTCATCGCCACCTGCCTCGGCACCGCGGCCGCCCTTGGCCTGGCGCGCGGGCCGCGGCGGCCTGGGTCGGCGCTGTCCGCCCTGTTCCTGTCGCCGATCGTGTTTCCAGCCGTCGTGCTCGGGCTCGCGCTGCTGATCTTCTACAGCCGCACCGGACTTGCCGGCAGCTTCCTCGGCATGGCAGCCGCGCATGTTGTGCTGGTGACGCCGTTCGTGGTCCGCATGGTCGGGGCGAGCCTCGCCGAGTTCGACGACAGCGTCGAAGAGGCGGCGCGCAACCTCGGCGCCGGCTGGCTGCGAGTATTCTTCCAGGTGACGCTGCCCATCATCCGCCCGGGGGTGGTTGCCGGCGCCGTGTTCGCCTTCATCATCTCGTTCGACGAGTTGGTCGTCACGCTGTTCCTGGCTGGGCCGGGGCTACAGACCCTTCCCATCCGCGTGTTTACGTTCGTGCAGTACAGCAGCACCCCGGTCATCTCGGCAATTTCCACGTCGCTGATCGCGGCATGGGTGGTCCTCGGAGTCCCGCTCTACGTCCGCTTTCTTGGTATTCGGCACGCATGACGGCCGCCGGCCTCGAATTGGTGCGACTCGGGAAGGCGTATGGCAACGCCGTCGCGGTCGATGGTGCCACGCTGTCCGTCGCGGAAGGCGAGCTCGTGGCGCTGCTGGGTCCATCCGGCTGCGGCAAGACGACTACGCTTCGCATGGTGGCCGGGTTCGTCGCGCCGAGTGCGGGGCAGATCGTGCTAGGGGGACGCGATATCACGTGCGTTCCGGCCAACCGGCGCGATATCGGCATGGTATTTCAGAGCTACGCGCTGTTCCCGCACATGACTGTGCGGCGGAACGTGGAGTTCGGGCTGCGGTGCCACCGGGCCGGCGAGGCGGAGATCACGCGCCGGGTCGACGCGGTGCTCGGGCTGGTTGGGCTGGGCGCGCTCGCCGGGCGCTATCCGCGCCAGCTCTCCGGCGGCCAGCAGCAGCGGGTGGCGCTGGCCCGAATTCTCGTGCTGCGCCCGAAGCTGCTGCTGTTCGACGAGCCGCTCTCGAACCTGGATGCCCGGCTGCGCGTGCAGATGCGCGGCGAGATCCGGCATCTGCAGAAAAGCCTTGGCATCACGGCGCTGTTTGTCACACACGATCAGGACGAGGCGTCAGCGATCGCCGACCGGATCGTGGTCATGAATCGCGGCCGGATCGAGCAGGTTGGCACCCCGTCGGAGATCTACCAAGACCCGGCCACCCGGTTCGTGGCGGATTTCATCGGCACCGCAAACGTGCTTGAGGCGGTCGTCGCCGAGCGCCGGCGCGACTATTGCGTCGTCCGAGCGAACGGATTTAACTTCGCGCTTCGCGGCAACTTTGCGGCGGGGCAGCGCGGTGCCTTGAGCGTGCGGCCGGAACGGATCGACTTCGTGGACCCGGCGCATCCCGGCGCAATGGCCGGCACCCTGGAGCTCAGCCGCCGGGTCGGTGGGCAGATGGAGTACGAGGTCGCGCTGGACGGCGGGCTGCGCCTGCTGGTGCATGAGCAGCTTCGCTACGGCGTGCAGCAGCGGACCGAAGGCGCCCAAGTGGGCCTTCTGATACGGCCGGATGATTTCCGATTTCTGCCGGAGACGGGCTGAATGAGCTGAACAGCGGAGGGTGCGTCGTGCGGAACTGGACCAAGGTCTTGGTTGTGGGCTTCCTGGCGGTGTGTGGGAGTTTGGCGCAGGCCCAGGCGCCCCGTCAGCTAACCGTCATCGTATACGGCGGTTCGTTCGAGGAGGGGTGGAAAAAGGCGGTCATTGAGCCGTTCGAGAAGGCCAATCCGGACATCAAGGTGCGGATCGCCACCGGCCTGACAATGGAGACCGTGGCGATGATGCGGGCGCAGAAGGCCGACCCTCAGATCGACGTCATAATGATGGACGAGGTCGGCGCGGCGCAGGCCAACCGGGAAGGGCTCTACGAGCCACTGACCGCTGCAAAGATCCCCAACATGGACAAGCTCTATTCGCAGTTCCGGACCGCGGGCGATCCGTACACGAAATTCATGTATGTCGCCCAGGTGCTGGCCTACGACAAGTCACGCATCAAGACGCCGCCTACGTCCTGGAAGGATCTGTGGAACCCGGCCTACAAGGGATTCGAGGCCATCCCGGACATCGACACGACGCACGGCACGATGATGCTGATGATGGCCGCGCGCATTAACGGCGGGAGCGAGCAGAACATCGGACCAGGGTTCGATGCCCTGAAGGCGCTGAAGCCGTCGATCCTGACGTTCTGGAAGCAGCACGCGCAGGTCTCGCAGATGTTCACGCAGGGTGACATCTGGATCACCAGTTGGACCAGCGACCGCACACAGGGGCTGATCGAGGCCGGCGGCAACGTCGGTTGGGTGATACCGCAAGAAGGCGGCTACTTGATCGACTCCACGATCGGTATTGCCAAGGGCAGCAAGAACGCGGACGCCGCGCAGCGCTACATCAATTACGTGCTCGGCGAGGCGGCTCAGGTGGCCAACGCGCGCTACACCAACATCGCTCCCGTCAACCGCGAGGTCACTCTTCCGCCCGACGTGGCGGCCAAGCTTCCGGCCGGCGACGTCAACCTCAAGAAGCTGCTGCCGGCGGATTGGAACTACGTGACGACGCAGCGGCCGCAATGGGTGGATCGCTGGAACCGCGAGGTCACCTCACCCTGACTTTGGTGCGGCTCTGGATAGGTGCCTGGGTCCTTGTTGGTCCCTAGCGCACTGACGCGGGAGAACGAGGACCAGCAGTTCGGCATCGAGATCGCCCGCAACATGAGCAATTGGATCGAGCAGGACCATCGAGGCATCAAGGGCCGATACCGGTCCATGCGCGGTTTCAAGTGCCCGAGATCGGCGGCTCGGTTCTGCCGAGGATACGATGCGTTGCGCAACTTTCTCCGCCCCCGGTCCCGCCACAACCAGCACGTTCCCGCCGATCACCGCAGAATGCACCTTCTCCGTAGGACAGTTACGGTGCTGGCCATCTTGGAAGCGGCCTGACCGGACCTACACTCAAGCGGCGCCGCACCAATGGCTACTGGCACGAGTCCTGACATAACCTACTCGCCTACTCGACGAAGTGCTCCGCCACGCGCCGCCGGCCGATCTCAGGCCAGGAGGCCCGGCTCCCGGACCCTGCCCATGGCGGCTTCTGAGCGAAGATTAGCGAGAGCGAACCCGAGGTTCGGTCAGAGCGTGATAATCTTCGCCAGCCTTCGATTTTTTGCTTGCAGTGGCTACCACGGGGTAAAGTTGTTTCAGCCGTTGACTTTTTTAAGGACGGCTAACATGCCTACTCACACTCACCACGCCTCGGCAAGCCGGCAGGTCACCAGCACCCTCCAGACTTTGGAGGCGGGTGATGACGCGTAAGCGACCCTTGCCACCTCAGCGCGACTACGATGTTGGTCGGCTGCTACCGAAGGCATCTGGGTCCGCAATACGTCCGCAATGCCGCTGAACCAAGTGGACGGTCCGGCGCAGATATAGCGCTGACCAGCCGCCTTGGGCGACGTTATCGCTCGGACATGGAGATCAGCGACGTCGCGTACATCTACCAGCGCCCAGCAGAACCGTGCCAATCCCGGCAGCGGCCGCGCAGGCTCATCCAGGGGACAGCGTCGGGTCGTGACCGCCCTGAACCAGAAGGTCTAGCTTACGAAAATCCGCGATTGCCGCTCGCACCGTGTTTTCTACCAACCGCGCGCGCTCGCGGTCCAGTTCGTTCCGCAGCAGCAAGTGCAGCTGCAATCTCAGGCGCGGAGCCACGATGCGCCGCGCGCTGCAGCGGTTTGCCGCCAACTCGGGTGCAAACACATGCGGCGGGGCGATGGTGCACAGTCCCTGCTGGAGCACCAGTGCGGTCTTCACCGGCAAAGGCTCAATCTCGGCGCGGATCCGCAATGCGAGGCCGATCCGCGCTGCCGCCGAAGCGATCACCTGTCGACCTGGATGCGGCATCGGGTCGAGCACCAGTTCGAATGCCGTCAACGCCGCGAGTGCGATGTCACTGTCTCCGCCCAGCGTGCCCTGTGCGCCGATGAGGGCCATATCGACATTGTACAGTGGGACGATCCTGACCGACCCGGCCGGCGGCTTGAAGTAGCACAAGGCCGCGTCGATCTCCCCGGCCTCGAGCAGTTTGACAAGCTGCCGGCTGGGCGCCTGGCTAGTACGCCAGACGATGCCGGGGCATACCGCCAGGCCAGACCTAAGCACGAACGGCAGCACCGCCGCGCCCACCGTCGGCGTGACGCCGAGTACCACGAAGCCTGCCTCGAGCGGCTCCTCGGCCGCCATGGCGCGCTGCGCCTGGTCGAATGCGGCCAGGATCGCGCGCGCATGGGGCAACAGCCGCTTGCCGGCCGCGGTTGCACGCACGCCGTGCGGTCCGCGGTCGAGCAGTCGCGCCTCTATCTGGGCTTCCAGTTCCGCCACCCGGGCGCTCAGCGCCGATTGCGACACATGCAGCAGATCGGCCGCCCGGGAGAAGCTTCCGGCGTCCAAAACCGCGACGAAATAGGCCATCTGGCGCCGGTTCATCCTATAACAATACGCGATAGGGCGGCTTCGACAAACGCTGTTTGCTTCGCGTCCGCCCAATCTCGATAATACTGCGGAAGAAGAAGTAATCGGGGGACACGTCAATGTACGTGCTGAATATCTGGTACGTCGCGGCCTGGGCGTTCGAAGTCACGGACGGCCTGCTGGGCCGCCGGTTGCTCGACACAGCCGTCCTGATCTATCGCCAGCCGAATGGACAGGCGGTCGCGATCGGCGACCGTTGCCCCCACCGGTTCGCTCGACTGAGTGAGGGTCGGCTCTGCGCTGACGGGAGCGTCGAGTGCCCGTATCATGGGCTCCGTTTCGACAGCACCGGCGCCTGTGTGCTCAACCCGCATGAAGACGGCAAGATCCCGCGCGCCGCTCGCGTCACGGCCTATCCGCTGGTGGAACGGCACGGCCTGCTCTGGATCTGGATGGGCGACCCGGCCCGTGCGGAGCCGGCCCATATCCCCGTGTTCGACCAGATCGATGGCCCCGGCTACCGCACGATCACCGGCGTCACCGAGATCGGCGCGCATTACGAGCTGGTGGCCGACAACCTGCTCGACCTCAGCCACACGCAGTTCGTCCATGCAAACTTCGCCCGCGCCGACGACGTGCTGAAGGTGCGCCACGAGGTCACGCTGGAGGGCGATACCGTCCATAGCCGCCGATGGATCCCCAACATCATCGGCCCAAAATCCTTTACCCGTAGCCTGCCGGACCCGCTGGCCAAAGTGGACCACTGGATCCGCGTTCGCTGGGATGCGCCGGGTCTTCACCGCCTGGACGTCGGCGTCACACCGGCCGGCATGCCGGAGCAGCAGGGCATCCGGCGCGAGGGTTCGCACCTGCTGACACCGCAGACCCAGGCGTCGACCCACTACTTCTACGCATCGAGCCGCAATTATCGGCTCGACGATCCGCAGGAGGACGAGGCCATCCGCGAGTGGCACCGCATCGGTTTTGGCGAGCAGGACAAGCCGATGATCGAGTCCGTGCAGCGCATGATGGGTGGCCACGACCTGATGTCGCTAAGGCCCGTGCTCCTTCCCGTCGACGCGGCCGCCGTGCGGGCCCGCCGGGTCATGGAACGACTGCGCACCGGCGAGGCCGAACAGCGCGCCGCATAACCCGGGGAGGGCACCGACATGCGTGGCGAAATGGACGTCGAGGACGTGCTGACGTTGGGCGGCATCACCGGGACGACGGTGGCGCTGCTGGTACTGGCCTTCCTGATCATGCTGTTCGACGGTTTTGACTTGGCGGCACTATCGTACGCCGCGCCCTATATCGTCACCGAGTGGGGGATCGGCTCGAAGGCCGCCTTGGGCATCGCTTTCAGCGCCAGCCTGGTGGGGATGTTGGTCGGGGCACCCGTGTTTGGCCTGCTTGCCGATCGGCATGGGCGAAAGCTCGTGATCGTGTCCTGTTGCGTGCTGATGGGGTGCGCGACCTTGGCGGTCACGACCGTGTCGTCCCTGGCCCCGCTGCTGGCGCTTCGCTTTCTGGCCGGGATCGGGATGGGCGGCGTCGCCCCATGCCTTATCGCGCTCACGGCTGAGTTCGCTCCGAGCGACCGTCGCGCGACGGTCGTGACCGTGATGTATACCGGCATCTCCGCGGGTGCCGCCATTGCGGGTGGGCTTGCCGCCTGGGCCGTGCCGTACGCCGGGTGGCATCTTCTGTTCATCGTCGGTGGCACTGCGCCGCTTGCATTCGGGCTTCTCGCCGCAATCTGGATGCCGGAATCGCTGAAGTTCCTCGTCACACGCAGGCCGCAAGACAAGCGCACCCGGGCACTCGCCCAGCGCCTCAGCCGCAACCAGATCGATCCTGGCGTGACCCTCATCGTCCGGGACGTGGTAGAGGATGGCGGTCGCGCCAGACCCGGCCTATTTCCGCGCCAGTTGTTCCTCGGTCGCCTCGCCTTCGTCACTCCTCTGCTGTGGGCTTCGAAGATCAGCATCCTGATGGCTTACTACTGTGTGACGAGCTGGCTGCCGACCTTGCTGACGGCGCTCAAGCTGCCCATCGACCAAGCCGCCACTGCCTCGGTCGCGTTCCAGGTCGGTGGAGCGCTCGGCGGATTGGCGCTGAGCCAGTGGATCGACCGCCGGGGTATGTCCGCGGTGTCGATGTTCTTCGCGTTCGGCATCCCAGGCGTGTGTTCCATCGGCTACGTCGCCCATGCCGGCGCCATGCTGCTGCTACCGGTGAGCTTCATGGCCGGCTTCTGCGTGATGGGCGTGCAATATGGATTAAACGCGATCTCGGCGATGGTCTACCCGACCTCGTTGCGAACATACGGCGTCGGCTGGTCGACCGCGGTCTCCCGGGCCGGAGCCATCGCCGGCCCGATGCTGGGGGCTGCCTCGCTTGCGCTCGGCCTCCCGACCGAGTTGGCGATCGCGGCCGCTGCCCTGCCGCTCGCGGCCGGTGCGCTCGCCAGCTTCTTCCTCTGGCGGACAGTCGCCGGGACCACCGCGCCGGCATTCCCAACGCTCGTGGCACGCGTCGCCGGCCCGGCGGAGCATTGATCCATGCCGGGCGAGGAATGGCTCGACCTAATCGTGGCGGATCGCGCTGATGTCGCGGAGGGGATCGTCTCGATCGACTTGGTGTCCGCCACTCCACAGCAGCAGCTGCCCCGTTTCGAGCCCGGTGCACATATCGATGTCGCGGTCGGCGCCAACCTCGTGCGCCAGTACTCGCTGTGTGGCGATCCGGCGGACGCCGATCGTTACCGTCTTGGCGTGCTTCTGGAACCAGCCTCGCGCGGCGGGTCGGTGGCGATCCATCGTGGCTTCAATCGCGGTGACCGCGTGCGGGCCCACCCGCCCCGCAACACCTTCCGTCTCGATCCGGCAGCACCGCACAGTTTGCTGTTTGCTGGCGGGATCGGCGTCACGCCCATGATCGCCATGGCGCACGCTCTGCATTCAGCCAGGCGTTCGTTCACTTTGCACTACTGCGTACGCTCCCAATCCCGGGCCGCCTTTTGGAGTGAATTGAACCAGGCGCCATTCGGCAACAAGGTGGTGCTGCACCGGGAAGACGACCCTGGTTTGCAGGCGTTCGACCCAGTTTCGCTGCTGCAAACTGTGCCCTTCGGCACCCATGCCTATATATGCGGGCCGGCTGGCTTCATCTCGGCCGTCGCCACTGCAGCCGGTTCGGCCGGCTACGGGCCAGACCGGCTGCATATCGAACGGTTTGTCGCCCAGACCGGCGGATCCGGCTCGTTCACGGTGCACGCTAGTCGCAGTGGGATTGAGGTCGAAGTTGGTCCTGGCCAGACAATCGCGTCCGCTCTCATGAATGCCGGAATCGACGTCGAGTTGTCCTGTGAGGCGGGCGTATGCGGTACGTGCTTGACCCGCGTGATCGAGGGCACGCCCGACCACCGCGACCAGTTCCAGACCGAGGCAGAAAAACGCTCAGGCGACCACATCACGATCTGCTGCTCACGCTCGCACAGCCTGCGTCTGGTCGTTGATCTCTGAGATTGACGGGACGCATGCGTGCCATTCCTAATTTCCCTGCCTTGATGTCATGCTCCATTCTCGAAAGCTGCTTGGCGACAGCGATCGCGTCGGCCACGGATGCGACCTGGCCCAACAAGTGGGCGACGAGGCCGCGCTCGGCCTTGGGCAACGGGTCTGGATCGGTCATCAGCAGTCGGGCAAGTTGGCGGCCCGCCGGAACATGCCTGGTCACCCCGGTTGCTTTCGCATTCGCCCGTGCGTCTTTGTTCCGTCGGGTCTCGGCCCATCTCCGGACGGTCCCGGATCGACCGGAGTAGCCCCGCTTCACCAACTCGCGCCACAGCAGAGCCGCATTGCGGCACCCTTCGGTCCAGCGACCATCGAGGTAATCCTCGTGGGGCGCCAGAATGCTCGCCTGGGGGGGGCTTGCTCCAGAGTGGGGCTTTGCCCGCCCGAAGCCAGCTCCGGATCGTCTTGCGCTCAACCCCGAGCGATGCCGGGGTGCTGGCGATGGAGCCTCCTGCCGTGCGCAGTTGGGCGGCCTGTTCATAACGGTCGCGGCGGCGATTATAGGCGTCTCGGCTGCGGCGTTGGGCCGCCGTCACCTTGGTGACGACAGGCCCTGGAGCTGCATCTTCGACCGCTGGCTCGGGTGCGGGGCCGCTGCACGGGTGCAAGCAGCTGGGGGTGAGACCTCGTGAGGGAGGATCAGTCGCGCCCAAATCCGCGTGGCGGTTCGGTCCCCTGCAACTCGTCGCGGTCGACGTCACAGATCCTCTGCAGGGCGTTGGCGACGGTGCCGTCCTGCAAGTTGGCCGGCAGGGCGTCCAGCCACGCGGCATACTGAGCCTGCAGGGCCGTCAACTCGGCAACGGCGTCATGCCAGCGCCGCGCGCGGCTGCGATGGTCGGCTAGGCGACGCGTTCGGAACACCGGGGCGCCAACCGCCCGTGCGGCACGGTAGCGGGCCTGGCGTTCGGCATCGCTCATGGCGTGCGGCGGCGGGCGTTCTCGCCAATCGGCTTGCGCGGCATGGGGCCCACTCCGAAGCGTGACGTTACGAAACACTAGTGGGTGCGGGACGGCTCAGGCGCGGGTTTTCATGCGCCAGCTTTCGTTGCCGGTCTCGACGATGTCGCAGTGGTGCGTGAGCCGGTCGAGCAGGGCTGTTGCCATCTTGGCGTCGCCGAACACCGTCGGCCACTCGGCAAAGTTCAGGGTGGTGGTGATCACCGCCGAGGTGCGCTCGTAGAGCCGGCTGATCAGGTGGAACAGCAGCTGGCCCGCGGAAGAGCAGGTATCGTCGGGATTGGGCTCCAGCGTGCGGCCGAAGTCGTGACGGACCTTCTGTAGGGGCTTCTTGCCGCCGAGTAGCTGGCTGGTCGCTCTTCCGGCCCTTCACGGCGGCAGCGAGGAGTTGTCCGGCGTTTTAGGGGTTATGTCAGAGTTCACGCCAGGGTTCTGGCCGGCATGAACTGACTTAGCCGCCATTATTCGTGAGCCTGAAGCCACTCCCTGCTGAAACGGGTGTTTCTCGCGTGATAGTTGTGGAGACGTGCGGGTACGCGGCCACCTCGGGGGTGGTTTGGGGACGGCTTGATACGGCGG
>JAABUK010012794.1_pt1 | contig 10621 bp, 8 predicted proteins | sample 5559141 | NCBI WGS metagenome assembly JAABUK01 (sample SAMN10711869, study PRJNA513367) | rock metagenome | isolation source: Antarctica rocks | place: Antarctica: Victoria Land, Pudding Butte nord | collected 2016-01-03
ACAATAGGAACATTCACCTGTGTACTGAAATAAATATTTCTTTTTTTCAATTCATAGCAAAAACATCTTTCATAAATCGATTCCAATAAACCTGGACCCAATGCTTTGTGAATTTGAAAGGCAATATCAACTATCTCCTTCCCAAGCCATTCCTGATATTCGAGTAATTCTTTCTCCATTTCTCATTACTTATTTGTGCCTTCGTGACTTTGTGGCTATGCGAGCTCAAGTACCGGCAACTCTCTTGGTTTAAACTTTTTTACCTGGTCGGCGATATGTTTAATGTGATCGGGAGTAGTTCCACAGCAACCGCCTACAATATTTACAAAACCTTGTTCCGCCCATTCTTCTATGATATGTGCTGTTTCATGTGGCTGCTCATCATATTCACCAAAAGCATTTGGCAATCCTGCATTCGGATAAGCGGAAGTATAACACGATGCGATCTGGCTTAACTCTTCAATATGCGAACGCATTTCTGTAGCGCCAAGTGCACAGTTCAAACCAACACTTATCGGATTTGCATGGGAGATGGAAATATAAAATGCTTCCAGGGTTTGTCCGCTTAAAGTTCTGCCACTGGCATCGGTGATGGTGCCGCTGATCATTACAGGCAGTTCTTTTTGTTTGGTATTGCGAAAGTATTTTTTTATAGCATAGATAGCGCCTTTTGCATTAAGCGTATCAAAGATGGTCTCTATTAGCAACAGGTCAACGCCACCCTCAACCAGTCCTTTTATTTGTTCGTAATAAGCATTGGCAACTTCATCAAATGATACAGCCCTGAAACCAGGATTGTTTACATCGGGTGACAAGCTTAATGTTTTATTTAATGGCCCGATAGCGCCTGCTACAAATCTTGGCTTAGCCGGATCTTTAGCAGTGTATTCATCAGCCGCTTTACGGGCAACCCTGGCGCTAGCCAGGTTTAATTCATAAGCCAGCGACTCCATTCCGTAATCTGCCATTGCAATGGCAGTACTGCTGAATGTGTTGGTTTCAATGATATCGGCGCCAGCTTCCAGATATTCCTTATGAATGCCTTCTACTACTGCCGGTTGGGTAATACTTAAAAGGTCGTTGTTGCCTTTAACATCTGAAGGCCAGTCCTTAAATCTTTCACCCCGGTAATCGGCTTCCCCTAATTTGTGCCGCTGGATCATAGTACCCATTGCTCCATCTATAATAAGGATCCTTTCCTTTAAACATTCATGAATTGTTTTCATACTAAGTTCCTCCATTCCTCTATTATAAGGTGGTTATGTGATTAGAATAATGGTAGTATTGTTTCAATTGTTAATGCTACAATGAAACATGCTTACCATGACAATTTATAAAAAGTACTTACTGAACTATTAACGGGGGAGTTTAACAGTGCAAGTGCACTGTAACAGGTTTCTTCCGACGTTTATTAGTTCAGTTGATGTTTAGGAAGGTTGTTTATAAACCCCGCCAACATCTTTTCATCAGGCCGAACAATAAACAAATCCGCCTGAAATTGTGTGCAAATATAATGTTTCTGAATCAAAAACAAAAGCTCCTGGAAGGTATGAGATATGAGCAATGAGGTATGAGGTTGGAAAACTAAGATTCTGTTGGAACATACTTATATTTGCTCCATGCAATTGCCTTCTGTTTTACTTGAAAATGCTGTGAACGAATTTGCAAAATTACCGGGTATCGGAAAAAAAACAGCGCTGAGAATGGTACTGCACCTGCTGAAACAGGAGGTTAATGTAGTACAACAGTTTGGAGATGCTATCTCCAGAATGCGTAAGGAGATCAGGTTTTGCCAGCGATGCCATAACCTTGCCGATGCTGATATTTGTGCTATCTGCGCCAATTCTATGAGAAAGCAGGAGATTGTTTGTGTAGTAGAAAGTATACGTGATGTAATTGCTATAGAAAGTACCCAGCAGTATAACGGCGTATATCATGTGCTTGGTGGCGTAATATCGCCGCTTGACGGTATCGGACCTGATCAATTGAACATTGAACCACTTTTGCAACGTGTGCAGAAAGAACATACCCTGGAACTTATTTTTGCGCTTAACCCTAACATTCAGGGAGATACGACTATCTATTATATCCAGAAAAAACTACCACCCAATACAATAAAAATTACCACTATCTCGAGAGGTATTGCTTTCGGCGGAGAGCTGGAGTATGCTGATGAAATGACGTTGGCACGTTCGCTGGCAAACCGGTTGCCCGTGGAGAGTTATGTGGGGAGATGATTTAATGGTTAATTGTTAATGGTTAATTATTAACGGATAGTTGTTTGATTATTAATCGTAAAGATTGGCTGCTAACCCTTAACAATTAATCATTCAATGTTGTTGAATTAAGAATTTTTCATCATGCCTTTGTTCCGGTTAGGAACAGCATGTGTTAAAGAGGAATGATTATATTTTGTGTGTAGGCTTTGAAATGTTATTTTACCTGTTAGCAACTTACAGGTTGTTCCTAACCGGAACAAAATATCATAAGAACTAATTTTTCTACCAACATGTCGTTCCTAAACGGAACGAAGAAAATAAAACATAAACTTTCTTAAGTCAACAGCATTGATGAATCATTAACCATTAACAGATAGTTGCTTGATTATTATATTATGTTTAATAGTTACCCAATAGCGCTCAATTATTAACCTTTAAATATTAACGACTATCCGTTAACAATTAACCATTAAAAATCGTATTTGTCATCTACATCTAATCCCGCTTTAACCTTTAGTATTTTGGGAACTAAAAATACTCTTTCCGGTTGGAGGTGTTTGCCGAAAAAATTGCCGGCATCCCATTTGCCGTTTCGGTTTCGATCATATAATATTCGCAAGTCGTAATCTCCGGGTCTGAACATCTTACTGACAAACTCCCTTGAATTCATAACAATTGAGTCTACCACCTTATCTGACTGCACAAATTGCAAAACGGGATTTTTACTAAGATCCAGTTTAAGAAAACGAAGCCGGAGGCTTGCATAATCCGAAAGCTTTTTTGCTTTAAAAGTAATAGTGTCTGTTTTAAGAAGTTTCCGGCCTGAGCTGTCTTCTGCAAAATTTTTATCAAGTATCAGGTGGTAGGTGCTGTCTGGCTGCCAGGTATATTTTAGTGTAAATCTTTTGAATAATGAGTCAGGAGAAAAAGAGGCATACTTCAATGGCTGAAACCTGTAATCAGCAAAAACAATTTTAGTAGTATCAAAACTTTTTAATGGCGAAGCAAACTGTAAGCTGAAATAGCCCAGCAGGTCCTGCTGGGTACCATCCAGGTTTGTTTGTATAACCAACCGTTTGTCTGTATTACCTTTCTCTCTTACCGAAGCAATGGGGGTTGCTGTTTTTTTAGTAGCCTCAGTAGTTTCTACATAAGCATATAAAGTATCAGGTTGGGTTTTTTCACTGATAACAATCGGTTTTTCTGCAAAGGCAAATAACTGGGTATTAGAAAGGTACCTTCGGTTTCCCCCTTCATCTTTAAGGGCATACAGGTAAAAAGTTCCTGAAGGCAGGTTTTTAAAAGTGAAGTCGCCATTACCGGTAAGCTTAGTGTAATAACGCGGGCGTTCTTTTACTACCGCCGAATCATCGCCTTTGCGATGCAATAAAACAAACAAAGTGCTGTCTACCTTTCCTGTTTCTGCTACCAGCACATGACCTGAAAACTGTTTGTTATCTAATGTTGAACCGGTAGAAAAAACGTAGGTATAATTTTTCAGTTCATTCCCTTCATTAATATCACGGATTGCATTACCGAAGTTGAGGGAGTAAGTAGTATTTGCATCCAGCGTGTCTTTTATACGAACTGTTACATTATGTAATTTGAATTCAACTATCGGGTTGTTCTTCAGGGTAGGAGAAACAATAAGATTTTCCTGGATGTTTTGTACATCAACATATTCATTAAAATAAAAGCTGATCCTTTTCTCTTTAAAATTCAGGGAGGAATCTTTAGGTGTTACCTGAAGTAATACCGGTGGTAAAGTATCCCGGGGCCCGCCTGTAGGGGGAATGATATTAGCACAGCCGGAACTAAGAAACAGGATTTTAAAAATAAAAAGTACGGATAGAAAGTATAATATGCCTTTTTTCATTAAGTGGTAATGAACAATTTAGTTAGCGAAATTAGTTTAAAGTTTAAGGTTTAAAGCTTAAAGTTGAGTTACAAAGTTCAATGTTGCTATCAGCCTTCAGCTATCAGCTATCAGGAGAAACATATCATGCACTGATCTCCTGACGGCTGATAGCAAATCAATACATGATTGCATGCTTAACTTAACACTACTCATAATAAGAGTAAATATCTAAATACCTAACTTTCTCCCTAACCCCTTGTAATATTGTATAATTGGAAACGTTCTATAAATGGGAATATCGTTTGTAAACGAATCCTTAATCCAATAATATCCATATACCCGTAACCTGTATGAAAAAAAATGCTTTTAAGATCTTTATTTTAGAGGATGATGTCTGGTATGGTTCAATGTTATATCATTACCTATCATTGAATCCTGAATACGAAGTAAAGCGTTTTGATTCTACTAAAGAATTTTTCTCCCGCCTTCACGAAAATCCTGATGTTGTTACACTTGATTATTCAATGCCCGACAGTAATGGCACTGCGGTACTAAAACGCATTAAAGATTTTAGCCGGAATATACAGGTTGTAATGATCTCCGGACAGGAAGATGTAGGTACCGCCATCAATTTATTAAAAAATGGCGCCTTCGATTATATTGTTAAGGATGATGACACAAAGGACCGGCTTTGGAATGCCATTCTGCATCTAAGAGAAATTGCCGGACTAAAACAGGAAGTGGAAGATCTTCGAACAGAAGTTGGCCAGAAGTACGACTTCTCGCAAATGATCTTGGGAAAAAGCGATGCTATTAAAAGGATCTATGCGCTAATGGAGAAAGCGTGTAAAACCAATATAACCGTATCTGTTACCGGTGAAACTGGTACCGGTAAAGAAGTGGTGTCAAAAGCGATTCATTATAATTCTGACCGGCATAAAATGCCTTTTGTAGCGGTGAATGTAGCTGCTATTCCCAGGGAACTTATTGAAAGTGAATTGTTCGGACATGAAAAAGGTGCGTTTACCGGAGCTGTAACCCGGCGAATCGGGAAATTTGAGGAAGCAGATAAAGGAACCTTGTTCCTGGATGAAATCGGTGAAATGGATATTAACCTTCAGGCTAAGTTACTCCGCGTATTACAGGAGAAAGAAATAACACGTGTAGGAGATAATTCGGTGATCCCGATAAATGCACGCATCATTGTTGCTACACATAAAAATTTGCTGGAAGAAGTAAAAAATAAACGCTTTCGCGAAGATTTGTACTACCGCTTAATTGGTCTGCCTATTGAATTACCACCCTTACGGGAAAGAGGCAGCGATATATTGATTCTGGCCAAACATTATATCGATCATTTTTGCAAAGAAAACAGGCTGGCTAAAAAAGTATTCTCTGCAGAAGCTCAGCAAAAATTATTGCACTATCCTTTTCCTGGAAACGTTAGGGAACTAAAATCAATGATGGAGTTGTCTGTTGTTATGGCTGATAATGAAACCATTGAAGCGTCAAATATAACCTTTAACAGCTCCGGCTCTATTTCCAATCTGTTAAGCAGCGAAACGTCCCTGAAGGAATATAACAATATGATCATTCAGCATTACCTGAATAAATATGATTCAGATGTGCTGCTGGTAGCTAAAAAGTTAGACATTGGCAAGTCTACGATTTACCGCATGTTAAAAAATGAAGAATTAGTGTTGACCTAAGTAATTATGAAATCACGAATTAAATTGCTATCAGCCGTCAGCTATCAGCGGTCAGCAGATCAAGAATATTAAGTTTCTCCTGATAGCTGACGGCTGATAGCAAATACATTATAGTTGTAAAAGTATCTATGGACCCATGGCTGAAATGAAAGTAATAAAAAACGGTATTTCTAAACAGGAGACCCAAAAAATCTCTGGCAAAAACTTACAGAAAAAGCCGGGCAAAGAGGAAGCCATTGAGGAAAAGGTGATGAATGTAAACCATTACTGCCTTGAAAGATATTATAAGAACCTTGTCAGCAATAGCCAGGTGCTTATCTGTTTATTTGATATGGCAGGAAAAATACTTTTAGTAAATCCTGCTATCTGTAAGTTGCTTGAATACAGTGAAGGAGAGCTTACTGGAAAGTATCTTTATAATTTCATGCCTGAAAAAGAACAATTGGATTTTTTGGATATTCATTTACCCGCCTTAAAAAACCAGGAGCAAAAACAAGGTGTTTTATGCATGATCAATAAGTTTGCAGAACGAGTGTACCTGCTTGCTGACATTCAGATAGACGAAGCCAGTAATGATACCCATTTTATTTGTTTTGCACAGGATATTACCCAACGAATTCTTAAGGAAGAAAAGTTGGAAGAAGAAATGAGGGTTACCGAAGCAACAGCACAGGCTAAACAGAACTTCCTCGCGAATTTAAGCCATGAGATAAGAACACCGATGAACGGCATCCTGGGTATTGCCACTTTATTAGGAAAAACTGCATTAAATGACAGGCAGCATAATTTTTTAAAACTGATTCAGGATTCTGCCAATAACCTGCTTGTTATTGTAAATGATGTACTTGACCTGGAAAAAATTGTTGCCGGCAAATTAAAACTGGAAAAATTACCTTTTAAAATCGTAGACAAAATTTCAAATATTGTTCAATCCTTTATTTACCGTGCGGAAGAAAAAGGATTGGCAACTATTTACCAAAATACAATTCCTGGTGACCTGGTAATTATCGGAGATCCGTTCCGGTTAAATCAGGTATTAAACAATCTTCTAAATAATGCACTTAAATTCACAGAACACGGCCGTATAATAATTACTACACGCATTCATTCTATTGCTTATGATGTAGCCAGTATTGAATGTAGTATAAAGGATACGGGAATTGGAATTAACGAGCACATCATAAATAAAATCTTTGAACCTTTTGTTCAGGCGAATGCTACTATTACGCGAAAGTATGGCGGAACAGGCTTAGGCTTAAGTATATGCAAAAACCTGCTTGAAATGCAGGATGGAACTTTGAGTGTTAAAAGTGAAGAGAATGCCGGTTCTGTTTTTACAATAAAAATTCCCTACCTGATAGGTGATGGAAATGAGATGCCGGATGAGTTGAACCATGAAGTAAATTACTCAAGTTTGGGTAAGAAAAAAATACTGGTAGTGGAAGATATGGAGCTCAATCAATTTATTGCACGGCATATAATGGAATCCTGGGGCTTTGAAGTAAGTATGGCAGGCAACGGTAGCCAGGCTATAAATATGGTAAAGCAAAACAATTATGACCTGGTTTTAATGGATATTCAAATGCCTGAAATGAACGGCATTGAAGCAACCAGGCAAATACGTATGATGAATGACCTGGCAAAAGCCAATCTTCCAATAATTGCCTTAACAGGAAACTCCTTAAATACTGATAGTGAAAAATATCTTGCAGCCGGAATGAATGATTATTTGTCGAAGCCATTATCTGAAGCAAAGTTATTCCAGGTTATTGCTGCTAATCTTAAAAATGACAAAATACAATCAATTAATATGAAAACCAATGAATTTATGGAACCTGCTCCTGTATCCAACCAGAAATTATATGACCTGTCCACAATCATTGAGATCTCGGGAGGTGACGAAGAATTTGTACAAACAATGGTTTCTCTTTTTATAGATACTGTTCCATCAAATCTGAAAGAATTAAATGTTGCATTACAAAATAAGAATTGGGATATGGTAAGTAAGACGGCACACAAACTTAAATCTACACTTGATTCTATGGGCATTCATTCTATCGGTCAGGATATACGTTTAGTTGAGCAAACCGCTAAAACAAAAGAATCTCTTGATAATATTCCTGTAATGGTTGCCAGGATAAATGAGGTAGTTAGTAAATGCATTGAACAGATAAAAAAAGACACGGTAAAGTAATTAATGTCGTGTCAAACATGAAATATATCATTAACTGCTATCAGCTATCAGCCGACAGCTATCATGAGGAAAATAGATCAGGAATAATTCCCTGATTGCTTACCGTTAGTTTATACTTGACCTGACACTGATGTTGTATTTATTATAAATCAAGGCATTTGCTATCAGCAGTCAGCAGGTCAATGTGTAATAAGTTTCCTCCTGATAGCTGACGGCTGATAACTATGATACCAAAAGTTCCAAAACAACCAATTCTCTCCCAATACGGGAGTTTTTTATTGAACTGGTATACAGTTGAAAGATTGATTACTAATATCTTATACTTGCATTAGTCAATAGGCACGGTTTTGAGGCTTTCTTATTTCATAAATACACGGGAAAGCATGAAACAAATCAAAAGACTTTGCATTATTGTGGTTGAAGACAATCTTTTCTACCAGCAATTAATCGCTAAACAATTAGACTCTATCAGTACAGCGATACACTTTTTTACAAACGGGGAAGATTGCCTGGAAGAATTAGCTGATTCCAAAGCCGATTTAATAGTGCTGGATAATAACCTGAGTGGTGTGCTGAGCGGTTTAGAGACTTTAAAACAAATCCGCAGCGGCGATTCCATAATTCATGTAATATTATTTTCAACTGAGCTTGGATTAGATACAGAGGAAAATCTTTCTTTATACGGGCATTTTGAATATGTGGAAAAGAATAACACAGGGTTTAAAAAACTAAAAGAAAGGATCATGAAGAGCGAAGTTTATAAGGACTGTCCAAATTGTAAGGTGTAAAGGCAAGTTTGAAAGTTTATAAGTGGACTGTAGATTCATTGTAATTTATTAATTGTTGTAGCTTAAATAATACCTATCAGGCATATCAGCAGTATATTACTGACGGCTGATTACTGAAGTCCTGATCCAAACAATTGTATGCCGTGAACCGTTGTATAGATTAATGGCAATATACTCACTCAAAACTGTTCAAAAAATACCTGCCACGCTTGAAAAAGCATGGCAATTTTTTTCAACTCCTGATAATTTGCAGAATATCACTCCTGGTCATTTAGGATTTAAGATTCTTTCATTGTATCATGGAAAAACGATGTATGCCGGACAAATAATAGAGTATACTGTAAAACCTATTTTAGGCATTCCCCTTTACTGGATGACAGAGATCACACATGTTGCGACTCATAAATATTTTATAGATGAACAACGGTACGGACCTTACAGGATGTGGCACCATCAGCATCATTTTAAAGAAATTGAAGGAGGCGTCGAAATGACTGATATTGTTCACTATAAACTTCCATTTGGCTTTTTAGGAACCCTGGCTAATTCATTGTTAGTACAGGGTCAGCTAAACAAAATATTCTCCTTTCGTTTTGAAAAAACGGAGACGCTTTTTGGCAAATGGCCGGCGCTGCAGTCAAATAATATCATTTTTCACAAATCCTGAGTTAGAGCTGAATTTTGGGAGCTTGTATAAATTGCTATCAGCAGTCAGTTACCAGGTTTCAGAGCAAGCGTTTGGCTGATACTTGATAGCTTACTGCTGATAGCAACATCATTACCCGGGCATTCTTGAAATATATCTTTCTATCTGTTTAATCTGTTCAACTATTTGGGGGGTGGTGGCTTTAAGTCCTTTAGCCTTACGGAAAAATTCTTTAGCTGCGCGGAATTCTCTTTTTGTTATCATGATAGAGCAAAGCTGCAGGTAGGCAGCAGCCTGGTTTTCTTTGTCTGGAAGTCCGCTGCGGATAGCAGACCGGATATAACTTTCAGCTGATTTAATATTATTTTTCTGCATCTGCAGCATTCCCATTTGCAAAAGGCTGGCGCCTTCAGCTTCTTTCATAGGCATACCCAGATCAAGGCCTTTTTTCATATTTGTTTCAGCGCCGGTATAATCCTGTTTCATCATAGCTACATTACCTCTAAGGGTAAAATATACTGAGCGGATAGGTTTATACAGCAGGTTAGGAAATTGTATAGAGTTTAAAACTTTTTCAGCGCCTTCCATATCACCATTTTCCATATATTGCTGGATGAGTCGCATGGGGCCGAAGAAAAAATGTCCGGCGATTAAGATTACTCCGATGAGGTAAAGTATAAAAGAGGGCCAGAAACCACTGGTAACATTAACGATTATTGCGAGAATTAGGACGAAGATGCCAACGTAAAGCCTGTATTTAATCAACAGATTGTAAAACTTCATAAAAAATTTAAATGGATGGCAAAGATAAGAGCCGCGTTTCAGATTCGAGATTTTAGATTGCGAATTGACAGAAAACTTTACTTTTGCGGTCCGAAAGGTTTTTTTAGATTTAGTTGATAGTTGACGGCTGAATGCCGATAGCTTAACTGGTCCCGTAGTTCAATGGATAGAATAGAAGTTTCCTAAACTTTAGATGTGAGTTCGATTCTCGCCGGGACCACAAATGATTATGTAAAATGAATGTAAATCAATAAGATAGATAGATTTTTTTTTCTGCGGGAACAGCAGCGGGAACTTTTATGACTAGTGTGTTGATTTTTTTGGTTTTATCCTAAACGTCAATATGGCTGGTTTTGACTTTATCAAAATATGTCGTAATATTGAACTTCAGGCATTTGTAATTGGAATAAGAATTGTTACATGC
>JAABUK010012795.1_pt1 | contig 10620 bp, 13 predicted proteins | sample 5559141 | NCBI WGS metagenome assembly JAABUK01 (sample SAMN10711869, study PRJNA513367) | rock metagenome | isolation source: Antarctica rocks | place: Antarctica: Victoria Land, Pudding Butte nord | collected 2016-01-03
CATGCAGTCATTCACTTTTTCAAAATTGCAGTGTAGCAAAGTGCTGAAGCAACATCACCTGGCTTCCAAGTGATCAGCTCTTGTAAGGCAGACTGGCTGTTTCTTGATGAGCAGAGCTTGCAGGTGTGGCTCTAGTGATGCCAGCCACTCATCATCAGGATTGTTTGTTGCAGGTGAGACCTGCTGGTGATGGTCACGGCGAGGCTTGTCTGTTCTTACCCAGCTTGGGGCAACACTGCTCAAGCGCTCTTGTCGGTGCCTTCTGGCAGCAGCGTGCTGCTCCTCTGTAGTAGCCTGCCGCTGCTGTGCAGCCAATGCTCTAAATAAGCACATCAACTGCTGGTCACCATCATCAGAGGCGTGTTGTGACAGAGTGCAGGTTGCACTCTACATTGGCGCCCCAGGCAACACAGCACAGTGTGGGGCAAGCAAGAGCTGACGAAGCAAGTTGTGCTTGAAGCTTACTTGACAGCTCGTGCAGCCTCTGCCTGGTCTCGATGCAGGCTTGGCAGCTTCACTTCCAGCTGCTGTATTTCCCCCAGACTGGCATATGGCTTGCCGCTCACAGGACACCATACGCCTGTTTGAGGTCGCTGTTGCCGGGTAGCAGCTTCCTCAACGGATAGGCTGAACCTCAGGCGACCATCTGATCTCGCCTGACGGCCGGAAGCAGGTCTTGAGGCTGCGTTACCTGACCCCTGCCGGCTGTCATACTCCTTATAGACAGTGATTTGCTTGAGGCACTGCAAGTCATGTTTGCTCTGCACAACAGCCGCGACAACGGCATTCTGTTGATTGCACAAGGATCGCTGGTGCACAGGCACTTGGTGAAAGTCCACTTCCAGCGGGAATTGGTTTAGGACATGTGCCTGCATAACTCACAAGTTGCAAAAGCCGCGAAACATCAGATACTGCTGACCTCTATGCCTACGCATACACATGGTCCAGAGGTCAGCGGCATCGTCCAGATTCGCGACAAGCTAAAATGCGTACTGCGCCTCAGTAGGTTTCAAATGTGCACAGATACTCCATACTCCAGGACGCTTTAGTCATCTGACTAATGGGGACGAACGAGCTTTATCTGCATTGACACATGCACGCTGACATGCACGCAGACATACACGTTGATGCTGCGGCAATCGGCACATAGCCTACATTTTTTGTCTCAGACCGACAAGCGGGCAGAAATCTTGTATTTTTGCAAACCAAATTGGCTCGGTGACCTAACGCTTGTTTCCAGACAGGTTTCGTTACAGACACTGGTGACGTCGACCGCGGCGCCCCGTCCAATCTGTCGCCTTTCGCATCGTCAATCAGCTTGATATAGGAACTTTCCATTATCGAATTGGGAGCAGAATAAGCGCAGCTGGCATACGCACTGTGCAGCTGTTGAGGAATATGGGCAAACTGAAGTGTGAATCGCCAGTGCCATCTGATATCAACATCGCTCAGGCAGCGACTCCGGTTCATATATCTGAGATTGCGAAAGCTGTTGGTCTTGGTCCGGACGAATACGATCTGTACGGCACAACCAAGGCCAAGGTGCTTAGTCACGGCTGTTTCAGCATGCACTAAGTGTAGTCCAGCTTGCATAATGTACCGATGGGATTTCAAGCACCTGTCTGTGCGTGACTGTATGCAGGTCAAGCTCAATGTCATTCAAAAGCATGCCAGTGCCCCAGATGGCAATTATGGTAGGCAGCTGCTGTGAAATGTGCGTGCCTTGCACTGAGAGAATGCCAGCTGCAGTGTGCACAGAATCCAGGCAATCATCATGATCATCCGCTTGTTGTCTCTGCATTATTTGCAGCAAATTGCCCAAATGCATGCAGTTGTGGTTGCTGGAATGACACCTACACCTTTGGGGGAGGGCAAAAGCACCACCACAGTAGGGTTGTGCCAGGCCCTAGGTGCTCATCTAGGCCGCAAGGTGATGACATGTGTAAGGCAACCTTCTCAGGGCCCCACTTTTGGTATCAAGGGTGGGGCAGCTGGTGGTGGCTACAGCCAGGTACTCACTCCATCTGCATGATTTCTTCAGAGCATCAGCAGGTCAAAATAGTTGGAATTTCCATTTGTGACACCAGTCAGCTGTCATTGTGGCACAGGTGTCTGTTGTGCTGTACTGCGAGTCCTGACGTCCTGTTACACACCTTATCTTCACAGATAAGGTATGTGTCTGCCATGTGGCTTTGTTATGCAATTATGCATCTTGAGGCTACCTGTGTGGGTTGTGGGTGGGATGACTACTGGTGCCTGAGCAACTTGAATTGTCAATCCTGCACCATCAACCTTCCTGCAATGGCAGAGCACAATGGCATACCAATGTTGTCAAAGTTTATACCATGCATAGGCTGAAGGTCCAGCTTTCTTGGCCAAAAGCTCAGCTCCAGTAAGTGTGGCGAGTGCTGAGGTATGTGATGGGATGCAGGTCATTCCCATGGAGGAGTTCAACCTGCACATGACAGGTGACATCCATGCCATCACAGCAGCCAACAACCTGCTGGCAGCTGCCATTGATGTGCGCATGTTCCATGAGAACACACAGAGTGACACAGCCCTCTTCAACCGGCTGTGCCCGCCCAACAAGGCAGGCAAGCGCAACTTTGCCCCTGTCATGCTGAAGCGCCTCAAGAACCTAGGCATCGACAAGGATGACCCTGACAGCCTGACAACAGAGGAGAAAGCACGGTACTGCCTAGCCACGAGCATGTGACTGCCTCAGAAGTATTTCTGTGAGTTGGCTGCTTGCCTGTAGTCTATGCCTCATCACTGTCCAGGCCTGGCAACGTCAGCCTGTCACACGCAGCTGCATACCATGCAACAAGCATTTTTCATGCTTCGTTTTGATGTCACCTCCTGCAGTGTTTACTTCAAACCTTGTCATCCACCGTTGCCGTCCACCGCTACCATGTACCATTGCCATACACTGTTGCCATTCACCCTTGGTTGCTATACTAAGTTCACACTGTTCATGGGTGCACCAAGCAAAGCTGCTTGCTTATGTATATGCCTTGCTGAAGGTTTGCTCGTGTGGACATTGACCCCAGCACCATCACCTGGAAGAGAGTCATGGATGTCAATGACCGCTTCTTGCGACAGATCACTGTTGGGCAAGCGCCCACAGAGAAAGGCATGACAAGAGAGACGGGTTTTGACATTGCTGTGGCCTCTGAAATCATGGCAGTGCTAGCTCTCACCACAGACCTAGCTGACATGCGATCACGCTTGGGGAACATGGTTGTGGCCAACTCAAAGCAAGGCAAGCCTCAATCTCACTGACTTGGCTTCAGACAGACAGAATGCAGTTATGAGATGATGGAAAATGTGTTCTGGGATGGAAGAATGCATGCCTATACTCATCAAGGATTCTGCCACATACTTGATCTACCTAGGACTGTCTTGCTCTCCTGCATGCAAATAGCTGCAGCAAGTTGCATCCTGCGCAGCCTATACCGACATCAATATTGTGTGTAACAACTACGCGATATCAGGCCAATCTAACACCCAGCATGGCCCTTGCATGGGTTGTGAAGAAGCCGAAATCAACAAAAACGCGCATTGAGGTGCAGGCGCTCCAGTGACAGCTGATGACTTGGGAGTGGGGGGTGCCCTGACAGTGCTGATGAAGGATGCCATAGAGCCCACCCTGATGCAGACCCTGGAGGAGACCCCCGTCCTGGTGCACGCCGGCCCTTTCGCGAATATCGCGCCTGGGAACTCCTCCATCATTGCTGACAGAATTGGCTTGAAGCTAGTGGGCAAAGATGGCTTTGTTGTCACAGAGGTACTCTATTCACACACGTGATGCCCCGTCTCATTGCTAAGAAGGTTCTAGCCACTTGCAGTAGCATGGCAAAAGCTGCATAGCTTTGATTCATCAGGGTCACAAGTTTTGTTGCATGTGCCTCCAGTTTGTCTTGCTATAGTGCATAATTGCTAATGGTAACAATTTTGCTTCTCACAGTTGCCAATGTTGCACACCAATGCTTGTCTACCTGCGTGCAGGCAGGTTTTGGAGCTGACATTGGTCTAGAGAAGTTCATGAACATCAAGTGCAGATATAGCGGCCTGAAGCCTAGCTGTGCTGTCATTGTGGCCACAGGTATGCTGCCCTCTTCATGCTGCTGCTCAAAATGATGACCTGTTCAGCATCTCTGTTTGTCTCGTCTGTTACATGCCATGCATAGTATATCATCTGCTCAGCTAGTCTGTGCAACATTGTTCCAGACTGCGGGCTTGTGATAGCAGTAGACCGCCCAGAGCAGATTCTGCACTCAGTAGTCTGTCCTGGTGTGCGTCCAGTACCTGCCATTAGCTTCACTGCACGAGATGACTACCACTGCTGGACTGCTTGCTCACTTCTGGGTTGCGATGTAGTTCGTGCATTGAAGATGCATGGGGGCGGCCCCACAGTGACAGCAGGGCGGCCCCTGGATCATGCCTACACCAATGAGGACACTGCCCTGGTCAAGGCAGGCTGCTGCAACCTAGCCAGGCATGTTGCCAACACACGCAAGTATGGGGTGCCAGTCGTGGTAGCAATCAATAAGTTCGCCACTGATGCCGATGCTGAGCTGGCAGTGGTCAGGGAAGCTGCACTGGAAGCTGGTAAGTTACATACAGCTTGTTGTGGCAGGACTAAAGACTGATAAAGACTCTGGTCGAAGTCCAGTCTCTGCAATTGTGAGGACCCTTTGCATGCGGCAGCAACTGGGCAAATGTGTCCTGCTTCCCATATATGCTGTGCTTCACCAGACACTGTTCCATTAGAGCCCTGTGCTAGAAGGGCACTTGCTAGCTTGTAATTGGCTGTCAGTCACCAATCTGCTGAGTATTGTGGATTTTCAGTCCAGTTCAGTTTCAGTTAAGGGTCTGAGTAATGTCTTGGGTGCAGGGGCTGTGGATGCGGTTGTGTGTGAGCATCATGCATATGGAGGAGCTGGGGCTGCCAAGCTGGGTGAAGCTGTCATCTCCGCCTGCAAACAACAAGTGGACTTCAAGTTCTTGTATGACCTCAAGCTGACCATCAAGGTACACTGCCTACAATGGGCATGTCACAGCAGCAATGCAGCGGCAGGAGTGCATGCAACACCAGACTCCATGAGTGACATGATGCAAGTATGAGGCCTGACACATGATGTAACACTGCGATGATTTGCAGGCAAAGATTGAGTCCATTGCCAAAGATGTGTATGGCGCAGCAAGTGTGGAGTACCTGCCTCAAGCAGAGAAGCAAATAGACCTGTACACCAAAATGGGTTTTGATGGTTTGCCGATCTGTATGGCAAAGACCCAATACTCGTTCAGCGCAGATGCATCAGCAAAGGGGGCACCCTCTGGCTTTGTGCTGCCCATTAGAGATGTGCGAGCGTCAGTGGGAGCAGGCTTCTTATATCCTCTTGTAGGAGACATGATGATGATGCCAGGCCTCCCCACAAGACCTGGGTAAGCCTCCATGCATCAATCACATCTGGCAGTCACCACAAACTGTTGTAATACAAACTGATGTGCTCAGCAGACCAGATGTACGATTTGCAACTTTGACATTACGCTGTTGTCTAGAGCGTACATTTGGCACTGGAACTTGCACCAGGAAATTGTGCAGGTCTGGTTATCAGCTATGTTTGTTTTCTGCAGGTTTTTTGAGATTGACATTGACAGCAATGGCCACATTGTGGGATTGTCTTGATGATGATATGTCATCCAGCCCTCAAGTTTGTCATGGCAGATATCAATGTTGTGCAATGACAGCACGAAGACCCAATGACTGATGTACAGCTTATACAATGGATGAGACACAGTGTCCATGTCACATCGCCAGTGACAATTTGTCACTCACTTGGCCAGTTGCGTGCTTATTGAGATCCAGAACAAGGGCCATCCGCTGCATGGGCAGATCATGGTCGTGTCTGAAATCAGCTGTGTTCTTGGAGCTTATACCAATGCAGCAACTGTAGAAGTGTGCAATCGACCTCCACAGTGAAAGTAAATACAGTAAGCAGCAGTAAATAAATCCTGATCAGAATCATGAAGAGACGCAGGAGATGGGACAAACAATAAGCTATTCTACACAATCTGTGTGGGTAGCCCTGAGCAGTGTACAGATTGAAGCTGCCTGATACATTCAAGGTATCAGATTACCTGCACAGTTGATCTGATCTAATGTACATGGAAGCATAGACCCTGCTGCCAAAAGGACATTTTGTGTCTCATGGCCTGAAGTTGCACCAGGTTACAGCTTTGCAGCTGCCAGTGGCTTGTATGGAGATGCTTGCATGGTGAGGCCATCCAGCTGGTACATGATCTGGTGATTCTCTCGCACCAGATACTCCTCAATGGCTGCTGACACCCTGCCATCTCTGATATAGTGTGAAGAGTAGGTTAGGCTAGGCAAATAGCCTCGCTGGATCTTGTGCTCCCCTTGAGCACCTGCCTCCACACGAGAAAGACCTCGCTCTATGGCCGCCTCTATGGCCTGCATCAAACACGTATCATCTTATGAAGCACACTTGCATCAATGTTGTGCTGACATACAAACAAGCAGAGCAGCATGCTTGCATGCTGCAAGGCGGCAGCCTGATGTGCAAGACCACATCAACACTCTTTCTATCGTCCCCAGTTGCAAGCCTCGACGTGCAGAGCGTGAGTCCACGGCCGAGTTGTGAAGCCTGTCTGTGCCGTGCATCAACAGTCTTGCAGTGGTGACAATCAAGTAAAGCAAGGTGCTGAATTGCGCAGCCCATTCTGCCCATGAATGGCCTGCTTACCTGGTAGTAGCACAGTTCAAAGTGGAGGTTCTTGATGGCAGTGCCATACATGCAACCCCAGTTGCGGCCAAAGAGAGCATGTGAGCCAATGAGGTTAAGGGCTCCAGCAACGGGTTTGCCACTGGCTGAGTCCTCTGCCATGACCAGCAGCACCTTCTCAGGCATTGCTTGCCCCAAGCAGTGAAAGAAGTCATGTGTCAGATATGCCTGGCCCCACTTGCGGTCTGCAAGACAGGCCAGCGCACGTCAGCTGCGCTGCAGTGTGCAGTGGCTATAAAGCATACTGAAATGCTTGAGGGCTCTGGCAGTTGGTCACTGCAAGTTGAAACACCTGATGCCATCACTGCCATCACTTGCTATGTCAACCACGCAGCACTCCAAGCACCTGTGGTGTTGATGTAGCCTTGGTAGAAGGCCTCCCAATGATGCGGCTTGATGTCATCCCCACTCAGCTTCCTCACTGTCAACCCAGCATTGGCAACACTCTTGCGCTCCTGCAACAAGAAAAGCAGTATCAGTACTATTGCTGCTGGTGACACATGCAAGAGTGACCGTCAGACATGCATGCATTTATTGCAGTGCAGCCAACTCTTGTGTATCAGGTCACCATAGTAGCAGTGTATACAAGGTGCTTCTATGTTGTGAAGCCTGAGACATGACATGGTTCCAGGTGGAACCCAAAGACAAGATCACAGTACCTGACGGATGTTTTTGCGTTTGCTCTGCTTCAAGTCTGCTAGGAAGTCCTCAAAGGTAGTATATCCTCTGTTCTCCCAGTGATACTGAATGCCACTGCGCTGCAAGTACCCCACCTCTGCCAGAGCTTTGGACTCCTCTGCAGTGTTGAATGTCAGATGCAGGCTGGACACAGCAAACTGATCTGCAACAGAATCAGCAAGCCCAGTTGAGTCGGCCTACTTTTCAACACATTGTTTTTTAATTGTAGCAGTGTCAGACGTAGAGCAGGTCGCCATGGCAGGGCAAGGAGCAGTGGGTAACATGATGCAATGAGGGCTGTGTGGTGCTGTCACAGTGTTGCCATACCTGTCAGTTCAAGCAAGCCCTTGGCCAGGGCCTTTGTGACTGCAGCAGCATTTGGGCCTGGCTTCACCAGAAGTCTATTGCCAGTAACAGGTGTAAAGGGTACACAGGACTGCAGCTTGGGGTAGTATGGCAGACCGCATCGCATGTGCGTGGATGCCCAACTGTGATCAAACACGTATTCGCCATATGAATGTGTTTTCAGGTACAATGGAACACATCCCATGAGCTCTGAAGTGGTATCATCATACAAAAGTACATGCTGAGGTATCCAGCCTTGACGCTTGACCTGCATAGGACATGTTGTTGACAATGCAATGCTGGATGGGAACATTGGCTTGAAATTGGCAAAAATGCCCGCTCACCGCCGAGCCACTTTCTTCAAGGGCATTGAGGAAAGACCACAACAGGAAAGGATTCATCTCGCCACTCCCATTTGCGCATGCATCCCAGGCTGATGGTTTGACCTGTCAAACATATTTTCAGCACCTTGATAGTGACAGCAGGTCTATGAGTCTATAAGGTATGCAGATTTGGGCTACGTTGAAGCCTGTACCTCACTGATGGAGGTTGCAACTTGCAATCTGAGTACTATCTGGGTTCCAGACGCTGCTGAGGGTTGCTGGCTCAGTTCATGCTGTTCTTGCAGTGCCCCTGTGCTCTGCACAACACTCCGTTGATTCGACACCACACCCTAGCACACACAGACATGCCCATAACCAGCTGAAGTCGGCCTCACCTCGGCGATGCATCGACACAGTATAGTACTGAGTGGTCGCAATGATCCAGGGCGCTGCGGGGCCAAACGTGTCTGTTATGAAACAACTGCTGTACGTCCGTGACGTCCACGAAGTGATCAGCTCACTCACCTGTGACGCAGCTCGTGAACGACGTTGGGGCAGCCAGCTTTTGCCAATAGCAGATCCCCACACTGAGCGAACATTGGCCGACGCGCAAGAAGGCAAGACCGCGGGTTGCATTTGGCCAGCCTCGTTGGCCTTCAACTGTCTGACCTATAGTGCGAGCCTTCTCAACATTGTTGTACACCGCAGCGCGTGCTCGACTGAAGTCGGAACGTCAAACATGCATGCTCTGGGACTGTAAAGCAAGGTACAGTCAAGGTTTATGAGGCGGTGTCGCGTCGACCTTCTCAGAGCATGCATGCGCGCTTGCGAGAGCACTGAGCTGGTGCTTGTTTAGGCAATCAACATTTAGTAAACTGAAAACAAACAATTTTGACCGACTTGACCCAGTTTGTATCGTGAGGAGCAATTCAGAGCCACATTTGTGGCAGAATTGCGCACAATTGATTGCGATCGGTTCGTACCATTACTCGCGCAGGAGCTAAAGTCCTGGGAGTCATTGGAGGGAAAATCCCAACTCCGGTGATCAGCACTGCTGCTCAGATGTTGCTGCTGTTGCCAGGATACCGGTTTGCTGATCTTCAGTGACCCGGCAAGGTCACAAGATGACAAGCGCGGTTGAGCTTTCAGCGTCCGCTACCTTGGCCCCTGCTGAGCAAGATGAACTAGAATATCTGTCCAGCGCAACCCTAACAAAAAGGAAAGACTTCATAGACAGGGAGGAGGAAGCGAGAAACGCTCCAAATCGCGTATTGTACTACAGACGAAATGCAGACAATGACAGGCTAATTCAAGTCTGTACTGACAAGCTGCAGCACAATCCACAGAATGTGCGTGCCCTGCTTATCCGAGCTGCGTCCTATGTCAAGAAAGGTAAAAGCTTCATGTTCTGGCACTTCTGTGCATGTGCATGCACATCAGCTCATGACTGTTGCAGGCTCAGTGTGTCATCTTTGCCTGTACCTTGTTCATGTTGTATTCTCAGGCGAGTTGGAGGCGTCTGTCAGTGATTATTCCACAGTCCTGCAAATAGAAACAGATCATGTGGAAGCCACATTCCACAGAGGCACTGTGTATGAAAAGCTTGGCAAACTTGATGAGGCAATCCAGGATTTCAGCAAGGTGCTTAGTTTAGAGCCTGACCATGTCAAAGCATCCTATGCCAGGGGTACCTGCAGGAATCTGAAAGGAGATTTTGCGCCTGCAATTGGTAAGCACTCTCATACTTTGAAAGCAGCTTGCATCAAGGGAGAAGACATGGACAACAGTGGCTGTTTGTGCATATTCACTGTACAGCCATTTTTGCATGTCACAAAAGCCCATCAAGCTGATACAACTTGCCTAGATGATGCACTTGTTTCTTGCATATTCCATGCATTACACAGAAACTGCAATAGTGAAGAGCTGTAACATACGTGTTACAGAGGACTATGCCAAAGCTCTGGAAAAGGACAAGCAGGCAGCAAAACCCCGAAGCAAAAGCCATGTTCAGTCAAGCTCAGATAGCAGCAGGCGAGGTGGCGTCAGCAGTAGCTTGTCACCTGAGACTGGCCTCATCCCATCTGCGCGCACAGCTCCTACGGCAGCGTATCAGCCCTACCTAGACGGTGCCCACCTCAACTCACGCCCAGGCACCCCAGCAGAAGCTTCCCCAAGCTTTGTCCTGCAGTCAGGTAATGTGTTATCACTTGTCTCTTTGCTCATACGATGTTCCATCAATGTAGCATGTGCCAACCATGTAGGGAGCCTGGGAGAGTTTAGTCCCCAGGAAGAGGCCTCACCTAGCTTCCAAGGTGACAACTTGGCAGGTCATATTTTTCCTGAGTCACACTGCTCCAACCTCCATACAGCCACCAGCACAGCTGACAGTGGGCAGCATGTAGACAACAGCAGCAGCCAATCGCTAGCCATGTCGCAGTTGATGCGCCCAAAGAGCCACCCTATAC
>JAABUK010012796.1_pt1 | contig 10620 bp, 9 predicted proteins | sample 5559141 | NCBI WGS metagenome assembly JAABUK01 (sample SAMN10711869, study PRJNA513367) | rock metagenome | isolation source: Antarctica rocks | place: Antarctica: Victoria Land, Pudding Butte nord | collected 2016-01-03
GGCTGGAGCGGCATTTTTACGCCACCGGGGTCAGTTGGTACGAGGCGAAGGCAAAAATCATCCGGGGAGCGATCCGGGCTTACATCGCCAAACCGCTGTACGTTCTTTCATGACTGCGTAACTCCTATACCTTTCCAAAATCGCGGGCCGGGAGACCGCCCTCCGGTTTGTGGACTCGTCCGCCTGACCTTCGAGGCGATCGCCCGGCGGCCGGGCATCGGCGAGCCCTGGAAGTCGCGACGGCCCCGCCTCCTCGGGCTGCGGGTCGTTCGCATCCAGGGTTTCGAAAATCATCTGGCGTTCTACCGACCCGTCGAGGGCGGGGTCGAGGTGATCCGCGTCCTCCACGGCTCGCGCGACCTGAATGCGGCGCTCGAAGTCCCCGAGGATTGAGCCTCCCTCAGAACTGTTTCATCCTCATTTTGGGCCGATCAACGGCGACCGACTCCGCGGCGCGGCGGAGGTGCCCGTCCCCTGGATCGGACCGCGTGGCCTCGTGAATGGGGACGGACACCGGCCCTCGCGATCAGGGCTTCCCGACCCGCTCGCGCTCGCAGAGCCATCCGGCGATGAGCTTCCCGGCGAGTCCGTGCCCGCGCTCGTTCCAGTGCCCGCCCCCGAGATTGGGCGGGAAGCCGTGGAGGTAGACCCGCCCGGCCCGGGCGTGGGCCCGGAAGGGGCCGGCGAGGTTGAGGACGGGAAAGCCGCCGGCCTCGCCGAGGCCCCGGATTCGCCGGTCGGGCTCATCCAGGTCGACGACGCCGAGCCGTTCGAGGTATCGGCCGGCGATGCCCCGGTCGGGGTGGACTTGCGGCCCGGTCGTCAGCGTGACGACGGCGAAGTCGGCCCCGTGGGCCTTCACCTCGTCGTTCATCGCCAGGATCAGCCGATCGGTCACCGCCCAGGCGGCTTGCCAGTCGGGGTCGGTCGGCTCCCGGTAGAGTTGCCGGAACGCCTCGCCCGGGGCGAACTCGTCCCCGCCCGCGTCCCCTCGCCAGGCGCCCGACCGGGCCACGCCCCAGGCCTGGCGGGCGACCTGGAGGAGCCGGGACGATTCGACCAGCCAGCGCAGCGCGACCCGCACGCCGGACCGCTCGTCCGCCTGGCGGGCGGTCCCCTTGAACGAGTCGTCGAGGACCAGGGCGTCGCCTTCGAGGCGGAAGTACGGGGCTTCCGGGTCGCGCTTGAGGGCCCGGGAATTGTCGGAGACGTCGTTGCCGGGGAAGAAGGCGAGCAGGACGAGGTCGGGCTCGACCTCCCAGGCCCGGTCGCGGAGGGTCAGGAGTTCCTGGGCGGTCCCGTAGCTGCTCACGCCGAAGTTGAAGACCTCGACGTTCCGGCCCCGGAATCCGGCGCAGCGGGCCAGCTCGCGCTCCAGGACCGCGCCGAAGGTCGCTTCCAGGCGGACCTGGAGCCCTTCGGCGAACGAGTCGCCGAGGACGGCGATCCGGTAGGTCCCCGGGGCCTTGGGCGTGGGGTGGTCGCGGTCGCGGAACCCCTCGCGGTTGATGGTGATGTACTGCCGCCCCTCGCGGCGGAACCACCCCCGGGCGCCGGGGCGGTGGGCGACGCCCCGGACCGGGTCGGCCTTGTAGAAGTCCTGGAAGCTGACCCCGGCGAGGCGCAAGGCCACCTCGACGCCGAGCAGGGCCAGGGCCGAGCCCAGCGACGCCGCGATGAGCTTCTTCTTCCACGTCGCCAAGGGCTGCCCCTCCCCGTCCGTCCGGCCCGACCCGTTCATTCTAGCCGGTCGGCCGCGCCCGGGTCAGGGCTTGAACGATTCGAGGTCGGAGAGGTTCGAGGGGGTCTGGAGGCCAGGCGGGTTGTAGGGTCGGGGCTTCGAGGGGTTCGGCCGGGTCGGGTCGGGGGTCGGGCCGCCGGGATTCCCCTCGCCGATCGTCGGGAGCTTGATGCCGATGACGTCGGTGCCGTCCTGGATCGAGCCGGAGCGGATCGGGCCGAGGCCGCCGATGAAGACGTGCTTGGTGTCGGCCTGGTCGAGCATCGTCCCGGACGACCAGACGAGCTGGCCGCTGGCGCGGTCGTAGGCGAAGAGGGCGAGCTTGGCCACGGCCGTCTGCCGGCTCCGCTTGACCAGCGGCAGCTCGGGGATCGTCCCGGTCGGGATGCCGGTGACCGTCGCCGGGATGGTGGTCTGCGCGATCCCCACGAGGAAGCTGTCGGCGTCGGTCCCGTAGGCCCCGACCCGCCCCTCGACGATGAACTGGGCCTGCTCGCGCTTCTCGCGGATCAGGACGCCCTGGGTGAGCATCGCCTCGCGGAGGCTGGAGACCACCCAGCCCTGGTCGACGGCGGTGATGTTGGTGGTGTCGAGGAAGACCGGCACGCCGGTCAGGGGGCGGAAGTCGACCCGCATCAGCGCCTTGTCCCAGGCGTTGGTGAGCAACAATTGCTCGGTCCCGGTCCGCGCCGTGTCGGTCGAGCGGGTCGTCCCGCACCCCGTCGAGGCGGCGGAGGTGGTGGCCGCCAGGAGCCCGGCCGCCAGCCAGGCCGCGGCCTTCGGTCGCCTCGGGTGGTTCGTCATCGATTCGCTCCGCGGGCGGCGTGGTAGGGTCGAGAATCAGGGTGGATGGGGGCGTCCTCGCCGGTCGCCCCTCGATCCCCCCGAGGCGGCATCAGCTTCGTTTCAGCGGAAGAACCGGTCGCGGATCTGCCGGGCGGTCTCGCGGAACCGGGCCCGCTCGCCGTCGGGGCGGTCGGGGTTGCCGGTCAGGGGGTGGCCGTGGATCGTGACCTCGACGCGGTCGATCGAGCCGGCCATCCTCAGGCCGGCGAGCTGGTCGAAGTTCACCTTCAGCTCGTTGACCAGCCCTTTGGCCTCGCGGGGGAGCATCGCGGCGATCCGGTCGACCCGGGCGGAGTAGTCGAACCGGCCGTCGAAGTCGGTCCAGCCGCCGAGGACGAAGGGGAACCGCGAGGCCCGGATCGTCAGCTCGTCGGTGAGGATCCGACTGCGGTCGACCGTGAAGTCGGTGTGGACCGAGCCGATCCGCGACCCCTTGGGCCAGTCGCCGAGGACGTCGAGCTGGTCGAGGAATCGCGAGTCGTCCAGGTCGATCGGGTCGAGCCGGACCGATCCGTTGCCGTGGAGCGAGCGGCGGACCTCCTCGATGGTCCGGCCTTGCCCCTTCAGCGCGAGCTTCAGGTCGAGCTTGCCGCCGACGCCCTCGGCCGGGCCGGCGATCACCGGGACGAAGTAGCCGAGGGTGGCCATCCCCCGGTCGATCTCGACCCCCCGGGCGTGGGCCTCGGCCTCGAACCGGGGGCCGGCCGGGTCGCGATCGAGCCACGCCGCGATCGCCAGGGTCCCGCCGTTGAGCCTCCCCGAGAGTTCCTCGACCGCCACGAGCCGACGCCCCCAGGTCGCCCGGGCCCGGGCGTTCGAGACGGCGAGCCGGATCCCGCTCGGGTCGTCGGCCAGCAGGAGGTTCGCGCCGGAGACCTCCAGGGCCATCGATGCCGTCTGGTCGCCCGCCGCCCCGCCGAGCTTGCCGGCGCCGGGCCCCCGGGCGTCGACGATCAGGTCGCCGACCTCGGAGGAGCCGTCGGGACGCCTCCAGAGCCGCAGGGCGAGCCCGTCGACCCGGACCTTCCGGGGCGTGCACTGGCCGCAGAAGACCTGCCCGAGGTGGACGTCGATCGTCGCCTCGCCGACCCTCAGCCAGGGGTCGTCCGGCGTCGATCGGTCGGCGATCGCCAGGTCGACGATGCGGAGGTCGCCCAGCAGGCCCATCCGCAGCGTGCCGATGCGGACCGATCGGCCGGTCGCCCTGGTGAGCTTGTCGACCAGCCGGGCCCTGGCCCAGTCGGTCGGCACGACGGCCAGCACGAGCAACCAGGCCAGCGTCGGGACCAGCATCAGGGCGAACCAGGACCACCGCCTCAGGATGAGACAGGGACGTTTCATGAGGGTCCTTCCTCGACTCGCACCGCCAACAAACCGCCCGAATCGCCTTGTCGCGTCAGCATTCGTTCGAAAACGCGGGGCCCGCCGCCCACCCGAGGGTCGGCCCGGCGCGGCGGACGATACCCCATCGCCCGCCCCTCGACAACCGCAATCGGCCGAATCGCGCGAGGGTGTGACCGGGGATTCTTGGGGTGATCGTGGGTGACAGGAGGACGACTACCCGGGGACGACCCGGATCGAGCAGTGGCGGACCTGGAACCTTACGGTCGCCCGCTGGGCGAAGGCCCGGGTCGCTGCCCGCTTGGAGCCGATCTCCTCGCCCGCTTCGAGGTCGTCGTCAACGGCCGGGCCGCCGGCCGGGCGGAGGTCGAGGCCGACGGGGCCTGGCACGACGTCGCCTTACCCTTCCGGCTGGAGCGGTCGAGCTGGGTCGTCTTGCGGGTCTACCCGTCGTCGCACACCAACCCGGTGTTCGTCACCGTCGGCGACCGGCCGATCCGGGCGTCGAAGGCGTCGGCCCGGTGGTCCCTGGAGGCGGTCGACCGCTGCTGGGGCCAGAAGGTCGGGACGATCGGCCCGGCCGAGGTCGACGCGGCGAAGGCGGCCTACGAGGCGGCGAGCGCGGCCTACCGGGCGATCCTGGAGGAGTCGGCCGACGACTGACGACCCGGTTCGATTTCGCGCGAACCTTCCGCCCGATCCCGTGACTGATCGGCAGACGCGGGCGGCGAGCCCGAGGCGGGGGCGTCGGCACGCCCCTCGACCGACGACCACCGAGTCGCCCGAGATCGGGCATCAAGGGCCCTCATGTACTTCCAGGAACTCTTCGCCGAAGCCTTGCAGGAGCCCACCGCGGCGCTCACCTATCAGGTCAGCCGCCACCTGGCGACCACCTTCCCCGACCGCGCCCTGATCGAGGGGTCCGACTGCGACTTCTCCAGGCTCGCCGACTTCGCCGAGGCCGGCGGCTGCACCCTCGCCCTCGAACCCTCGATCCACAACCAGATGGCCGTCTGGTATTGCGACGAGAAGGGGGTCGTCGACTACCCGAAGAACGCCTGGTTCGAGGTCGAATGGCGGGGCCACGCGCTCGACGTGGTCATCATGAACTGGTGCTCGAACCAGCCGTCCTACCACTGGATTCTCGGCGAGACCGCCGAGGTTGCCCGAGGCTTCTACTCGGCCGTCTGCTCCCACAAGGCCGAGGTGGTCGACGAGGTCATGGTCTTCGACGGCGGCGGCTGGACCGCCAGCGGCCGGCTCCTCCGCCAGATCGGCGGGGCAACCTTCGACAACCTGATCCTCCCCGCCAAGCTCAAGGCCGAGATCCAGGCCGACGTCACCCGCTTCTTCGACGCGAAGGCGGCCTACGAGAAGCACGACGTTCCCTGGAAGCGGGGCCTCCTCCTCCTCGGCCCGCCGGGCAACGGCAAGACGCACGCGATCAAGGCCCTGATCAACGCCACCGGTCGGCCTTGCCTGTACGTCAAGACGTTCGAGTCGGACGACTGGGTCGAGGAGACCGGGATTCGCCGGGTCTTCGAGAAGGCGAGGTCGGCCTCGCCCTGCCTGCTCGTCCTGGAAGACCTCGACGCGCTGGTCTCGGCCGAGAACCGGTCGTTCTTCCTCAACGAGATGGACGGGTTCGCTGCCAATGCGGGGATCTTGACGATCGCCACGACGAACCACCCCGGCAAGCTCGACCCGGCGATCCTCGACCGGCCGAGCCGGTTCGACCGCAAGTACCACTTCACCCTCCCCGCCAGGCCCGAGCGGCTTGCCTTCATCGAGCGCTGGGACGGCTCGCTCGACCCCGAGGCCCGGCTCTCCGCCGAAGGGCGGGGCCTCGCCGCCGACGGCACGGAGGGGTTCTCCTTCGCCTACCTGAAGGAGCTGTTCCTCTCCTCGTTGATGGCCTGGATCGCCGAACCCGGCCTCGAAGGGATGGACGGCGTCCTGCTCGCCCAGGTCGAGTCGCTCCGGGGGCAAATGGCCTCGGCGGGAGGGCAATGACGGCGACGAACCTAGATCACCCCATGCAAAGGCCCGCCGGGGGCTCCGAGGGCGTCGACCCTCCGCTCGACCTCCGGGTCGTCGACCAGGGGCGGGGCGTGGTGGGGCTTGATCCGGGCGTCGATGACCAGCGGCCCCTCGCAGCCCCAGTGCTTCTGGCGGGTCGAGGCGGCGATGCCGTCGAGGTCGGCGGCGGGGTTCGATCGGGTGAAGGTGACCCAGAGGAAGTTTCGCGCGGAGCGGGCGGTGAACTCGGCGTCGTCGACGACCACGATCAGGGGGAACCGGCCGATCGGGTCGGACGGGGCGAAGGACCGGCCGAAGCGGCGGAGGGCAGGCTCCTCGCCGGAGGGGTCGGGCCGGAAGGCGGGCCCTTTCACGACCAGGATTCCGGGGAGGGCGACCCTCGGGTCGGCGAACCCTTCGGGCAAGGTCAGGCCGGCGGGGATCTCGGTCGGGAGCTCGCGGCGCCTCGGGCCGGCGGCGGCGATGACAACTTTCGACCCCTGGTTGAAGCCGTGGCCGGAGTAGTCGAGGGTGTCCATCGTCGTCCGGGTCTGGAAGTGGAGGTCCGTCGTCCAGTCGACCCGTTCCAGGAGGTGGCGGAGGAAGGCGGGGATGTCGTGGATGTCGAGGTCCGGGTTGTCTTCCTTCGCGACGATCAATAGATACTTGGCCAGCGACATCTGACCCTGGCCGAGGATCGCGTTGGCCGAGGTCAGCAGCTCCTGCGGGCGGCGGACCTCGGCGTAGGGGACGTACCGCTCGCTGCCGATCGCCAGGAGGAGCGGGTGGACCCCGGCGGCGTCGACGGCGTTGACGGCGTGGATTCCGGGCAGGACGGTCGGGACCAGCGGGCCGGTCAGCTCGTGGATCAGGTCGCCGAAGGAGGTGTCTTCTTGCGGAGGCCGGCCGACCGACGTGAAGGGCCAGATCGCGCCGGGGCGGTGGTAGACCCGCTCGACCTTGAGGACGGGGAAGTCGTGGGCCAGGCTGTAATAGCCGAGGTGGTCGCCGAACGGCCCTTCGGGCTTGCGGCGGTCGGGGTCGATGGAGCCGACGATGGCGAAGTCGGCCTCGGCGGGGATCGGCAGGCCGCCGAGCGGGTCGCGGGCCATGCGGATCCGATGTCCGCCGAGCGCCCCGGCGAAGCTCAATTCCGGCAGGCCCTCGGGCAGGGGCATCACGGCGGCGACGGTTAAACTTGGCGGGCCGCCGAGGAAGACGCTGGCTCGGAGCGGCTCGCCTCGGCGGATCGCGGCGGCGTGGTGGACGCCGATCCCTCGGTGAATCTGGTAGTGCAGGCCAACCTCGCGGTCGGGCTCGTAGGCGTTGCCGGAGTACTGGACCCGGTACATCCCGAGGTTGGACTTCGCCAGGCCGGGGTGGTCGGGGTCCTCGGAGTAGACCTGCGGGAGGGTGACGAATGCCCCGCCGTCGTCGGGCCACGACTGGACCTGGGGGAGCTGCCGGAGGGTCGTCTGGTGGGCGAGGATCGGCCCGTTGCGGACCTTCATCGGCAGCAAGTGCAGGGCGGTGAAGGGGACGTCGCGGTAGCGCCAGGGCTTGGCCAGGGCGGCGGGGGGCTTGACCTTCAGCTCGACGAGGTGGCGGACGGCCTCCAGCGTGTCGCGGAAGACGTAGTGTGTCCGCTCCATCGATCCGAAGAGGTTGGCGACCATCGGGAAGGCCGTCCCCTTGACCCGGGGGAAGTAGAGCGCCGGGCCGCCGGCCTCATAAACCCGGCGCTGGATGGCGGCGGCTTCGAGCCGGGGGTCGACCTCGCGGTCGATGTCGACCAGTCGGCCGGTCTTGCGGAGGTCGGCGACGCACTCGGCCAGCGAACGATAGCCCATGACAGCTCGGCGACCTCGACGCGGGGGGCTTGGCGGAATCCTGACCAAGGGACAGCTTAGGCGAGGCCGCCGGAAAGTCACGCCCCCGGCCCGTTCGTGGACATTCCGGCGGGGGCGACTATACTCTGGGGATGGGCCGGGCCGCGAGGGCCGGGCCGAATCCGGTCCGTCGAAGTCGGGTGGTCCGCATGGTCGCCGCCGAGAACCTCCAGCAAGCCGCCCCGGCGGCCGTCGACAAGTCGGGCCGGCGCGTCCGGTCGATGTTCGCCTCGATCGCGGGCAAGTACGACCTGCTCAACCACCTGTTGAGCCTCAACATCGACAAGTCGTGGCGCAAGTTCACCACCAGGACCGTCCCGCCCGAGCCCGGCGTCCCGGTCCTCGACTGCTGCACCGGGACGGCCGACCTGGCCCTGGAGTACCACAAGGCCGGCGGCGGCAAGTCGACCGTGGTCGGGTCGGACTTCTGCCACGAGATGCTCGTCATCGGCAACAAGAAGGTCGGCAAGGCGAAGGCCGAGGGGGCCGTCACCCTCATCGAGGGCGACACCCAGCGCCTCCCCTTGCCGGACGACCACTTCGGCGTGGTGACGGTCGCCTTCGGGCTCCGCAACGTGGCCGACACGGTGAAGGGGATCGACGAGATGGTCCGCGTCGCCCGCCCCGGCGGCAAGGTGGCGATCCTCGAATTCTCCAGGCCCCGCGGGGCGATTCTCGGCCGGCTCTACCTGGCGTTCTTCCAGCACGTCCTGCCCAAGGTCGGCCAGACGATCGCCCCGAACTCCTACGACGCCTACAGCTATCTCCCCGCCAGCGTTTTGCAGTTCCCCGACGGCCGGGCGATGCTCGACCTCCTCGCCTCGCGAGGCTTGACCGACCTCCGCGAGCACCCGCTGACCTTCGGGATCGCCTCGCTTTACGTCGGGACCAAGCCGCTCGGGATCGCGGGATGAGCCCCGAGCTTCCCCTGGTCCTGGCGATGACCGGCGCGAGCGGGGCGCCTTATGCCGTCAGGCTCTTGCAGGTCCTCTGCCGGGCCGGCAAGACGGTCCACCTGACGATCAGCACCAGCGGGGCCCAGGTCTTGAAGGAGGAGACCGGCCTGGCGGTCGCCCTCAACCGGTTCGACCCCGCGCCCTTCGGCGACCTCGGCACCGGCAAGCTCATCTACCATCATCAATCCGACTTCAACGCCGGGATCGCCAGCGGGTCGTTCCGCACGGCCGGGATGGTGGTCTCGCCTTGCAGCATGAGCACCCTGGCGAGCATCGCCCACGGGATCACCGGGAACCTCGTCACCCGGGCCGCCGACGTCCACCTCAAGGAGCGGCGGAAGCTGATCCTGGTGCCGAGGGAGACCCCGCTGAGCCTGGTCCACCTGGAGAACATGGCCGCCGTCACCCGCGCCGGGGCGATCGTGTTGCCGGGGATGCCGGGTTGGTATCACCAGCCGAGGTCGCTGGACGACCTGGTCAATTTCGTCGTCGCCCGGATCTGCGATCAGCTCGGCGTCGAGGCGTCGTTGATGGATCGCTGGGGCGGCGATCGGGCCGAGGCGTGAAGGCCGGAATCGAGTCGACCCATCGAGATCCGAAGATGGTTTATGCCGCGACCCGCGACATCCTGGGGATGATCAAGTTCAGCCACACCCTGTTCGCCCTCCCGTTCGCCCTCCTCGGCGCGGCCTTGGCGGCGAAGGGGCCCGAGGGTTGGCGGGGGCGTTGGCAGGATTGGCTGGGGATCTTGCTCTGCATGGCGACGGCCCGGTCGGCGGCGATGGCATTCAACCGCCTGGCCGACCGGCGGATCGACGCCCTCAACCCCCGGACGGCGACCCGGCACCTCCCCAGCGGGCGGCTCTCGACGGCGTCGGTCGTCGCCTTCACCCTGGCCACGGCAGTCGGCTTCGTCGGGTCGACCCTGCTGTTCCTGCCCAACCGCTGGCCCCTGATCCTCGCCGGGCCGGTCCTGGCCTGGCTCCTGGGCTACTCGTTCGCCAAGCGGTTCACCAGCCTCGCCCACTTCTGGCTCGGGCTCGCCCTGGCGATGGCCCCGATGGCCGCCTGGATCGCCCTGCGCGGCGACCTCGCCTGGCCCCCGGCGCTCCTGGGGCTGGCGGTCCTGCTCTGGGTCTCGGGCTTCGACATCATCTACGCCTGCCAGGACGCCGACTTCGACCGGGATCAAGGGCTCCACAGCGTCCCGAGCCGATTGGGAGTCCGGGGCGCGCTCCGGCTGGCCGCAGCCTGCCACGCGGGGATGGTCGTGGCCCTCGTCGGCCTGGGCCTGGCCTATCCGATGGGGCCGATCTACTTCGTCGGGGTCGGCGTCGTGGCGGCCCTGCTCGTCTACGAGCATGCCCTGGTCCGGCCCGACGACCTGACCCGGGTCAACGTCGCCTTCTTCCAGGTGAACGTCGGGATCAGCCTGGGCCTGCTGGCCGTCGGCCTGGCCGACCTGATCTTCCAGCGATAAACCCGGCCCTTCGCGGCATCCGCGACAAGGGCCGGGCGACTTCCGATCCGATCAGAGCGGGACGTCGGTCGTGCGGGGCCTGGGCGTCGTCACGGGCGGGGGGATGACCACGGTCGAGGGCGGGGTGACGATGATCGTCGAGCCGGGGCTCGTCGGCGTCACGACGGTCGGCGCGGTCCCGGGAATGACCCTCGCGGGCCGGGGCGGGGCGATGATCGTGAGCTGGTCGACGACCTCGGCGACGCCCACGGTCTCCGCGGTCAGGGCCAGGGCCTTCGCCTTGGCCTCTTCGCCGGGCACGGCGCCGGTCAGCACGGCGACCCCTCCGGCCAGGACCTCGATCTCCAA
>JAABUK010012797.1_pt1 | contig 10619 bp, 12 predicted proteins | sample 5559141 | NCBI WGS metagenome assembly JAABUK01 (sample SAMN10711869, study PRJNA513367) | rock metagenome | isolation source: Antarctica rocks | place: Antarctica: Victoria Land, Pudding Butte nord | collected 2016-01-03
TTCTCATGTCCGATTTGGTATGGGAGTTTTCTGGGGACTTGCACAGGCACCATGTTCCCGCACCTCCTGCGTATACGCACTCGACGATGATCACAACGGAATATTTCTGCACTTCTTCCAGCCTGTACCACGTCAAGACAGTGAAGAGACCTGGGTGTGCAGCGCGATTTCGCAACCGGCAGTGCTTGCTCACTTTTTAGATGTGTCGCTCAGGACCTGCTCCTTCTGCAGCGTGTAGACCCCTGCTTTAGGCGTACAGTTCCACCCGCACAAGTCTTTCTTTGCGCAAACACCTGAGTCTTCTTATGTTAATCACTGGGTTGCTCCGATAGTTGGGCCTTTGGAGCACGTTGGTCACTTAAAGAATTGCGGCCACTATGATTTTGGTGACGTCTTCCCAGCTGCACCGGCTTCACAGTTCCTGCCATACATCAAAATAGTTATCATCAGCAGAGACGCACACAGCCCCTGTGATACTGATTCACACCTGCCCAAAAAGTTCAGACGTTTCGGTCAATGTGCAAGATGTGGCAGAGGAGACCAGGATGATTGTTGGGCACTGGGAGCACTTATGAACTACAAGAGACAATGCAGAAAATACACATATGGCATGTGTGTTCTGTGCAGCTTATGAAGCGATCAGCGAGCTATTACAACATTATTAGTGCAGGTTGCCTCAGCTGCAGGTTAGTGCTCATTGTCTGGCTCTGGCTTACGCGCATGCACCATTGCGCTTGCCACCTGTTCAAGATTAACTTGCATCCATTGCAGTTTGAGATGTGTGTACGCATTTCAGGATTTGCCTGAACAGAAGCGGGTGATCATGAATTGAACCCAACACAACATTGACATTCCTCCAAGCAGCAACCACAACATCAGGTGGGGCTCATGCGTGCCTTTTGTGACCTCTGATGAAACAATGTTGCTTGTGCTCAGACGAACTCTCAACGCATGCAAGCTACTCTGATTGATGCACAAGTGATGTCTAGCACCATTCTGACAATGGGCATCGTAACAGCGCAAGTAACAAACTCGTACCATGTCCTTTTCCTTCAGGGCGGTGCACAGTAGTATCTCATGCCTACGTGATTGTGGGAGAATTTGCGCAACATGCGGAGCTGCTGTAACAGACTAGGCTCTGTCCTAGTGAGTGTGCGTCTCCGCTCAAGTCACATGCTCAAGTGAGATTGTGTGAAGCCATCGATCGGTCCATTAGATAAGACACAACACTTCTGGTGTGTCTACACACAGCCTTCTCGGAATAATGCTCAAGCTCTGCTGTGCAAGTATCTCAGCACGCTACATTGGTTTATCAAGTGCTTCTTCTTTTTAGAGCTCATGGAGAAGTCTTACACGGTCAGACTAGCCCTCAACTCAAGACATTGGGCTCTGGGACTTCTTTTCAGAGCTGATACAGGCTGCCCGTCATGTGGGCTCAGTCACTCACGCTGAGCAGCCAGCAGCTACTCAGGCAGGCAACAAATCTGGTCTGAAGCGTCCTCCGGATGCTCATAAAAGCTCAGCACCAGCACCTGCTGCTAAGAAAAATGCTGTTAAGGCTGCTGCAACTCCAGGTTGGAGTTTTGCAGAGCAACGCTACATCACAGCAAAGGGGCTCTGCTTTCATAGCATGAGAGCTGCTGGTCACAGAGTTGCGAAATGTGATCAGAAAGTCAGGAATGTTGCTGCTAAGCCATTGCCCTCAAGGTTGCCCTTTAAGGTGGACGACTGGCCAGAAACCCAGTCGTCAAAAGAGTAGCTCAGTTAGATCTGGTAGAGCGTCTAACTGAGCCTGTCAGTGAACAATTGAGCAGCAGTGACAATGACTTTGCTGCTCAGAACAGTTTGGAATAAGACTGAACTCTTAAAGACTTTAGCAATTGTCAAACAGAACCATTTCATTTGGCTTTGCTTGTAATGACAATGGTGCTGTTGTTTCAAATTCAGGCTCTCCATCAGTCTCAGTGCATGATAACCTCATGACCCCGATGACCTCAAAGGTCACCGTTCATCAATGTGCCAAGTGCGCATTTGTCAGAATGCATTCAGTATTATCAGAAGTGCAAAGCATCTGCTCCATTCAGCACTTCTGCCTGTATTGTTGTGCCTGAGCATTGGCAGCGTCCATTGCAACAGCAGTTGCATGGCATGACTGTGTTGCATGAGTACAAGAAAGGTGAGGTGCTGTGCACTAGAGATGCTCTTTCGGATTCACAGAGCGGTGCATTGCCATGTTCATATCAGCCGCAGGTCGTGAATTGCCATGTTCATATCAGCTGCAGGTCGTGAATGATGCGCCTCAGACACGTCTTCTTCTGAATGCAGCAGCTAGGAGCAAGCTGGAGTTTCAGGGCAAAGTGGGTTGCATGCCTGCTGAGTTCTTGCTCAATTTAGGTGCTGGCATCAGTTTTGTCAGCCGCCACTTTGCTGAAAAGGCTGGCCTGTCCTGGGACAAGGCATCAGAAGATTTCCAAGTAAGCATGCCGGATGGCAGTCTCAGTCCTGTGATTGGTCAGTGCAAAGTGCGTGGCAGAATCCAGGCTTATCAGTGCTTGGTCACGCTGCTTGTTACTGATTTGGCTGATCACTATGACGTCATTCTGGGTGAGTCTTGGTTGTTGCAGCACAGTGCTTACCTTGATTTTGATAAGAAGTCTGTGATGCTCAGAAAAGGTCGCAAGCGCATCACCCTGTGATAAGCCCTCTGAGAACCTGCAGGCACCACAGCCGGCTGCTTAAGTGCAATGCAGGCCTGTAAGGCTGTACGCAAGGGTTCAGGTGCAATATGGCTCCTTGTGACTAAGTCAGATGAGTCAGATCAGTCACATGATGTGCATGTGGCTGCAGTGAATGCATCGGATTCACATCAGCAGCAGTCAGCACCGCACACTGTGCCTGAGTCAGAAGTGCAGGACATTCAGCATGAGTATAAGGACTGCTTTCCTGAGTCTTTGCCTGAAGGGCTGCCTGTTGAGCGGGACGTAGCACAAACTATTCCTACTGGGGCTGGTGCTGCACCCCCTTACAAGCCTGTGTATAGGCTCAGTCCTGCAGAGAACGTTGAGGTTCACCGTCAGGTTTTAGATGAACTCAAGAGGGGCATCATTGAGCCAAGTGCTTCACCATACGAGGCGCCTGAGCTCTTTGTCAGACAGAAGGATGGTAGTCTACGCGTGTGCGTTGACTACAGAGCACTGAACAAGATCACCGTTAAGAATGATTATCCCTTACCTCGCATTGATGATTTGCTTGATCAGCTGCATGGTGCTTTGGTGTGCTTGTCCCTTGACTTACAGAGTGGATATCATCAGATCAGAATCAAGGATGAAGATGCGCATAAGACTGCTTTCAGAACTCCTCTTGGCCATTACCAGTTCAGAGTGCTCAGTCTTGGTTTGACCAACGCACCTGCCACATTTCAGGCTGTCATGAACAGCATATTCAGGCAGCATATTGGCAAGTTTATGCTGGTCTACCTGAATGACATTCTGATGTGCTGGTCTACCTGAATGACATTCTGATGTGCAAAAGCCCTCAGGAGCATGCTCAGCATCTCAGGATAGTACTGGACGTACTCCGGCAGCATAAGTGGTATGCAAAGATGCCAAAGTGTGAATTGAACAAACCTGAGCTGCAGTTTCTTGGTCACAGTGTAGGCAAGCAAGGTATCAGAATGGACCCTGTGAAAACGGCTGTGCCCTCTGCAGCATCTTCTCTAGCATTTCAGGACAGGTGCTTCGAGCCAGGTGGGGTGAAAGGGGGTTTGAGGACACAGTTACCCCTTCCCTTTTGACACTTAGCCAGAAGAAATAGAATGCCTAAGCTTGGCAGTTTGAACCGCCAGGCTGGAAGCTGAGAGAGATACTGATCAAGACAGGGGCCTCAGAGCAGGCTGTAAGCATTAAACAATGAACCTGAAGAGCTGATCTCAGCAAGGTGGATCCAAGGTGCTTCAGGCCTGGTGCAATAAGGCCAATATCAAGGAACCCCTCCTCCCGGCCCCTTGCTGCACTCACCCCTCCCCACTAAACCCCCCCCCCCCCCCCCTGCCTCAATCACCCCTTTCGTATTCGCATCACACTTGATCATGGAGAGCATCACAATCAAGCAGATGAGCTCACCCCTCCAGAATCCCTCCAGGGTGGATGCTGAGCGAGAGGCCTTTCGATATAAGTGTTTCAGGCCAAATGGGGCAAAGGCCAAAGTCCCAACTCACCCTTCTCTTTTCCCTTGGCTACCCCAGCTCAGCCAAACAGCTAAACCAATGAAGCACAACAGATCTCCAGGACGTATGCTGAGCGAGAGACCTTTCAGGACAGGTTAGACAGGGTACATGCCAGGGCCCCACCCCATCCTCCTCTCTCCCCTTGCTACCCCAACTCAGCCGAACAAGTTATCATCAATCAAGCACAGCAAATCACATCTCCAGGGTGAATGCTAAAGGACAGGCCTTTCAAGACAGGTGCTTCAGGCCAGATGGGTTACAGGCCAAAGTCCCACCCCTTGAAGTTTGAAGTTTGAAGTAATCAAGCACAGAGAATCACCTCAAGGACAGGGACTGCAGCATTGGTCTTTGCGATGGTGTGTTGACCTGAGTTCAGCATGAAAGGAGTATTCTGAACTGATTCCTGCCATGCATTGTTGATGGCAAACTCAGCAGCATCCAGATGCTCATCCCAATCATCCTGAGTAGGACTGACAAAATGCCTTTTTTTCTCGTCCAGTGTTCTGTTGGTCCTTTCAGTCTGACCGTCATTGGCTGGATGGCATGCTGTTGACATTGCAAGCTTAGTGCCAAGTGCAGCAGTGAGCTCCTCCCAGAATGCACTGGTAAAGAGTGTGTCTCTATCACTGACAATCTCACGCTGTGTGCCATGCAACCTGATGAGGTTGTGCAAAAACAGTCTTGCCATGTTATATGCTGTAGAAGCCGTTAACACTGCTGCAAATTGCACCATCTTACTGAGTGTGTCCACAAAGACAACAATCTGAGTGTTACCAGACTTAGTCATGGGAAGCTGCGCGATCAGATCTGCACTGATCATTTCCCACCTTCTGCCAGGAATCTGCAGCGGCACAAGCAGGCCACCTGGTTTCTGATTGCTGTTTGTCTTATTCTTCTGACAGACTGAGCAATGCCTGATATGCTGACGTACGTCTTCAGGCACGCCTGGCCACCAATACAGCCTATCTATAGCCTTCTGGGTCTTAGTACCACCCAGATGACCACTGTATGGGCAGTCATGCAACTCTTTCAAGCACTGCTTTCTGAGGTTTTGACTGTCAGGAACGGCCAGAGCGTCTGTATGCCACCAAAGACCGGATCTTTGAGTGCACTTGCTCTGATCACTGGCAGATAGCTTATCATACCAGCCTTTGTCTTGCCCATAGCCCTTTCACACTTGCAACTGAAAGTCTAACAGCTCTTGCTGTTCAGTTGCAGCACAAGGGTTCTGAGGCAGTACTAACTTAGGGTCTGATGGCAGAACTGGGCTAGGGTCTGCAGTAGGGCTTGCAGCAGGTTGAAACTCTGCAGCTCTTTGCCCTCTATTTACTGCAGCTAGCTTCACAGCTTGCACCCTACTGAGAGGATCTGCTATGTTGGTCCTACCTGGTCTATATTGAACCTGAAGGCCTGCAGGTATTCTGACCATCTGACCTGACGCCCAGACAGGTTTGACTGGGTCTGAAGATACACAAAAGGGTTATGATTTGTCACCATTGTGATCTCCAACCCCTCCAGGTAACAACGCCATGTCCTCATGGCATGCACAACCGCAAGCAACTCTTGCTCGCCTGTGGTGTAGTTCCGCTCAGCCGAACTGAGTTTCTTACTTTCAAAGGCAACAGGTCTGCCCTGCTGGAGCAGCACTGCACTAATGCCAGTGACTGAAGCATCACATACCACCTCAAATGACTTGTTGTGGCATCACCAGCACAGGTGAGCTAGTCAAAGCCTTCTTGGTAGCCTGAAACGCCACTTGACATTCCTGTGACCAAATTCAAGGAGCCTTCTCCTTGAGCAAGTCAGTCAGAGGGCCTACCAGCCTGGCAAAGCCTTGCACGTACTTCCTGAAGTAGGTAGCCAAGCCCAGACAAGACCTCAGCTGATGTGCATCCTTTGGCAATGGCCACTCTGCGATGACCATGGCTCTTATGTCCAAATCATGAGCCTTTGCAAAGGCTATCTGCTGCTTGTGTGTGTAACACTTGCCACATACCAAAGCATGATTGGAAGTGTTGCCTTGATGTGTTTGGCTGTTGGTGCAAGCATGCCTGCTCTTCATGTGGCACTGTTGCAGCCGCATCGCGCTATAGACTCAGCTTATTTCAGTCACAGCTGACTTGTAGATTACCTTTTTGGGTTGCAACCCTGAGTATGCAATGCACCACGCTCAAAGACAAGGGCATAGTCATTGTCTGCCATCACTCGTACAGCCAAGACTTGCGCTGCGTCCTGCATGAACAAAGACAACCATAATCAACCCAGCTTTTGAAGTTCAGTAAAAACACTCTCAAGCTTTGCGCAGACAAATTTGCGAAGTGCATCAGCCTGAAGGCAAGCTGTTTGTGATCAGGGAGCTGAGCGAGCAGGTGCAGACGGAGCTGGCCAATGCCAACAGTGTGGCAGATGAGGTACTGGCCAACATGCCCACCGTGCGTGCTCATGCAGCAGAGGATACCTGCCATACGCGGTTCTGCCCATGTCATGGAACATGACAGTACAGTACGGATTGAGGATTGATAGGAACTGTAGCCAGTAATCTCAGGTGACCAACAGGGTAAGATGACGCACCTCTTCAAGCACTGCGTTCAAGGCTTGGCAGCGGGTCCGATGACAAGGTTCACTGACTGCTGTCTCACCCACCTATGTCACAGCCAAGCGTCAAGCAAGCTTGACATCTACCTGCTGCAATGCCAGGTAGTATCTTGAACTAAAAAGTGTTGCTGAACTCCACAGCCCCTTTTACAACTTTCCCAGACAGCACCATGGTCTGTTGTCCCTTTGAGATAGCCACTCACACATACCGCTCTTCACTGCGCACACCGCATGGCAAAGCATGGCAAAAGATGCAGGACCAGCATCAAACTCTAGCAACAGCACTTGCAAGCCTTGCAAGCACATTCCTGACACAATGCTGATCCATACACATTCTGTTGGCAGCTGAGAATGACTGTGTTGCAAGCAAGAGACGGGCTGACCATGTCAGGATGGATTGAGACAGTGCATTGGCCAGTCCTAAGTCTGCGGCCAGGAGCAGGGGCTTTCACACTGCTGCGCGTGCTGCCTCCGTTGCTTGCATTGGTGACTGCCTGTGAATTGGTGTTTGCAGCTCAGCGAACATGCAGGTCTGGTCAGCAGGATGCAACACAAACACTCCTCATGCAACAGGCCTGTGTTGCAGATCAGCAATGTAGAACAGCCATTAGAGCAATTTGATGGATGCTTACTGCAGCAAATGATCCCTGCCAGGTGAGACAAGTTGCAGCTGATCCAACTTTGGTAGTGACTATGGAGAAAAAGCTGAGTCCACCAGACAGATTCATTTGCTGAAACAGACAGCCACCCTGTGGTTGACACAGAAGACCGATGCTGGGCAAGACAAGTGGTCTCAGCAAATGACAGAGGAAAAATTCACGAACTATATATATTTACCTGACTGACCACTGAACCTGTGTTAGATTCCTGGGGTTTACTAAGTTTTGTTAGGGTTTCAAAGGCTGCTGGGGTTTGAAGCAGGGAGGGGGGTTAGTCATAACCCTACAAAACAGGCCCCTTGTAACGCCTGCGGTTTAAGTGCTCATACCCTACCAGTGTTACGTGATCCTTCCCAACCCTATAGCTCATTCACACTCAATGTTAATCTACTCAAGACTCAGCACTCAGAGTCACCTGCTGTAGTACTTTACTGTAGTACTACTGAGTAGATTAACACATTAGCACATTTACAGAGATAAAGTAGATAGAATGTAGAAAAGCTCAGATTTTGAAACTCAGAGGAGTACTTGAGTTAACCTGTAAATGAGTTAACCAGTAGGGTTCAGGTACTTAGGGTATGTGGGTGACCCCCACTAGAGACCCCCTCTGCTTAATGGGGGGCTTCATCCCCCATTTTCAAATTCGGCCAGAAATTTGTCACAGCACAGCACGACTCTACCAGAACATACACTTTTACAGAGAGGGTTTCTGCAGGGGTTGAGCTGCAGACCTCTGCATGCTGACCCGTGGCGGTCTGCGTACAGAAGCTGCAGTCATGTGGGGCAGATGCTGCAGTCATCAAGCACTGAAGTTACAGAAGCCTGAGGCAGATCCTACAGAGCCAGAGCCAGATGAATACAGAACGAGTCATAGACCATTCTCAATTTATGTTACTAACCAGGCAGGATGACATAACTGTAACTTTTTCTGTACACAGGTGACTGTAGCTCTAGAGGACTCTATCGAAACACTGCATCCGCTGCAGCTTCGATTAGCAGGAATGAAAACTAGCTTGGACGACCTGATCCTGAGCCTCGTGTCCGCGGTAACCGAACTAAAAAAAATTGGCAAAATCGGACGAAATCCATCGTAAGGACGAGGATTCTGCGTGGGAATTGCTAGCCAAGATCGAAGAGTTGTTCGAATGTTCGATGACTGAAGATAGGGTAGAAGGCCTGCTGCGAGTACAGACAAGCATACTAGAAACGCTAGAGATCTACGGCAAACTGTACGACAGGCAGCAGGAGCTACTACAGAAGCTGTAGGAAGACGTTGCTCGTGTACATAATCTCGTGTACAAGCTTTACGTCATCCATTACCCACCAAAGCCTGCTAGCTCATGTCGAAGATGACAGCTCAGCAGATCATTGACTCATTGAGAGGGATTCTGAATTCATCGTGCACATGTACGATGACCTCAGAGGATAAAGTGAAGATCAGGCACCTTCTGCACATAATCGAGCGCAACATTCTCTTCTGCTCTTCAGTGGATGAACTATCAAACGGTGGTTAGAGCTCTCTCCCTCGTCTCTGGTGACCTATCAGACATCGCTACTCAGACACAAGAGCGCATAACCTTAGCACAGGCAGAAGCCGCTCACCAGCACCTGAATTCCATCCTTCGGCAGCTCATACTCGCATCGGTGAGTCATGGCCGCTCCACTGCTCGGAGCCGATTGTTGCCTTGACTACCTATCATTTGCCTATCTGACCACTGACCATTTGCTATTACTAAGCATTTCCAGTGTTATGTCATGGTTATGTCATGGGGTTTCCCTTACTAAGCAAGGAGAGCATGAGTAAACCTCTTTATGTAGACTGAGTAACGCCCACCTTCCCACCTTCGCAAGATTTCTAGTGACAATACAAGGTAACTCAGAAAACAGGATCTCAGAAGAGTGTGTGGGGAATCTGCTGAGGTGGGAAGGTTGACAAAACCACGTGAAACCAGGGTCGCACACACGCACACCCCTCTGCTTTTGCGCCGCTGGCGGCGCCGCCCTTATACACAATCCTAGGATTCCAGCATAATCCAGTAAAATTCAGACTTATGCTCTTCTGCACGCAGAGGTAGTGACAGCTGTACGCAGTGGCTACAGAGTCTGCACGCAGAGCGTGCAGCGATCAGGCGCTGACGCTACAGTGGTGTGGGGCTGAATTCACAGAAGTTTCACGCAGTTATTGCAAAAGTTACGCCAGAACATCCATTGAACACCCTAGTGTTTGATAGGATTCTAGCAGAATGACATAACCTTGATCGTCTCTGCACGCAGACACGTGGACTTCTGTTTTTTTTGGGATTCTGTCTGTTTTTTCTGCAGCAACAGTAGGTTGGCTGATTTGAACACCATTTTAGGCCCGATCGCTATGGTGTTCGTCGTCTTCTTCTCAGCAATTTGCAATTTGTTGTTGTGAATACCGCTTACCTCAAGGAACATTTTGAGCTAGCGATCCGGCAGCTGAAGAAGTCAGACCTAGAAGAGCTTGAAAGCCTGGAGACTAAGATTACTGATCTGATTACTGAGCTGGTCGACTCTACAGAGCAAGAATGACCCTTACAGAGATCAAGGCAGCCATAGAAGGGTGTTCTAAAAACGACGTCGAAGACTGCGTTCAGCCCAAGGGATAAAGCTCTGCTGAGGAGCTTGCACAACCCAGTTCGCTATCCAAGCATGCCCGAACCACCCAGAGAGTTCCTGCCCACCTACAGATTCATCAACACCGAGCTAGAAATAATCGCCTCTGACCTTGCAGACCTAGCTGTCAACACAGACACCAAGATCACATTCGAAGAGGCTCGACAGGCGCACCTATACCTCAACGTCATCCTCAGACACTACATCCTAGCAGCCAGAGCACAATGGGCACTTTACAAGCCAAGCCAAGCACATGCGATGAGCCTTGTCTGGCTGAGAGACGTAAAAAAGCTTCTTTTTTCTATCTCTTCCTCTTCTTGCGTCATAGCGTGTCCCACCTCGCGCAGGCAACAACATAGGTCAGGGACGTACACAATTCTCATGTCCGATTTGGTATGGGAGTTTTCTGGGGACTTGCACAGGCACCATGTTCCCGCACCTCCTGCGTATACGCACTCGACGATGATCACAACGGAATATTTCTGCACTTCTTCCAGCCTGTA
>JAABUK010012799.1_pt1 | contig 10617 bp, 13 predicted proteins | sample 5559141 | NCBI WGS metagenome assembly JAABUK01 (sample SAMN10711869, study PRJNA513367) | rock metagenome | isolation source: Antarctica rocks | place: Antarctica: Victoria Land, Pudding Butte nord | collected 2016-01-03
GAACGGCTCGAAGCCGCGGCACAAAGCCGGCTGCCACGGGCGTGAAACGTGGTCGAGCGACGCAAAGGCGGCAAGCGTCGACCCTGTTCCCATCGCGGCGTTGTATACGAATGCGTTATCAAACGTACCGGCTTTGACGAAACCTATCAAAGATGCATCAGCCGAACGGAATGTTGACAAAGTCGAGTTCGGGGCGGCGCGGCGGAGGGTATCCCTAAGTCTTCGCAGCAGGGCGGCAGGGATTTGACCGGTCTACACGCCGGAGGCGTAGCTTTATGGACAATGATGGGCGTTGGTGCACTCGGCCGATCGAGGGATAGTAGGATGCTCTTCCTTCTCTGGTTCGAGCACCCCGATGCCACACAAGCACAACGCCGATCGCCGCCATCACATCCCGAAGATGTCGTTCAAGGTGCAGAACTGGCCGGCCTATGAAGCAGGCCTGCGCCGGCGCGGCAGCCTCACTTTGTGGATCGAGGACGCCGCTCTGGACTGCTGGCAGACCTTTGGGCCAAGTGGTCAGGCCCGGTTTAAGGACGCAGCGATCCAGACCAGCCTAATGCTGCGCACAGCGTTCAAGCTGGCATTGCGGCAAACTGAAGGCCTGATGACATCGGAGCTGACGTTGGTGGGGCTTGACGCTCTCGGCCCCTGATCACACCACGGTCAGCCGTCGCGCCGTGGCGTTGCGGGTGATCCAGCCAGCACAAGTGCCGCCTGGTCCGTTGTACGTATTGATCGACAGCACCGGCCTGCAAGTCTACGGAGCAGGCCAATGGTTGGAGGCGAAGCATGGCGCGAAGTCGCGCCGGAAGTGGCGCAAGCTGCATCTAGTGGTCGATGGCGCCAGCGGCGTGATCGTGGCGCAGACCCTGACGGATCAGGACACGGATGATCCATCACAGGTCGGGCCGCTGCTCGATCAAATCGACGACCCGATTGGCCGGGTGACGGCGGATGGCGCGTATGATAGCGCGCCCACCTATCAGACGATCGCGGCGTATGGTGATGGCATTGAGGTGGTGATCCCGCCGCGTTCAACGGCTGTCCCTAGCGGCGATCCGGGTGCGCCGACACGGCGTGATCGTCATCTGGCGATGATCGCGGAACAAGGCCGCCTGAGCTGGCAGGTCGCCACCGACTACGGCCAGCGTTCGTTAGTGGAAACGACAATGGGTCGCTACAAGGCGCTGATCGGACCCCGGCTGCGGGCCCGCGGCTTCGCCGCCCAGCAGACCGAAGCTACCATCGGCGTGGCGGTGCTGAACCGGATGCTGGTGGCCGGACGCCCGAACTCTGTCCGCGTTCAGCGGGTCATCGCATAGCAGTTCGGGGCTGGGGCCATCTCGACCTCCATCCGCCAAGTGTACCAGCGCCCCATGGCGGCCTTCTTGGTGCCCATCCGTGCCTTGAGGCGGTGGAACTTGTCGCGCAGGTAGGTGCCCTTGGCCTGCGACTCCGAGACGGCCGCGGTCACCAGCGTCGCTTTGAGGTATGTATTGCCTTTGCGGGTGCCGCGCTGCTTCTGCTTGCCCGCGCTTTCGTGGTTGGCCGGGCAAACGCCAGCCCAGGCCGCGAGGCGCTGGGCGGTCCGAACGACGCCATGTCGACGCCGACCTCGGCGATGACGGACGCGGCCGTCAGCTCGTCCACAGCCGGGATCGTCGCCAAGCAAGCCTGCTGAACTGCGAACGGGCGCATGGCAGCACGGATCGCGGCCTCGATCTCGGCTAGATCACGCTCGATCTCCGAGAGCCGCCGGATGTGCAAGCCGAGCAACAAGCGCTGGTGCTCGGCCAGGCGGCCGTCGAGGGCCAAGGCGAGCTGGTCGACCTTGCGCCGGAGGCGGCGCTTGGCCAGATCGGCCATCTCAGCAGGGGCGGCGCTGCCCTCGGCCAAGGCCCGCAGCATGAGCATGCCCGACACCCCGAACACGTCGCTCATGACGCTGGCCAGCTTGAAGTTGGCGCTTTCGAGCAGCTGCAGCGTGCGGTTGCGCTCGGATGCCAGGGTGCCGACCACCGCCTCGCGATGCCGGATCAGCTCGCGCAACACCCTGATCTCCGGCGCCGGCACGAAGCTTGCGCGCACCAACCCGTGCCGGACCAGGTCGGCGATCCACTCGGCGTCCTTCACGTCCGTCTTGCGTCCGGGCACATTGCGCATGTGCGAGGTATTGCCGATGATAACCGTGAACGCACTTTCCAGGGCAGCATGCACCGGATGCCAATAGATGCCGGTCGCCTCCATGCCGACATGTCGAGCCCGGCGGCGCGTTCGATGATTGCTTCCATTCCCGCCTCCTTCAGTGGTGGCGGACACGGCACCGCTGGGAGGAAGACAGAGGTTGGCCCACGTGCTGGCCGAACCAGCCGGCCGCGACATTCGGTGATCCCTGAACACGGCGCGGATCGGTTTCTTCCACGGGGTAGGGTTCCACCTATCCGCATCCGGCCTCCACGCGTCCGCCGACCTCAGTATCGGTCAGAACCGCCCTTCGTTGCAGACTGCCCCTATTTTCATCCCAAGGTGGTGCGCAGCATGCGTGGAGTGTTTCTTCCGCAAGCTGCTGCGCGGCCTGCAATACGTGCCCCGTGTGATCGTGACCGACAAGCTCAGGAGCTACGCGGCGGCGAAGCGCGAGGTCCTGCCCCATGTCGAGCACCGGCAAAGCCGTTACCTGAACAACCGGGCCGAGGTGTCGCACCAGCCGACACGGCGACGAGAACGGCAGATGCAGCGGTTCAAGTCAGCCCGCCACGCCCAGCGCTTCCTCTCGGCCTACAGCCGCATCCACAACCATTTCCAGCTCCGCCGCCATCGCCTGACCGCCGACCAGCACCGCGCCCCCCGCGATGACGCTTTCCGCACCTGGTGCGAGGTGACCGGCGTCGCGCCCACCGCGTGAGACCCTGATCAGCTGTAAGCCCTCGCCGGCCCCTCAATCATCAACCTGACAAAGCCATTCTAGCCAGCCAACGATCTATGCCCGCCAGTGGCGATCGCCGCCTGACCTCCAAACTTGCGACAGTCCCGCCGCGAACAGCAGCATGGCGCCCCCTGTCCAACTATCAATACGACAGCGCGAATCCCTGGTAGCCGTTCGCCGCGACCTCGTCGCAGATGGCACGATACCGGGCCATGCCGCCCGCATAGGGCATGAACACGCGGGGCTTGCCGGGCACGTTGGCGCCCAGATACCAGGAACTTGAGGCCTGGGGCAGCAGCGTCGCGTTGGCGGCCGTATTCACCTGCGCCACCCAGTTGTCCACCGCCTCTGCAGCGGGCTCGATCCTTGTAGCCCCCTTGGTCCGCAGATGCGCGATGCAGTCGGTGATCCACTCCACATGCTGCTCGATCGCTACCGGCATGTTGGTCAGTACCGATGGGCTGCCCGGCCCCGTGATGGTGAACAGGTTCGGGAACCCGACCACCTGCAGCCCGAGGTAGGTCCGCGGCCCCGTCGCCCAGGCTTCCCGCAGCGAAAGGCCGTCGCGGCCCCTAATGTCCAGGCGCAGCAGCGGGCCGGTCATCGCGTCGAACCCGGTCGCGAACACGATGATGTCGAGCGGGTACTCGGTCTCAGTCGTGCGGATGCCGGCCGGCACGATGCGCTCGATCGGTGTGGCGCGCACGCTGACTAGGGAAACGTTTTCGCGGTTGAACGTCTCGAAATAGCCGGTGTCGATGGGCGGGCGCTTGGCGGCATAGGGGTGGTCAATGTCGGCCAGCAGCTCGGCCGTGGCCGAATCATTCACGATCTGGCGAATTTTGTTCTTCAGGAACGTGGACGCGGTGTCATTCGCCGCTTTGTCAAACAGCAGGTCGCGGAACACGCCGCGGAACTGTAGCCCGCCCTTCGCCCAGGCAGCGTCGTACAAGGCGTTCCGCTGCTCCGGCGTTACGTCCCAGACCGACCGGTCCTCGATGTAGAACGCCTGGCCATTGGTGTTCGCGCGCGTCACATGCCGGATCTCGGCGTGGCTATCCTTCACCCACTGCTTGAATTCCGCCGTCAGCGGCGCGTTCTGCGCCGGCACGCTGTAGTTTGCGGTGCGCTGAAATACCGTCAGGTGCGCCGCCGCTTCAGCAATGACCGGGATCGCCTGGATGCCCGTTGACCCGGTGCCCACGAGGCCCACCCGTTTGCCGGCGAAGTCGACGTCCTCATGCGGCCATTGCCCGGTGTGATACCACTCGCCGGCGAAGTCCTCCAGGCCCGGGATGGCCGGCACGTTGGCGGTCGACAGACTGCCGACTGCGGTGATCAAGAAGGGTGCGATCAACGTCTCGCCGGCCCCGGTCGTCACGGTCCAGCGATTGCTTGCGTCGTTGTAGCGCGCGCCGACCACCCGCGTGTCGAACTGGATGTCGCGACGCAAGTCGAACCGGTCGGCAACGTGGTTCATGTAACGCATGATCTCCGGCTGCTCCGGATAGCGCTCGCTCCAGTCCCAATCCTCGTACAGCTCCTTCGAGAAGGTGTAGCTGTAGGCGTGGCTCTCGGAGTCGCAGCGCGCGCCGGGGTAGCGGTTCCAATACCAGGTGCCGCCCACGCCCTTGCCCGCTTCCAGAACCTGCACGTTCAGCCCGAGACGATCGCGCAAGCACAGCAGCTGATACATCCCAGCGAACCCGGCGCCGATAATCAAGGCGTCGTACTCGCGTTGTGTGGGGGTGGAATGAATGTCAGGCATCGACGGCCTCCTGTCTTGCTGCAGTGATAAAGAATTCGGCAGCTTTCTTCGAGTCACATAGTGGTCTGCCAAGCGCTGACCAGTAGACGTGAGCGACTGTCTCAATCGTCAAGGCGTTGTTGCATGGGTCGGCGAGGTGGACGCGTTGACCCCAGCTCCGATCGGGGTTCAAACGATACGGGCGGAGTTCGGGCGTCCCAACTCCAGCATGCGGTTGAGGACGTGAACAGCGACGTCGACCTCGGTCGCTCGGCGCTCGTCCGTATGCGAGCGCAGGCCGTCGCCGATCACCTGCTTGAAGCGCGCCATACCCGTCTCGGCACGGGCGCGCTTGGTGTAGCCGGACGATGTCTGCCACGCCTTGCGGCCGTGCTTGGCGATCTGCTGGAGATGGCGGTCCCGCTGTGTCGGTGCGGTCTCGGCCGTGTCGCTCGGCACCGCATTTGAGCGCGGCGGCACAATGATGGCCGCTTCTGGATAGCGGGCACCGATGCTGGCGGTGACGCCGTCCTGATCGTAGGCGCCGTCGCCGGTGAAGGAGGCGAGCGGGCCGTTGACCTCGTCCAGCAAGGGTCCGATTTGGGCGCCATCATCGGCGTCGCGGGCGGTCAGCAGAGAGGCGACAATCCGGCCGGTGCCAGCGTCCATGCCGAGATGCAGCTTCCGCCACGACCGGCGCAGCTTGGTGCCGTGCTTCTATTGCAGCCACTCGCCGGCGCCACAAAGCCGGAGGCCCGTGCTGTCCACCAGCAGGTGCAAGGGCTCGGCGCCGGGGCTGGACCGTGGGCGCGGCACCTCCAGCGTCTCCGCCCGGCGGCTCAACGTGCTGTGGTCAGGGACGGCGAGATCAAGCCCGAGCAGGCGTATGACGGACCCGATCAGGCCCTCCGTTTGGCGCAGGGCAAGCCGGAAGGCCGCACGCAGGGTCAGGGCGGTCAGGATCGCCAAGGGTGAGTAGATCGGTATTCCTAAGAAACACTCACGCTGGCGCGGGGGCCTCCTGCAGGACGTATCCGAGTGACTTGGCCCGCCGCTCGAGGTTGGTGAGAACCCGGCGGAAGCGTGGTGCACGGATCGGGCGGTGGTGCTGAGGCGCTGGGTGAGGTAGGAGGGCGCCCTCCCAAACTTCGGACGCCCATCGTGCCGTTCAAGCTGAACCAGGACCGCCGTCACCACATCCCGCGCCAGCAGCACAAGGTGACGAACTGGCCGGCCTATGACGCCAGCCTGCGTCAGCGCGGCAGCTTGACGGTGTGGGTCAGCGACGAGGCGATCGCAGCGTGGGCGGCCGAGCCACGCACGACCCGGGGTGGGCAGCCTTGGTATTCGCCGCTCGCCATCCTGACGGCGCTCACGTTACGGGCGGTGTTCCGTCTGGCCTACCGGCAGGCCGAGGCGCTACTCGGCTCCGTCATCGGCCTGCTTGGCCTCGCGCTGCCCGTGCCGGACCACACGACGCTGAGCCGGCGTGCCGCAACGCTGGAGGTGCCGCGGCCGCGGTGGCCGGGCGCCGATGCGGATGCTGAGGCCGCCAGCGAGCCCATGCACCTGCTGGTGGACAGCACAGGCCTTAAGCTCTGCGGCAAAGGCGAGTGGCTGCTCGAGAAACACGGGACCAAAACACGCCGGTCGTGGCGGACGCTTCACCTGGGCATGGACGCAGGCACCGGCCAGATCGTGGCCGCGACGCTGACCCCCAAAGACGTGGACGACGCGTCCCAGGTCGACGCCTTGCTTGACCAAGTGGCAGGACCTTTGGCGTCGTTCACCGGCGACGGTGCCTACGACCAGGACCGCGTTTACGGCAGCGTCGCTGAGCGCCATCCCATGGCAGCCGTGGTCGTTCCGCCGCGCGTGACGGCCGTGCCGAGCGACACGGCCGAGAGCGAGCCGACACAGCGCGACCGCCACCTCCAGCACATCACCAAACACGGTCGCATGGCCTGGCAGAGGCGGTCGGGATACAATAGGCGCGCCCGGGTCGAAGCCACCGTGGGCAGATGGAAACAGGTGATCGGCGACGAGTTGCGCGCGCATACGGATGAGCGGCGAGCGACCGAGGTGGCGGTCGCCGTGCATGCGCTCAACCGCATGCTGGAGTTCGGACGCCCGAGCTACGTCCGCGTCGCCTGACCTCAGACGGGGTTGGGGTCAATGCGCCCGCATTCTGCATCCATGCACCACGCTAACGGGCGTTGGATAGGCTGCCAGCGCACGCTCGCGGCCCTGTGTCGCTGGACAAAGCGCAAGCATGTGCGCGAGGTCGCCGGGATCGGCCGCCTCCAGCGGCACGTCGGCGAGCTGCTCGGCTACCTCAAGCGTACTCGCGAGGTCGTGGGCGTGATACGCACCGGTGCCACCGAGATCGCGTGCTTCAAGATTACCTAAAACTAGGAACCCGGCCCCGAGCAGCGTGCGGCTCAGCCTGCAAACCTTAATTGCCGCACATCGCGCACGCGGCTCGGTAGGTGATGTTCTGGGATGCCTGACTTGGGGGACGGATCAGTCCCCGAATTATTCCCTATCTTTGAGAGTTTCATCCCGTTCCCCGGTCTGCTGGCGGTGCGCGACGAACGCCGGCCCGCGTAGGTCTCGAACGGTGCTCTCATCGTCGGTGGCAAGATAATGCCCGTCACCCAAATCGAGCAGCCAGCCCCCGTTGTCGCGCATCATGGTGCGCGCAAGGTGCAGGTCTTTGGTGGCAATTTGCATGGGCTACATCCTCGATCAGGCCAATCCGCGTCGTCGTTGAGTTCCAAGATTCGGTCCAGCGCTGCGTCAACCGTGTTGAACTCGCATCGTCCGGCATGGGCCCCGGCCAGAGTGACCGTGCCGGCGTTGTTGGGCTTCAACGAGTAAAGAACCTCCCGAGGGTCGCATCTGATGACTTCGGCCACCTCCAGCGAGCCCTCATGATCAAACGCCAGGCTGATTTCCAGCCCTAAAGGTTCCCCGGCGCTCCAGAGTAGGAGCGTGGCGAGTTGGTCCAATGTGAATGCTGGGTCGGCGATGGCACTCGGTTGGTCAACGGTGATGGACATCAAGGGACTCGCGTTCTCACCCCTTGGTTGAATCATAATGACTGTTTGTCGTCTCGTTATGATCTGTCGAAAAGGGTTCGCACCTGTTCAGCGATGGTGCGGTGTTACCGACATGCCCACGCGCTGTTCAGGACCGAGACCTCACCTCCAATGACGATGGCCTCTCGGGCACCAAAAGTCGTGACAAACGCCCTAACATCGACAGCCTGTTTAAGGACGCGTATGCGGCAAGTTCGACACGCTGATGTGTTTGGCCGTGGACCGCATGGGCCGCTCGTTCGTCGACCTCCAGGGCTCGCTTCTTGAGTTTCACCGGGGCCAAGGTGGACGTGTTTCTGCATCAGCAGGCCATCGACACGATAACGCCGGCAGGCCGGGCCATGTTCGCAGGGATTTCGCATCAAGCGACGGGTATATGGTTGAGGATGTCGGCGAAAACGCGCAGGTCTAGCATTGCATCCCGCATGGTATGGCGGATGGAGTTCTTGCCCGTGACGATGCGGACGGCGTTGAGCGCCACGCGCTTGAGCGTAGCGCGATTGCGCGGGCCGTGGTCGCGCCGCACGAGTGACGCGTCCTCGCTCATGGTCACATCGAGAACCCAGTGCAGGTTGTTCTCAACGGTCCAATGACCGCGCGCGAGGGCGAGCAGGCGCTCGGGCGTATAGGCGTGTCCAAGCAGGTAGAGCTGGCTTTCCGCCGTTGTCGCACCGGTCCGCTTGCAGATGCGGGTGCGGTCCACCCGGCCGACGGCCGCAAGGCCGGGCCAGCAGTGGTGGGCCAGCACAGCGACGTCGGTGGAGACGCGCGCCACACGCGTTTCCACCCGGCCGTGCCCGGCGTTGGTTTCCTCGTGCTCCAAGACGGGCATGAGCGGGTTGCCGAGGACCGTCCGCACGTCGTCGAGCAGCGTCGGCTGGTTCCCCTTCAGGGCCATGACGTAATGCGCTCCGGCCTCGTGCAGCAGCTTGGCGCTGGCGCGCTGGGTGTGCAGCGCGTCCATCGTCACGTCCCGTCCGCGCAGGTCCAGCAGCTTGAGCAGTTCGGGAAGGGCGGTGATCTCGTTGGACTTGCCGTCCACGGCGACCTGGCCGATGCACAGGCCGACGTCGGTGGCGAACGCGTGCAGCAGATGAAGAGCTCGGACGCCGCGCGCCACATCCGCGCTGCCCCGCACGGTCTTGCCGTCGATGGCGACGTGGCCCGCAGACCCTGCGGTGACACGCCGGGCGAGGTCGGCGAGCACCGCCTCGAACTGTTCCGGCTTGATGAGCCGGAACAGTCGCCCGAACGTGTCGTGGGACGGCGTGCCGTCCTCATAGGGCAGGTAGCGGCGCAAGAAGTCGACCTTTGCCCTGGCAAACTGCGCATAGCCGTCGCAGCACCCGAACCCGCACAGCGTGGCGCAGAGCGCCGCGAACAGGATCTCCGCCAAGCTGTGGGTGATCCGGCCAACAACCCGCGGATCGTCGATCCCGGTGAAAAGCTTACAAGCGGAAGGAACCATGACGCACGCCTCTGACATTCGCGAACAAACGTCGCCCAGCTACGCCGGATCCAGCGCTGCCTTACGCCTGGCAAGCATCTCAGCACGACAGGATTTTTGGCGAAGTCCCTGGCCAAGCAGGGCTTTGCCGCGTCGGCGCGCGTTGTGCACGAACTGAAAGAAGCCGAGGTAGTCCGGCAATTTGTCTTGCGAGATGCCGCGGCGCGGTCGCAACCAGGAACGTAGGAGCGACCAAAAGCCTTCCATTGTGTTGACATGGACCTCGCAGAACCCGTCCCCGTCCTCGTCGCGGGCGTATTCGCCGCGGGCATAACAGACCGTTTTGTGCCCATAGCCCCAGGCGGGCAGGCGGGCGTAGATGCTATATTCGTCCGTGTGGACGAGGGTGCCCGGGGCGACGGTGGCCGTGACGACCGGCTTGATCGTGGCCTGCTGCACGTTGGCCAGCATGCGCACCACGACTTGGCCGCCGCGCTGGATCAGGCCAAGGATCGGTGGCTTGTCCTTCTCCAACGTGCCACGCCCTCCGTTGCCTTTCCAACGGCTTCGCCATTGGAACCTCGTATGGGGGTTCTGTTGTCAAGCGGTCATTTCTGATCTCCTGGCGTATTATCCTGGCGTAATTGGATCCGTGGTTCGAGCCCGTTGTCCATTATGCAGCAGCTCGGCCGCATCACCTTGTATCCGGTCGGACCTCGATCGGTCCGGACCACAATCTCTCATGCTTGAAGGCCAGGGCTCGGAGGAATGGGACCCTTCTTGAGAGCACGGCATCTTTCAGCCCCGGTTCCAGTCGGTCACCATTCACCCCGGATCCGGCAAGCCGACGTGGTGTGTCGGCCTGCGGATTGGGTTGTGCGCTTTCGGCTTCTCCGTCAGCCGGCCTTGATTGGCTTCAGCACGGCGCCGGTCGGCACCAGGCCGTGGGTGACGAAGCGCCACAGTGCGACGAGCAACTTACGCGCCAGCGCCGTGATGGCGATGCGCTTGATGCGGCCGCGTCCATCGCGGACGCGGTCACGATACCAGGCGCTGAGCGCGCTGTCCGACTGGTTGCGCAGCCACAGCCAGGCCAGTTGCTCCATGGTCTTGCGCACCCGCGCGTTGCCGGCCTTCGAGATGCCCTGCTCATGATCGACGCCGCCGCTCTGCCACGGGCTTGGTGCAAGGCCCGCATACGACGCCACTTCCCGTCGGTTGCGGAAGTCGCGGAAGAATGCCTCGCCGGCCAGCACCGACGCCGTCTCCGGGCCGATCCCCTTCAACCGCAGCAGGCGCGCACCGGGCGCTTCGTGTTGGGGCAGCAGTGCGGCTGCCCCGTTCGCCCCATCATCGACCGATGTCGCGGCGCCATGAACAGGGCCCGCCACGT
>JAABUK010012800.1_pt1 | contig 10614 bp, 15 predicted proteins | sample 5559141 | NCBI WGS metagenome assembly JAABUK01 (sample SAMN10711869, study PRJNA513367) | rock metagenome | isolation source: Antarctica rocks | place: Antarctica: Victoria Land, Pudding Butte nord | collected 2016-01-03
AGGCACATTTTATGACAATCAAGCTCGACTGTCATAGAATGTGCCTCGCACCCACTCTCTGCAAAGCAGCACGATGTCCAATTGGAAGCTGGTAGAACTGACAACTATCCATGACAACTAACACTGCCCAGTCAGCATTCGTAAGCTGCCAACATTTTGCTGCATATCAGTGCGTCATCAACTAGGGTGTGTGATGCGCTGTTATGGGGGACAGTCTCACACTCACCTTATTTGCACTTCAGGCTGGTGTGGAACCGCATCTGGGCAGTGCTGTCAGACTTCTTTGTGAATGTGTGCTGTCACCAGAACCTGAACATTGCCATCTATGCCGTGGACAGCCTGCGCCAGCTGGCCATGAAGTTTCTGGAAAGGGACGAGCTGGCCAATTACAGCTTCCAAAACGACTTCATGAAGCCTTTTGTGATTGTGATGCGCCAGAGCAAAGCTGTGGAAATCAGAGAGCTGATCATCAGGTTTGATCGATCAACACTTCACCCTGCCAAGATCACACTTTCATATTGACCTGCTTGGCACTTATGCTCACAAAAGCAACTTAACTGAGAGCTTGCCAGTAGTTGCAATGTTGCAATGTTCTCGTGCAAGGATGATGAGGTGTGGCCTGCAGTCACAGTGTCACAAGTCACACATTGTTTTGCAGGTGTGTGAGTATACGATGTTGTGCCTGTGGTGCAGGTGTGTCTCGCAGATGGTGCTAGCAAGGGTCGGCAATGTCAAGTCTGGCTGGAAGTCCATGTTCATGGTGTTCACAACAGCAGCGGGAGATGAGCAACCCACCATCGTGAGGCTGGCTTTTGAGACCATAGAGAAGATTGTGCGGGAGCACTTTGACTTCATCACAGAGACAGAGATAACCACCTTCACGGACTGTGTCAACTGCCTCATAGCCTTCACCAACAACCCCCACAGCATAGACGTCTCCCTCAATGCCATCGCCTTCTTGCGCTTCTGTGCCATGAAGCTGGCAGAAGGAGCCATTGGTAAGCTTTGCTGTATGCATTTAGCTCTATATCCTGAAGTTCATTGCTGTCACTGCTTGTCATGCACCCACCTGTACCAGGCTATGTTGCAGTGACCCAATCCTGCACAGCTCTATCGCTGCATAATCTGCCTGCTTCTCTGGTGCCAAAGTCAACACCGACTTTCCTTGATGAAGTGGTCACGCAAGCCCATGGCTCCAGATGCATGTGATATACACTAGCACTTGTACATGCTTGCAGAACGGCAGATGTCTTGTCCTGTAAAGCTTGACTGATGTCGCTGCAGGTGATGTGGAGCTTGAGTTGCCAGAGGGCACACCTGACTTCAACTCTGACATGAATCGCATCAGGCCATCTGCTGGCGAGCCTGATCAGGACACCTGGGTCTCCAACAGCCGGCGCACCACAGTGGAGGGGGGCCTGCCTACTGTGCCAGAAGGCACCCTGGATGGCAGAACCAGCCATGGCTCCATCAAGCTGCTGGACAGTCTGAGTGCTGAGGAGCTGGCAGCTGCACAACAGCAGCAACAGATGGGACTGCAGGTGCGCCTGCCATGTGCAGCTTCTCTTGGACTAGCATTTCTTCCTTCTGCCAACTGTGGCCTTGGTGCCTACTCACACCTCCTGTTGCATCTTGCCAGCTGGGCATGTGCACAAGGCGGTTCATTGCTATGTGTGCTGTCAAGATCCCAATAGCTAACATTTTGCATGAGCAAATTGGCAGTGATGGTTCCAACCTTCATGCAATGTTGTGCTTTTGCTGCTGCAGGGCTTGCAGTTCAGCGACAAGGATGAGCACATGTACTTCTGGTTCCCTCTGCTGGCTGGCCTGTCTGAACTCACGTTTGACCCTCGGCCAGACATCAGATACAGCGCGCTGGAAGTGCTGTTTGACACCCTGAAGTTCCATGGCTCAGCCTTCACCCTGCCTTTTTGGACTCGTATCTTTGACAGTGTGCTGCTCCCCATCTTCGATCATGTGCGAGCTGAGGTGAGTTTCTTCAACAGTCATGAATCGCTGTCATCTCTGCTGCTGCAAAGTTCCGCCTGCATCAGGGATTGAAGTGCACATTATGTTGAAGGCTGAAGGTTGTATGCATGCTGCTGCTTCTGCACTTGCTGCACAACATTCCAAGCGCTGCTGGCTGAAGCTAGAACACTCCAGACACACAAAGATGCTGAAGCTGCCATGAGTGAGTGTGACTGCCACTTGCTTGTGCAGGTAACTGACATCAGCACATTCACAGACGACAAGAAGCGTGCTGAGGTGGATGCCTGGCTGTACGAGACATGTACTCAGTGCCTACAGCACATCATAGATATCACTGTCAAGTTCTACCCAGTTGTGCAGCCACTGCTGGGACGTGTCCTTGAGCTCCTGCTGAATTTCATCAGGTCAGATATCAATGCTATGCATTCATGACTATAGTTTGCGTCATGACCAACATCAAGGCAGCTTGCATCTGACCAGACCAAGTTCCTATGCGCCATCCGTTTAAGCTCCCAAGCAGAATTGTGCTCTTTCCACATGCACCTCTTCAAATTTGCGAGCCTGCTTTTTCACGCACAGTCAGAAACCAGGAGTGACTCACTGCTGAAATGCAGGCTTAGCATAACTTCACCAATGCTTTCAGCTGGTCTTGCAAATGCTTGACAAGCTGGCACAGCTGCATTGCAAGGCTGCACATGAGGTCATGTCGAAGCTAGCCAGTTCTGAGCTGCCTAGCTGGCTGTGTGCAGGCGCACTCACCAGAGCCTGGCGTCTGTTGGGGTGGCTGCACTGGTGCGCCTGGTCACATGTGCAGGCAGCCACATGAGCAGCAGCATGTGGCAGGAAGCTGTGGACATGATAGCTCAGGCCGCCTCTGACACCATCCCTCAAGTGGCTGACCTTATCACTCCTCCGCCAAGGTTGGTGTTTGTTCACCTTGGCTGATCAGCTTGTCACTGCTGCTTTTTGCAGTAATTTGTGCAAAAGTCACAGGTCAAGTTCAGCAGCAGCCCCACAGCAGATGATGAGTCGCTGCTATCCTGGATAGCTCATTTTGATTACTGCTTGTTCCATGCCCTCATCCTGCATTGATTGCCAACAAATGAGATCAGGACGGACAGAGTGGAGTACAGCAGCTCTTTGAGCCTTAGTGCTGTGCTCCTTAGTTAGCCTTCCTACAGAAACCAGATGCATTTGGGGTCCCTCAAGTGCTTATCTTGCATTATGGCCAGCTCCTTGCCTGACTGCTCTCCTGCAACGCTGTCAGCTGTGCTGTGTCTATGCCACATGCTCCCTCCCTGCGCTGCCTGCCCATACCAAACTCTGCCTATGTCCCCACAACTTTAGTAGTCAATTTCAGCTCAAAATCTACCGAAGGCAATGCTACAGAATCTAGCATCATGCTTTACTTATGTGTCTTACTCACAGTGTCACAGCCCTAAAGGTATTCTTGGTACAAATCGGGTGCATGTCTTGTTTACAGGCGCCAAGCCACTGCACACAGCAGCCGCAGTGACATGCAAAGCCCTCATGCTTCCTCACCCAACGGCACAAGCCCCCGGTCTCAATTTGGTGAGGACAGGGCGGAGCAAGCCTCTGCTCGACCCTCCCTGGACAACTCAGCTGAGCAGCCTTTCAGGTCTGCAGCCTCTGATGCCAGCGGTATGGGCACTCCCCGCACCCCCATGAACGGTGCCACAACCCCAACCACATCTGGGCAGGCGAGCAAAGCAGCCGCATCACAACGGCATCAACAACCACAGGTACGCATGCCAAAAGCTTGTTTCGATGCCGTCACGTGCACGTACCGCCCTGGCACTGTGTTCCCAAAACTCTGTTGTGTTGTTGACAACATCAGACTGCATGGTAGTGCTCACCTCGCTGAGAACCTGCACGCTGAGCCCCCTGAGTGGCATTCACATTATAATTGTTTGTGTACACTGAGGCAATCTAGTCTGGATGGAGAATGTTGCATGCAGTGGAGCTTGTCAGAGGGGGCTGGGTCCAGGCGGCTAGGAGAGGTGCGCACAAGAGCAGCCATACAGCTGCTGCTGGTGCAAGCCTGCGGAGAAATCTTTCATGTGCACAGCCGCCGGCTTGCGCCTGATGCCATAACTGGCATCCTGGATGTGGTGCGCCAGCTTGCAGACCATGCACGTCAGGTGGACAAAGACATGGCTCTCAGGCGTCAGCTGGCGGCAGCTCAGGCTCATGACAAGGTACAATTCTCCTGTGTTGCACAGGATATGGAAGACTTACATTCAGCATCAGACAGAGCATCAACAAGCTGCATTTCACTGCCCTCTGTTTCCTTTGTGTGTTGTTACAAATGCGGCCTGATTGAACAACACACACTCTCCTTCAGTGCACGTGAGCCTTGTGTCAAGCTGATGTGCACAGGATTTGCTGGTGGTCAGCTCACAACCCTTCAAGCTGTATTTCTGGCTTGCCCTTGATACAACAGCAGCACCGGCATTGCTACATGTGCAATCTCAGCCATGCATCAGACACATTGAGGAGTCAGTATGGCCAGCTGTTCTCTGATGCAAAGGGTGGCAATGCAGGTGGTTGACAGCAGGCGGCTGGCCGACCCACCACTGATGCGGCTGGAGAGTGAAGGCGGGCATGCCTATCTCTCCATGTTGCTGCAGCTTTCAGCTAGTCAGACACAGAAAGAGCAACAAGCTGAGGTGGAAGGGCGCCTGGTGACACTGGCCTTGGCTACCCTGCAGCGCTTTCAGGTACATGCCTGATGCCACTTCAACTCACCATTGAGTGTGTTCAGCATAGAGGGCAGACTGCTGCCTGTTGCCATGACACCCGTATGGGATACAGTGACCAATTTGCCTGCTGTGTACAGGTAGCATTTTGTCAAGCGATGCTGGCTGGCACTGTTCAGACAAATACACTCTGCCCTGCCTTCACAGTCCGAAATCCGCGACAAGTGTCATCAAAGATATACATCTAACCCAGATTTGCAACATGGCATGTCAAGAGTCAGAGCCTGCTTTGCAGGATTTGCTCAACTGTTGTTTTTGTACGCAGGCGCAAGTCCCTACTGCAATTGAAGAGCAACGGCTAGCAGCTCCACAGGTGCTTCTCATTTCACATAAGGACGAGCTAAACATGCAAGCACCCTTGGTTGTTGCCACTCTGCGCGCCATTCTAGGGTTCTCTGATGCAGCCTTTAGAAGACACCTCAAGGAATTCTTCCCTATTCTCACGCAGCTTATCAGTTGTGAACATGCACCTGCAGAAGTGCAACGGACGCTCACAGAGATTTTTGCTACCCGCTTTGGTCCTCTTTTACAGGGCAATTAGGCACTGTTGCTTGAAGTTCCCTTAGCCATGTAACAGAGTAAGGTGACAAAGCAGTGTTTGGTCCGTCAAGATAGCAGTCAAAGCTGTTGATTACCTCGCGTCCTCTATGTTAGTAAACGGAGCGTACTGTTTTGAGAATATGCGGCATTCAAATTACAGCAAGACGATCATGTTGCAGGTCGGTTGCAGGTTGTGACAGAGTACGCAGTGCAAATTATGCACCAAAAATTGCCTGACTGCTGCAGATGCGCAAGGTGGTTGATTGTGCACTGCTGTGAATCTTACGCTGCAACAAATATTAGCATGGTCTCTCGCAAATTTTTGTGGCATAGCCCTGCTATCATATGCAGTTTCCAACAGTTGCCAGGAGCTTACTCAAGACAGTCACGGCTAAAGAAATTTGACACAGAGCATCATCTGCCAGACATCAAAAAGGGGTGGCTTGTTGTTGAGCACACAAGCTGCATCTGGCCTTTGCATATGCATGCTGGGACGGGCATCTGAGAGTGGCTGACAGCACTGCGGCAAATGAAGCACCCCTCACATCCTGCTCAAGCGGTCTTTCGGATGTGTCTATGTGCTGCTGGTGTTTGTGAGCTCAGCTTGCCCAAGGAGCAGTCTCTGGGTCTTTCTTTTGTTGGACATGCTGTTCCTCGACTGCATCTTCCATCTCCTCCTTTGTGTCCTCTGGCGTTGCGTCTTGGCTAGGACCACTCCTCTCACCCTGCAAATTACAAAGCAGCACCTGACACCAGCAAGACTGTTTTGACTGGAGTCTGTATGCAAGATTTTGCTGTGGTTTGTATGTGAGTTGTGGTTTGTATATAAGCTGTCCAGAGTGAGTTCAGCACACGTCTCAACTAGCATGAAGAATGGTGTTTACCAGCATACCACCCTCTGTCCCAACAGAGGTTGACTCCTTTTGGCCACTAGGTTTAGAGGAGCTTTCGCTCTGCTGTCCTTGAGACGGGCTTTCGGAGCCGCCGCTGCTGAAGCACCGCCCGAAGAAGGCAATGCCGACTGGAGCCGCATTTTGGGAGCACAGGACGCAAGTGCCAGGTGCATGCCCACAGACTGCAATGCCGGTGGCCTTTGCTGATGTGCGGGTAGACATCGACTCAACAGAAGTATTGAGCGACCTATGCTGAGCAAGGAGCATCCTACGCGAAAAACGAGGCGACGTTTGCGCTAAGGATCGTAAGCAACAACAAACGTGCCGTGACGTTGAACAGTGAAGATCACCTGCAAACGCTTCGAGAACTTGTCCGAACCATTGCCATGATGATGTTGACTGGGGTGATAATTCAGCTTTGTCCTGCTGCGGTGACAGGAGAATTGCAAGCGGATTGAAACAAGGAACGCAAGGTGGAGAGCTCGGTCAACTGATACAGCAGCTGAGGCGTTGACCACAGTCTATTCAGCACTCAGCACTATTCGCTGCCGACAAACATTTGGCCTTCAAGGGCACCGAGAATTTCCAAAGCAACAATATGCCGTCTATCACCAACGTCGGCGGCTCCCTGACAAGTGCTGTTGCTTTGACTCTGATTGCATGGGCCGTCAGATTCGTGAGAGCCCGCAACTCCCGCAAGCAGGATGAGAGAGATCTTCACAGGCAACTCGGCAGATATCATGCTAGCTTATCAGTTCCTGCTCTTCAACTATTGGTAAGGCAACAGCATACGATTGTCTGCTGTCCTGTTGCTTGAACATAGTGTGTGTTGCTTTAGGTCCAGACAGACCCCATACCACACATTGTGGTGGACATACGTGATAAACACAGTACACAGCAGCAACCTTTGCCTCCGCAGTATGACCTGGCTCTGGCAATCCCTGGTACGTCTCCCCAGTAGCCAGTGTTGCCAAACATTACTGTACAGCCTAGTTGTGTGACTAAAACAATATGTACAATGCAGTCAACCAGATACAACATGCACTGCAATCAGCGCCAGCTTGGTCAGCCTGTACAAGCAACAGGCTGCCCTATCCAGAGGCAGAACAGACTCTGGTATTTATCGGCGAAAGCGACAAACAAATGCTGCAAGCTGCAACACATGCAGCCAGGCATGGCTTCTCCAGGACAGCAACACTGACAGGAGGTGTGCAAGCCCTTCAAGATGCAAACATCCAGCTGGCAAGTCTCAAGCAGACCGGAAATGACAATTTAGCCTGACAATGTGCACAGCAACCAACCACTTGGCAAGCACCACGCGTCCCTGTGCAGGCTGAAAAAAGATTCATCAACAGAGATGCTGTAGCAGCACTGCTGGGCCATGTCGATGCTGGCTGCCCACCACAAGAGGCGACTGTGCTGGACATACGGCGGCATGATGAGCGCTCCATGTATGGCAGCATCCCAGGTACGCATTTCCCATGTCTATTGCATCATCAGAGCTGCTTGGCTCTGTACTGTAGTTGTAGGCTGCTGGCCTTCTACTGAAAAGTTGACAGCATGCTTTGGCCACATGCCAGGTAGTGCATACATCGCCATTCAGGCTTGTGTTGTTTTTTGTTGCAGGAACTGTGCATGTTCCCGCACATCAGCTACCAATGGCATTTCAGATGGGATCCGACAGCTGGGAGGATACCTTCCATTTTCCTCAGCCATCAGATGCTGACTGGGTGATTATGCAATGCCGCACAAACAAAAGAGCAACTTGGGCGGCGCAGCTGGCAGCTGACGCTGGCTTGACAAACTGCCTGATATACAAACAGGTTGATATACAAGCAGCAGCGTCTTTTGCTGTTGCTTCCGCCACACACAACATTCTGCTGATAAACCTGCGTTGACTTGCAAGTCACACCTCCTCTTGCAGGTGAAGTGGGATTTCCATCATATCTACTACATGCTGAGTCTTGAACTGCTCTTGCTGGACAGGGGGTGTATGGATGGCGACTACAGCCTGAAGTGAAGGTGTACAGCAGCTACGAAGTTGGAGATGCCCCTCCAGAGCCAGAGCATATCGAATTGGATGATGTGGACCCAGCTGCAGCCAGAGCTGAGCTCATCCACCTGGGGATCATACCAGCTTGACTGATTGCATACTTGACCGTGACGCCGTATGGATTCACACGCAGTTGCACTGCTATAATGCTATATCCATGTATGTAGTTATTTCAAAACAGCAATCCTTGTAGCATCATGAGTTTATTCTTGCATTGGTATATGTGTCATTTCTGACTGGCGACAAGTCTCTGTGTAAAAGACTAGCAGCTGCCTGTGTTTATTTGCTGCTATAACAGCAAAGTAGTCATGTTGCTGTTGCTATTGGTGTATTTTTAACTCTCCTTCAATCCTGTCTTGCATGCTGCAGCTGAGTGCATGCCGATCTGATACAAGCAACGTGTAGCAGAGTTCTGGGGAACAACACACAGTAAATTGCTTTCTTACAAGTGATGGAATCCAAGCAGGGTTTCATGAAAAAATCTCGTGAAGCAGAACCAAGTCTTGCCTTTAATTTTCAGGTATAAAGTTCCGGTTACGCCAGTTCAGTACAAAGTTCAGCAAAACTCAGTGCACTTGGCAAATCCAGCAGCCATGCAAACATAGCTTGAAGGAACAGAGCAAGCCCACCCCAACATCACATGCCCTTGATTGGCCAAACTGTTGAAGCTCAAGCTTTGCAGCCATGACACATGCACTCTCACTCAAGATGATGATACAGCTTTCTCTCCCTCTCTCAAAAGACTGGCCTTGCAGCTTCAATCTGGCTGTTGCAGTGTAGGCCATTGCATTGGCAAGTTGCACATCAGCAGTATGACACAGACCTTTTGATTGGCATCCATGCCAATCCTGCTGTGGCACTGCTGCCATGCTTATCAAATGTGTACAATGTGCTCTCAAAGGGGTGTCCTTTTTGAATTTCCAAAACCCTGATGCGCCATGTTGACCATGAGTCGTTTGTTACTGGCTCAAAGACCTGTGCAAGCACATAAGTGTGACAGCCTGTACAAACTACAAAAATTTGCCCATAAACAGAACAGGCAGGCAGCATTGACTCACCAAAGCTCAGCACTGAGCACATATGGCTGGCAATGATGGTGAGGCCAGCCCGTCAGCAACAGGCGGGGTGAAGTGGTGCTTGACAGCAGTGTAGACAGGAGAGTGTGTCAGCTTGTCCAGAGCAGGGTCTGCCAGTGGGCTCACAACAGGGTACAGCCTGTTTGCCGCCACCTGGTATACATATGTATCCTGCAGAAGCAGTTGACAATTTCAGGAGCCTTGCTGACTTGCCTGAGCTTTGATCAGAACGTGTCAAAGAGTCACAAAACGCACGTATGTCACACATATGAGGAACAAACATGGGGTTGAATGGGCAAGGTGTACTGACCTGCACACGCTTGACAACACCATCTGCTATGTCCAGGGCACGATTGTAGGCAGCTGAGCTGACAATTGCATCATGCGCTTCCCTGTACTTGTCGCAGGTGTACTGTACAGGTGGCTGAGCAGTTGCCACAACCTTGGCCACTGCAACAAGCAATACAGTGTTCTAAGAAATTGACAATCAATGAAGAGCAATGGCTTCACAAATAAAGACGCCCTGTTTATATTTCACGTCATTGCTTTGTGACTGTACCTGGTGGTATACTTGCAACTTTGTTCCAGGCATCTCCAATCTTCTGGGCTAGATCTTCCGCTTCCTCCTCCAGGTAGGTAGGAAGGCGCTGTGGTTCAACCCTGCAGAGACACACTTATACGAACCCTGTTGGACTCACTGCATTCTCAGACTTGCTCACTCCACATAATGGACGGCTAATATGCAGTAAGTCACCTGCCCATCATGACATCTGCCGCGTGGCGAGCAGTCTCCACAAGCCCATGCTCCTTGAGAAACGTGACTCCCTCTTGGATACTAGCAAGATAAGTGGAGCGAGCCTCTTGCAGCTCCACCATCTGTTGGTTGGACTTCGAGGTTTGCTTGGCAAACAACAGGTGGTGCGCCATCAGAATAGCGCCGTCAACCTGCCAGGACCCACCTTTGAGACAAAATGCTCACGTACATCCAGCACACACGATGCAGTTGCAAGTTCAATGATGTACCTGGTGGTCTATCTGGTACAGCGCCCTCTTGCTTTGGTCCTGGACAGCCATGATCATGGGAGAGCTGTACTCGCTGATGACGTCCTCCATGGCCTGCATGCTGGAGTTCAAGCGAGCAGGAGTGTACGCACGGCTCGTGTTGTACACAGAAGATGCCAAGCTGTATCCTCTGCTGAGACAGAAGCCGCTGTAGTTGCGCACAAATGCCAGTCGCTTCAATTCGTCAGCTGAAGACTGCACCATCCGCCCTTGCTGGGTGA
>JAABUK010012801.1_pt1 | contig 10613 bp, 11 predicted proteins | sample 5559141 | NCBI WGS metagenome assembly JAABUK01 (sample SAMN10711869, study PRJNA513367) | rock metagenome | isolation source: Antarctica rocks | place: Antarctica: Victoria Land, Pudding Butte nord | collected 2016-01-03
GCTTCGCAGATCCTGCGTCTGAGTCCTGTCGTTCCAATATGTCCCGTTGGCAAGCCACATCCGGAGATCTTTCGTCTCGATTTGCCCTCCGAACGAGGACTGTTGCAGGCCGGAGAAGAAGACGGACATGAGCGACATGACCAAGGACATGACGAAGCTGACTCGCGCAATGTAATGACAGTTTTCGAGCCCTGGTAATTGCAGAGCTGTCACGCCGCAGGACGCGACCAAGGCACCCTCCATATGGTCAACGCCGTGTCATTCATCAGGAGGGTTGTACCCACGATAATAGCAATCATCCCGCACACACTCAACTGGCTGACCCTCCAGCTCTCGACGTGCGCATCGTCGCCCCGGTTGATCAGTTCTTCATGCTCCTCCAGCTCTTTCGTATCAATCGTTATCCAGGGCTTCCATCGCACACTTTTCCCGAAGCGCCGCTCGGCATAGTCGGTGGTGACGTGGGCGGTTGAGCCTCTGTTCATCACATATCTGAAGGCCAGCAGCGCGCGACCTGCGACACGAGCTGGGAAGCCGAGGAAGGAGAAGAGCTCGATTGTGTCGATCATTGCGTAGGAAGCTGGAAGGACATATATAGGCCCGGAGTTGTAGCAATGGAAAACGGTGAAGATGGGAGACGAGGTAAGAGATGTTTCAAACTACCTGCGTTCAATACACCCACTGTGTAGCAAGACGTAGCTCACCGGAGCCGCTCGCCATTTTGAGTACTGTTTCGTGCCGCTGCTAGTAGGACATGGGGATGGAGGTATACCCTGTATATCCGTTAAGGCTGAAATGCGAGCAAAGCGCGCTACATCCAAAGAGGCAGGTGCGAAAGTCAAATCCGACTCCACCTGCGCTCCCTATTACTTCTTACATTCACTTGCAAAGAACATATCAACTCGATCAGTTTTGATTTCTAACAATGCTGCTTGGGGGCTCATCTTGACTGACGATTCCGCGTCTTCGGAGTCCTACGATGTGGTTCCTGCAAGCCACTCATGCTAGCGCAACCTGGGCGTTAACGACAGTCGAGCTGGCGTGTAACGGAACTTGCTCTGGAGACTATGTTCTCAACATAGCGCCTATCTGCCTGGAGTGAGGTGCAAAGTATGGCGTACCCGCTGGCAGCACGGCTCACTACCTTCCTCCTTACTGTCTTCAGCCTCATCAAGCAAGTTGTAGCACAAGCTCCCGTCTCAGACCTTGCTCAGTACCCAAGTGGTTCATCAAGTATCGCAGTGGCTGCTACTACGCCATCCAATGCGAGAACGACGATTTGCCCTCCTGGAGGCGACTAGCTGGCCACGGAATCGAGCACATAGCTCGAGAGCACGCAGCTGGTCAACGCAAACTCCAATGCCGAGACTTGCACCTCGATGGTATCACGGCCGATCGCGAACCGTCACACTACCAGCGGGAGTCATGGAATTGGCGGACTTGTGGTCTGGTAAAGGGCGGCATGCTGTACAACAACTTGTATGATCCTCGGGCTCCGCTAATTAATGCCAAAAAGGTTGTGGAGGCGAGTGCGTCGGCATTCGCTGACCTGCCTCCAGCTTTGCGGACTCTACTGGCGAACAGGTACGGGTTCGGCACTGCCGGACACACCGTTGCTACTTTGGCCGCGTTTTGCCAGATCGCCGAAGGCTTCCCTGATGCCGCGTATTTCTGTGAAGTTCGACACTAAGGAATTGCTTGAAAAGTACGCCAAGCTCAAGAATTGCCTAGACGAGAAGACGAATCTTGTTACGATGCCCATAATAAATGGCAAAACCATCACAGAACTCGACACTCTCTACGTGGGTGCACATACGTGGGAAGGTGGTGGTCGCGAAGTCTTCACGCCGTGCTCACTCTTCATCCGGACCTTGGTTTACCGCGTCGGGTTCACTTACGCCGAACTGCTGGCAAGCTCTCATTGCTACCTCACTGAAGCAAAATGGGCGGCATGTTTCGAAGTTTCTTTCTCGCACGCCGTAGATGCAGCAACTCCGGAAGCTACCATTATCGATGAAGTCCAGATAGCGACGAAAGCCTGCTTCTTTCACAAGCAAGACTGCGATCTCCGACTTTGGCTTCACCGCTTTGGCGACCACCTGGCATCCTTAGTCGGAGGTCGAACCATAGCATCACTGGTAAGCCTGGGCTCTACTTCTGGCAGCTGGGTAGCAACTACTTCTGCAGCCGTCGCAGATCCAAAACCTGTGGCAGGCTACACATCGGCCGCTTTGGGCTACCCACGAGGTTGGAGAGCTCACATGGAAGCTTGCAGTAGCCCAGCTACCGGCCCTGCAAGTATTTGCTTGAAACACCAGTCCATCTTCCAGAGCTTCCAGCCACATGTACTGCAGGACGTCTCGTGGCAGCTCATCGCTGGCACTCTCAGCGTTGTTGTCCTCATCTTCAAGTTTGAGCTCCGTATTGCGCTCGGGTTCGGGTACTTCCAGCCTCCTGCTGAATGGATTAGCCGCTTGTGTCTGGCCTCGGGCACCATCGCTGTGCTCATCGACTTCCAGATACCCATCTATGCATGGCAGAATGGTAGCAGATGGAGTCTTGTGCACGCTTCACTCATGTTGCTGCTAGAGATTGCTTTTTTGGTCCCACGCTTCGTGTGGCACGATCTTTCAGAATCGTCAGCAATCTGGCAATTCTGGCTAACAGATGCGTGTGTTTGGTTGCACTGTCTACTGAGCGCTCTATTTTCTGTGCATCTGTCGAAGGCCTGCGAGTACCCATTCGTCGGCTGGTTCTGGCTCTCAGCATGGCTGTTCGCGTTTGCTTCCTGCGGTGCTGGGTACCTAGGGCCTATACCGGCCAAGCAGTTGTACGTTGATCCTCTTCCCGTTGCGCTTGGTACACCTGCTTCGGCAGGAAAGTGATGGTAGATGGTGATCATCGATATCGCATCGTAAAGCATGAACTATCATAATACAGATATACATTTACATGAAAATAACCATAGACAACGATCTTAGATATGCACTTCGTGCTTACAGCTGCGCCCTCAACGGGATGTCCTTCCACGCCTCATCAAAGCCAGCCGACCTCACCCAGTGTGCCACGCCGTCAAACTTCTCGGTATTCTCCACTGAGTCGATCGCCATATGGCCCATCTGCAACCAGTCATCATGCTTGATCCTGAATTCATCCTTGTGCTCGTACGGCTTGCAGATCTTCTGGCCGTGTGCAAGTGCTCTGACGAGCTTCGAAGCGTGGCCTTCATCGTAGAAGTCGCACACTCGATCTTGTATGCGGTCCCAGCCAGAAGGACGCTTAGGCTTGTAATCCCGAATCTCATCGAGGCGGATGTCTGGACACTTGCGCGAGGCGTACATGGCGAGGTCCAACCTCACTTTCCATTCCAAGAGACGAACTTTGTTCTCTGTACTGAGCCAGGCCTGCTTGAAGAAAGCTGGAAAGAAGATGGAGGAGTTGACACAGTGCCTGGTCAGATGCGTATCAGTCGTCTCCCACTGTTTGTTGCACGATGTAATACTCACATATAGTAGAAGTCGAACATCACCATGTTCGGAGGATGTTGGGCGCCTGCCGTATAATAACATACAGCATTCGTCATCTCCGCCGTCTTCTCGTCCAGTTCTTCAGCTTTGACGTGGTACTGGGCTGCAAGCTCGGTCATTCGGTCGCCAGCTCTGGGAATGATGCCGTCGTATATTTTGTTGCCATCATCCCAGTGAGGCGCGCTGCGCAGACCTTCATCTTCGTGGATCGTATCGAGCAGCTGTACAATGGTCTTCGATGATGTATCGTCATATTGCTTAGCAGCTTTCTCGGCCGGCAGGAGGAGTTTCCCAATTTGGTCGTCATGGCAGGCTGCTTGAGCAAGAGCTTCAGCTACAATAGCAGGCTGACGGAACTCAACACCGTAGCCTAGGTGAATCAAAGGATGCAAGAAGCCAGCGAACATCCTGACAAACATGGCTTCCGCACGATCGTCCCCAGCAAAGACATACTTCTGCAGCACCTCTTGCCAGCTGCTCCTATCGATCTCGTCCCGGAAGAACTGCAAAAACGTGTGGTAGTTGTCCCTGGGGGTGAGGTTGTTCAAGAACCCAATGGGATCACTCAACTCCTTGAGGATCTTCTCGTCAACGGCAGGCTGTGCGCGCTGATATCCTTCGTTCGTCTCATAGTTTTTCTGGATCTGCTCGGCCGAAGCGTTTAACGCCCAGATGCACAGAAGATGATGAGCAATATGGTTGTGCAAACCTCCAGGTCGAAAGAAGATGTGATAACGATCGTGGTTTCTCGTGAGCAGTTCTGATGTTCGCTGAGTCTGCTCCTTGGTAATGCCCTCGCGATAGTACTCAGGCAACTGATCTGTACGAAGCTGGACCTTGCTTGACGTCGCCATGGTTCGTAGTGCTGTAGGTCGGATGCTCCTTGTGATTGCAAGGCTCCAAGATCGCAGCGTGTGGCGAGTACTTTCAAATGCTCACAGCAGTTCAGTCTCTGATACACCAGATCAAGAACACGTCACGTTTCTCGACTCGCCCCTTCGCTCCGCTCTGAGAAATCGATCGTCCGACCAAATTAGAGGCCAATCAAACGAAACCCTCGTTGTTGTCACGCTGGTATGGAGCGTCAAAGTGGCAAGAAGCTCCGCTCCGCTTCAGGATGTGGGGTAAGGTTGTTCCGAGGGTTCGGAGTTCTGAATTAGGTGTTCCGGTTATCCGGGTTTGTCTCTATTGATCGATGAACAAGATCTGATTGATAAGCGTGCGATCGAGGAAGCGAACGAGATGTTTGACGGATACTCAGGATGTGCTAGCCGTCGGTTTCGATAAAGTTGCGAGTCTCGCGCACTCCTCTCGGCGCCGAAAGTCATTGTCGTCAATCAGAAAACCCTATGAGTCAGGGCATCTGGCACCTCTCTTCCATCAGGCACACATGCTGTCTGGAAGATCCCGTCGCAGATTGTCGATGAGAACACGGAAGAACGACTATAGGTTCGCTCTTGCCGTCCCATGCATTTCTGCGAGCTGAATCTCGCTGTCTTCAACATACTTCCGCCAGGTCTCATACCTGGGCTCATAGAAGTTCGCAAGACTCTCCGTACCGTTCTCAGCGATATACTCAGCCAACTCGACGCCATCTTGAATGGCGGCATTTGCTCCACAGCCACCGAGAATCGGAGTAGAGTGGGCGGAATCGCCAATGATAATGATGCCTTGGTGTGCCGCGCTACGTAGCTCCTGCACATCGACGAGACTTGACCGCATGAGCCAATTCAGCAGCCGATCACCCTTCATGCTGTCAACACTGAACACTTCTTTGAACGGCCCTTCCAGACTGCGCAATTTCGCTAGCTCCTCGAAGAGCTCGTCTGGTATGTCTGTGGCCCCCGACATGGACCTATCGGGGTTGAAGATGGCATCCGATTGCTGCGCGGAACGAGAGTAGGTGTAGCTGATACTCACAGAGTCATCGCTCCTATCGTTGGTCGAGATCTGCATGAGTGCTTGGCCTTCCTTCTGCTCGATCACGTTTGCACCATCCATATACGAGGCATACTTCTCGTCGAATGTTTGGCGTTTTAATCGACGCTTGCCGTTGTAGACCGCGAACGGCAAGACGTTGAGGTCGGTGACGGGTGATATAGATTTGCGTACTGCTGAGTGCGGTCCGTCAGCGCCTACAACGACTACAGACTGCGCTTGTTCGCCGTTGTGGAACTTGATAGTGTTGGAATTGCCATGGGCCTTAATCTCGCTGACGCCATGCTCCCATTTGACGTCGAGTCCGTTTCTCAGCAGGTGCTCAAACTTCTGTCTGTTGGCACGAAAGGATGACGCGTTGATATCCTCATCGACAGAGTTGCCACCTTGGCCAGTTCCGCCCACAGGTGCATCAACAGCCAAACTCTTCTTGAAAGTCTTCTCGTCGATCTCCAGGTACTTCAACAGTGGTCTGTAGGCCCATGAGTGCAGCGTGATCCCGTAGCTGTACCTTGCGGTTCGCGAAGATGCTGCGTCTCGTTCGAACAGGGCAAAGGGTATGCCACGATGTAAGAGGCATCGACCAAGCACGAGGCCTGATATTCCTGCCCCGATGATGCTGATTTGCGGATGTGACATGATGATCACGTCGACCACCGAGCAAGCGGAATCAATGCGAGCGAAATGGGAGCAACGCAAGGCAAGCTCGATCGGTATCTGTTAGAGCTTACCTACAGGATATGAACCACGTCGTATATACAAGCGAACGACTGATGGCCTCGCTCCTTGATCGATGTAGCGCCTCAATTACTGCGTGTTCTAGGACGGAGTCGCGAGGAGGGCGAGGACTTTGCAAAGGAGTGATGGCGCTAGTCGCGTCTCTAGCGTGTTTTGATTCGACGACACATCTTCACACTCTACAACACCATGGCTTTAAACCTCTAAGCATGAAGAGAAAGCGCAAGACGGAACGTGTTCACCGCGACAATAAGCGGCAAAAGTCTAGCCACGGCTGCAAAGAGCCTCCAGCATGGGCATTGTTACGTCAATACTATCCCGAAGTTTTGACGCTGAGGCGACACCTGGCATCGAAACTGACCAGCACGTCCAAGAACCGGCGGAAGCGGCTTCTACAGTATGGTCTTGATAATGGGAGCGGATCTGAATTCGACGCCGATCTCAGCCGTTTGCTAGATGGCATCGCTGTCGGTACATTCGACCATGCTCACCAGAACGATGGCAATGCCGACCTTGATAAAGACATCTCGGTCTTCACGCAGCAAGTCTCTGAATCATTGGCTTCGATTGGCCCAACCCAAGGCGCGTTGAAGCAGAACGAGGTAGGGAAGGCTCATGCTCCGTACATTCTCTGCTTCGACTCTCGCAACATCTGAAACGTGACGTGGTACTGACTGAGATCAGATTGTCGACTTTGTCCTCTGGCAACTATTTCGGACACATGGCGGATCTCATACACCTCCGCATATGCTCTGCAGAGGGTACCAGAGATATGCTACGAATTCAGTCAACGAGCCCGACATATCTGCTGTGCCAGGAGTACCAGGCTTGTTTTGCAACACTGACAATCCATATGTGGCCACTTTGAAGAAACATCCGTGGTGTGCTCTGCCGCCTCTACTGGGTCAAGGTGGTGAGCGTATACTAGCGGATCTTTTCATGCATTGTGGCCTATTCCTGCAAGTTGTGGCGAGCAGTAACCTCAATCAGCTCAGTGGAGTACCATTATCCGATTTGAAGCCATTGTCAGCCAGTAAAACCGAAACTCAAGACGATGGTGATGCCGCAGCTTCTCATCCAGATGGAGACCGTCCGCAACTTCGGCAGCCAGTGCGACAATTGTCAGACATTCGTTTCTTTCGCCATCGCATGTTGTATGCAAGGCCTACGATCTCCTCAAAAGGACGTATTCGTTTGGGTCTGCCTCGTGTCCATGCTTTTAACCAGCAGGAAGAGAACGATAGTGACACTCGAGCAAAGCACGTCCTCAAATACCTTTTCCCGAGACAATTCGGGCTACACAATGTCTTCACATCACACATTGATCTGAAGGACACATCGCAGCCTTTCATGGACTACACCCTCCGCGACAAAGAAATTGCTCGCTTGACATATGATTGGAAGCAAAGGCGTAAGCCGGCAGATTGTGCAGAAACCCATGAGCCACCATTGCCCAAAAGACTGCGTGGTCGGATCATGCAGCTCGCCGTTCGTATACTCAAGCGACACTCCACCTGTGCATACAACGCACTGCTTGAATACCACTGCCCAAGCCCACTGAAGGAAGACATCGACTCGGCCAGTTCCATCAAGCACGCCTCGACCCCGTCACAAGTATCTGCGTTCTGCAGAGCTGTGGTCTCGAAAGTCTTTCCGGGTGAGCTTTGGGGACTCGGAGAAACCAGGGTTCATAACAGGCGAGCTATCTCTTGCAGGATTGATCGCTTCATCCGCCAAAGACGCTACGAAAGCCTGACGCTGCACGATGTACTGCAAGACATAAAGATTCAAGACATAGACTGGACTGCTCCGATAGCCGGCGACACCGGCCGGAAGATGAGCGCTTCCGACTTTGCCAAACGTAAAGAGCTCATGGCCGAACTACTTTACTACATCTTCGACTCCTTCCTCATTCCTTTGATCCGAGGTCACTTCCATGTCACGGAGTCTGGAGCTCACCGCAACCAGCTGTTCTACTTCCGGCATGATGTGTGGAAAGCACTATCCGATCCTGCTCTTGCTTCGCTGAAGGACACTATGCTTGAGGAGAGCAACACCACTGAGGTGAATAATGCGATGCCGAAGCGAGCGCTGGGTGTTAGTACGGTCCGTTTGCTGCCGAAAGAACACGGCATGCGTCCGATCATCAACCTGAGAAGGCGTATGCCACGGACGAAGAATGGTCAACTCGTGCTCGGCAGGAGCATCAACAGCATTCTCACCCCGGCATTCAGTATCCTCAACCATGAAAAGGGTACAAATATTGACCTGCTTGCCTCGGCGATGTTCTCGGTAGAAGAAATCTACCCTCGTCTGCAGTCTTTCCGACACATCTTGGACAAACAAGGTCTGTCCGGCAAGCCCCTGTTCTTCGCAAAAGTCGATGTCAAGGCGTGCTTTGACACCATCCCACAGCAACGGCTGATGGTACTGGCAAACAAAATCCTGGGCCACGAAGAGTACCGCATCGCAAAGTACGCCCGAGGTAAGCTGATCGGCAGCCACAGCCAGGAAACACCGGGCTTTGGGACGAAGTCTTCGTGGCGATACCTCACCAAGGCAACTGCTGGCAAGGACGATTTTGACTTCGCGGCTGAAGCCAGAGACGATACCGTGGAGGGCCGAACACGCTCAATCTACGTCGATGGCGTAGTCCAGAAGACCGAGAGTCGCCAGGCCGTTCTCGACCTACTTGAAGAGCACATCCAGTCCAATCTCATCAAGCTCGGCAACAAAATCTACCGCCAGAAGGAAGGCATCCCGCAAGGCTCGATCGTGTCCAGCTTGCTCTGCAGCTACTTCTACTCGGAGATGGAGCGCGAACTGCTTGGTTTCGTCAAGAATGACTCCAGCATCCTGATAAGGTTGATCGATGACTTTCTCGTAATCAGCACGAAACAAGACGTCGCGGAGCGCTTCCTGCGTGTGATGCATGCTGGCATTCCGGAGTTTGGCATCGAGATCAAGGCCGAGAAGAGTCGAGTCAATTTTGATGTCGAGATTGATGATAGAGCGGTCCCACGACTGCCCGGCGAATACGAGTTTCCGTACTGTGGGAATGCTATCAATACTGTTACGTTGGACTTGAGCAAAGACAAGGAGCGACGAAAGAAGAGCAGTAGTTCGCACAAACCAACTGGCTAGACGCAGACCGCTGACACTTGCTCCAGATATTCCAGACTCCATGAGTGTCGAATACTCCAAGCTCCCAGGACAGACCTTCTACCGCAAAACTTTGAGGTAAGGCTGAGACAATAATGAGTTTGCTGTTCCATATACTGATCATACCTCCCTCCAGTGCACTCAAACTCCAGATGCAGCCGATGCTCCTCAGCACTTCTTACAACAGCCTGCCCACTGTCCTGTCGAACCTCCGACACAGCTTCATCGAAGTGGCCCAGAAATCCTACCACTACATCCATTCCCTTCCGGCCTCCAAACAGCCTCCGAACAAGCTCATAACTCGTACGTATGAACTCTCTTCCAGTTTCTCTCGTCAGCAACCACGGTCTAGAAAAAGCCAAAAACATTCAGCAGGCGGTATTCCCACGCGGTCACCCATCGTAGTACTAATTGCCCGATTCACGGCTTATGGAAGGCAGAGCGGACGGGATGCCCAGTTTGTCCGTGATCTGTGGCCGAATGTGAAGGACTGAGAACTACAATTCTTTATGAACATGCGAACGCAGCTGACGGCAGTTGAACAGGGACGATTGACGACTTGATCAAGCTTGCGTGCGTGCTGATGAAACGCCGGGAACGAACGAAGAAGGACACAATACCGTATGGGTATTGCGTGAGCGGTGCTCAGGCACGATGGTAAGCACGACTATCATTCCTTTTAGACCTCGACTTGTTGTAGTACACCTGAAATTACGATTTCGATTGTCGATACCCGAAATTGTGGCCAGGCTTTCGCAAGCTCCCCTCCGCCACCGGTATCTGCAACAGCTCTCTGCCGCACAGCTGGAGCGGAGCTGCAAGCCATCGCGCTAGCTCTACGTTTCAGAATCTGTGGTCAAGAGCCGCTTGTCCACAGATTCATACACATGCTTGCATCTTACGATACGGATGCGAGAACGATGCTGATATTGATCGATGACGCAGGCTTGCATGTACCGCTTTCCGCGAGGTATTCCAACGACGGCAGACGAAGTATATACAATTATTGGCGTGGTTGGATGGTCAGCTGAAGACGCCAGCTATGAGGAGTCAGGCGAAAGGGTTGGGGAGCGTTGTTGACTGGTAGGATATATGAAAGGTCGAGGCCAAGGATCAGGCGCACGGAGATCGCACAGCGATTCTCACATGCAGGTTTCCGCCCCTCATGCAGGCGTGCGGCTGGTATGCCGGGTCTGGGCTGGGGGTCGAAGAATGCAACTTCTGGACTGCGCCTTTCAGCGACCATGT
>JAABUK010012802.1_pt1 | contig 10612 bp, 2 predicted proteins | sample 5559141 | NCBI WGS metagenome assembly JAABUK01 (sample SAMN10711869, study PRJNA513367) | rock metagenome | isolation source: Antarctica rocks | place: Antarctica: Victoria Land, Pudding Butte nord | collected 2016-01-03
GGAATTAATTAAGATAAAAATTAAAATAAATATTAAATATATTTTAAAAGTTTTATTAGTCATTATTATTCATTAATAAAAATATAGTAAAATCTAGCTTTTTTTAATAAATAATGCTAAGAAATTTTAGAATTCTTGGCATTCTATAAAACTCTTAATAATCTATTTTCTCTTAACGAAATTAATTAAGATAAAAATTGAAATAAATATTAAATATATTTTAAAAGTTTTATTAGTCATCATTATTAATTAATAAAAATATAATAAAATCTAGCTTTTTTTAATAAATAATGTCAAGAAATTTTAGAATTCTTGGCATTCTATAAAACTCTTGGCAGCTCATTTTCTCTTGACGAGCTCTTAGCAGATTCGGTCTGATCCGATTCGGTCTCAGCTTATTTGGGATCGGACCGGCCGATCTTTGATCCCTCCATATTTAAGACCGGACCGGATCAAGGATCAGATCGGACCGAATCATCCGGGTTGAAATCGGATTGTTACGCAGTCTACGTGCTTTATATTACGAATCTAAAAGAAGATCATATAATTCTATAATATATTTTATTCGATTAAATATTATTACTTTTAAGATCTTTTCTAAAATATTCAGTAGAGCGATTAATTTATATGCGAATGAATTTAAGTAATCTTCTTTATCTAATTTTTTTAATATTATTATATAGACGATTTTAAAATAAGTTGATTAGATTCTCTAAATAAGATAGATCTGAAATAATCTTCTAATTAGATTCATCTTTTCTTGTACAAGAATTTGAATAACTCTGTTCGATATTTCGTTAGAATCTGAAATCTTATTCTTTTCTGTATAACTAATTACTCTTAGAATTTCTTTTTTCTTAATTATCTTATTTTGTGAAATCTTCTGAGAGTACGTATATCCCTCGATATCTGAGAGATTCACTTCTGAGAAAGAAGGAAAACATAAATCGTGTAGAAGTTTCGCTTTACTTTCTATGTCTTTAGCTTTATATATTCTTTATTTAAGAGTGAGAAAAGATATTTAAGTAATTTATTCTTATAATCTCTATCTTGCTTATTATATAATCTTTTAAATCTCTTATAATTTCGCGGCTGCGTCTCTTATTACGTTTCTAAAATCTTTTTATTTTGCTTTTATTAAGACTTTTTCTTTTCTACTACGTTATTATCCAAAGTCTTATTATATAAAGAGTGAGGGATTTCTTATAAACTTTCTGCGTATCTTTCTTATATTCTTAATTACTTCTTAATATTTATTCATTTAGAAGCTTTAATTATATAAGAAGAATTATATTTATAATATTAAATCTTCTATAACTGCTTATATATATTTTATTAATTTGTATATAAAATAATCAATCTCTTCTCTTATTTAAAGTGTATAATTTTTAAAAGCTTCTATATAATTAAAGAGACTTTTGATAAAGATTTCTTAATTCATCTTCTTTTATATTCTGCGTTCTTTTATACACTCTTTCACGTATTAATCTAATCATTCAAACTCTATATTAATTAAGAGATGATTTGAGAATTATTCTCTTTCCAATTCTACTTAATATCGTACGAGCTGATTCTTTAACGCTATTATTATGAAGATAAGATTAATAATTATCTATTTATATAAGTCTTCTCTTTAATAATCTCTTATAACTATTTCTAAAAAGAGAATTAATCTCATCTTAATCTCTTATATAATATTTAATAACATGTTTGAGAGCTTATATTATAGTAAATAAGAGAATTCTATTTAACTAAAATAATAAAGATTTAAGTCGTTTAGTACAATATACTCTTTAAATATTCTTAATATTATACAAAATATTTTAAGAGATTTAATTTCTTCGATTTTAGCGTATTAACTTAGAGAATTATAAATATTATAAATATTGATTATATAATTAATATTTTATATCTCTCACAGTTTTAATATAATCATAATAAGATTCTTCGAGTGATATATCTCTAATCATATCTCTATATAAATATGTTTATTAATAAGAGTGAGTATTCTTAAGTCTTTAATTCTTTAATTATTATTGTGAAACGCGCTTTATTTTAAATTATATAAGACGGGATTGAATATATCTCTTTATAATTCTTAAATCATGAGAATATTATATAATTCAATTTTCAAATTTTAAAATAGCTTTATTATCATCTTATTTCTAAATTTATTAATATTATATTATAGAATCTTAAGACTTTGTATAAAGATGTTTTCTAATATATAATATTCTCGGATGTGAGTTAACTTTCTCTGATTAGAAGAAGTTAAATATCTTAATTTAATATAAGATTAACTCTTATACAATTCTTAGATTCTTATAAGCGATCTTTTAAATAAGTTAATCTTCTTTTCTATAAGCTCTTTACTTAACTTTATTTTATTTTTAATTTAGAATTACTTTTATTAACTTTTATTAATAAGTTTAATATTAATGAAGAGAAGAAAGAAGAGATAAAAATAATCTCTTATTAATTCTGAAATTAAAAGTATCTCGATTTCTTATTATATATTTTCTTTATATAAGATTATTCTCTTTTCTTCTATAAGTAATTATAAGACTAAGCTTTATATTCTTCTAAGCAGTTATTATATTATATAATCTTTCTTTCTAACTTTTTCTTATACTCATTAATTTAATGATATTCTATATAATATGCGCAGATTTATATCTTTTTATATGTATAAAATAAGTATTTATATTTCTAATAGCGAAAGTATTATTATAATTGAAGAGTTGAATTATATTATATAATTAATTTGAACTCTATCTTATAAATAAGATCTTTTTAAATAATCTTATTTATTAAGTTTGAATAAGAGAGTTCTAGAATTGCGTGTGTAATTATATTAATCTTTATATTTCTCTTTATTTATTAAAGATTTTTAATTTTAAGATCTAAAATAAGTTTAACATTCTTATTCTTTAATTCTTATATAAGTTATTTCTTCTCTTTCTCTTCTTATTTTATTTATATTATTCGCATTAATACTTTATATAATCTTATCTTAAGTTGTGCGAGTAAGCTTAATAACTTTATTTATATTAAGTTCTGTTTAAGCTTTATATAATCTAAGTTATCTTTTACATATAATATAATTTCTTTTTTTAAGAATTTCTTTACTATAATCATATAATATATATAAGATATTTCCGTTAATCTCTAATTAATCTGATTTATAATCTCTTTAATTAAGAGTTTATTAATTTTAATCTTCTCTTTCTTATCTAAGATTTAAATAATGATTTTTCTTATCTCTATTTTTAAAGAGAATTAAATTATAGAGATTGATTTCTTTCTTAAAATATCGCGCGCTATTTCTGCGTATGAGATTAAAAGTTTTTTCTATTAATTTTGATTTTCTAATTTAATAATAGATTTCTCAATTCTGCGTAATCTTATCTTCACCGAATCAGATAATTGTTCAGATAGAGAGTGATTTACGCGTTTTAACGCGTCTTTTAACATATCTTTTATTGCGTTTTCTGCGTACAAACAGATTTATAGAATCGGTTAAATGAGAGCGCGTATCTCCTCTCACGAAACTGTCAGCTCTGCTCCTCTGTATGAGTCTTCTCATCTCTGCGTTATCTGTCTGATAATCTTAATACTTGCTGAATTCATTCTCCGACTCTTTTATCTATTCAATATTTATTATAATAATAATTTCTCGAAGATCGACTTTTAAAGATTGCGATAAAAAGAGCTGTGTCTGAAAATTATGCGAAAAATAACTTTTCTTTATCTTTAATAAAATACTGCGAAGATAGTAAGTCTAAACTTTTATATTAAATCTTTTCGGGCGGCTTAGAATAAGATAATTGCTTAGAAGATTAAGTCTTTAAAAGAGCTTAATTAAAAAGAGAGATATTTAGAAGAGAAAGAATTATTAATTAATGCGAAATTAAACATCACTTTTAATAAAGAGTAGCTGACTAATTTCTTTAATTCTTCTTATATTAAGAATTCCGGCAGTGATAATTCTTAAGAATCGCGGGACTGAGATTCGTTTTTGATTTTTATATATTTTTTAATATGTTATAATCTGATTATTTTATTAAATAATAAGTTTTATCTTTAATCTTTTGATTATTGAACACTTTTTTTATCTTATACTTCTAATTCTAATTATTTAGTTAAATTAAAGTTTATTTAATATTCTTTAATATAGATTCTAGAAAGGAAATATTAAATATAAAGTGAATTCTTATAATATTTGAAAGTTTGAATCTATAAATTGATTTATTTAAGACTTTCTAAACTGAATAAAAGCTAAGTTTCGTGTGATTTAGTTTTATACTAAATCTTTTTATTTTGATATTTCAGTAAAGTAAATATATTAAATTTCTCTCTTTAAGATTTAATTCATTAATTCTCTTAAAGTTATAATATATATCAGATCTTTAATTAATGAATTTAAGATCTTTTATTAATTCTTAATATAGATTGATTAATAATTATATACTGATAACTGATTTTTGTGTAAATTATTTTATTTCTCTTAATTATCTATACAGAATTGATTTTTATTTGTAATTAATATAGAAAGATAATACTTCAGTTGCTGTTGAGATATTATTATATATAAATTGTGTTAATAATAAAAGTATTATTTAGTTATTCTAACAATAATTTATATAATATTATAAATATTATTTTAATATTTAATTGATTCTTTTAGTTTATTTATTTATTTATAAGTAATTAGTTGTGAACAGTTTATATTTAATTTTAAGTTGATTTATTAATAACTTTTAAAATTTAGAAGTAAATAGTTTATTTTAATTAAAGATGATCTCTATTAATATATCATGATTTGTGAATATTGTTTATAAAAATATGTAAATTAAGTCTTCGGCGTTTAATACTTCTATATAGTTAATGAAGTAAATATATTTTGTTAATCTATTAATAATAATTAGAATGCTATTATAACTGATATTAATTATTAGATTCTTAAATAATAATAGCTTAATAATAAAGTTCAATATAATGAATTTTCATGCTTCTTTAAATTATTTTGAAGATTACATCTTCTTATATAATTTATATTAGAAGTACTTGATTTTTTAATAAGTATCGCAGTTAATAATTTATTGTTAAATTGCTTTATTCATTTCTGAAAAATAATAAAATCTGAAAATATATTTTAGAATTTTCTTTATTTCTTGATATTTATAAGATGTTTCTTTATAATATTATCGAATGATTATTTTCTTTACTTAATTTATAATATATATCAGTTCTTTATATAAGATCAGCCCGTTATCTTATTTTTAGAAGACTGAATATTTTTTAAGATTTTTTCAAATCTCGCGAAATAAATAATCGTTTAAATATAATCTAATAATTCGGTCTAATCTTAATCAGAAATCTGAAATATTAAAATGATTATAACATAATTATATATTATAGATCTATTCTTATTCTCGCGTAAAATTAATTATAAAGCGAATTTAATATTTCGAGCGTAATTTACTTAATAACTTAAAGCGTTAGCTTTAATATTATTATTTTCTTTTTAATAGAAAATTTTAAAGTTATAAATTAATAACAGCTCAGATTATCATATTTAGCATCTGTTTAACATCTTAATAATGATAAAGTATAACAGATTTTTATAATTCGTGTATACTTTTATAAAATACTTAGATTTCTTTAAATATACTCGTCATTTATTAAACGCGGTAATTATAGTTAGAAGTTTCTTATTATGAATCTTATAATTAAGTTTCGCTGAAATCATCTTTTTAAAATAGAAGGCGATAAGTCTTAATTATTCTTCGTTATTCAATTAACTTATACACATATTAATGATATAATCTGATATATTTATCTCGAACACAATTTACCTTTTGAGATTAAATATTATGAGAATAGAAACTATTATGAATTTCTGTTTTAACTTCTAAAATAAAGACTCTACTTCTGTTTTCTAAATAAAGAATACTTTTTTTCGAGTTATTTATATTAATAAGGCGGTTATTTTTGAGTAATCTGTAATAAATCTTCGATAGAAATTAGCGAATCTGAGAAATAACTGTAATTTCTTTATTGATGTAAATTATAATCATTTAAGTATAATTATTATCTTGAATTTATTTATCTAAATCTTTATAACTATTAAAATAAATTTAAGAAACTTAACACTTTACTTATAAAACTCGCACTTTTCAATCTTTATTAATAGATTTTTTGTCTAAAGAATACAAAGCATCTTTCAAATATATTTAATATATTATTTCTTGATTTTCGAGTATATAAGAATGTTATTTAAATAGATGATATAGAACTGATTTAAATATTTTCTTAGAACATTATTTATTAGAAATTAAAAGAAGATAGAGACGTTTATTAATTTAAAGAGTATGATTAAATACTTATAATAATTATAATAAGTTTAAAATACTGTTTTCTATTTCTCTCTCTTCTTTATTCTCATCAGATTATATGCTTCTCATAAATCGAGCGTGATAAATCACTTTATCTCATAAATGCGATCATATAACTTTAAAATTAATAATAATGTGTATCGATTTTTTATTATGATGTTATTTAGTTATTAATAGTTAATATATAGACGCATCTTATTATTGAATTTTAAAACGAATAGAACTGAGTATTCTATAAATAAAATTGAAGATTGAATAAATTCTTTCTTCTAATTCTTATTAAGATATTTCTGTAGAATTTTAAGTTCTTTCTTTAAAAGAGAATAGATAGATTTATAAATAAATTTCTTGCTGAATTTCAAAGAAATCTTGTGATTTTAAAGTTGATACTCAGATAACGCGAATGCGTTTTTATTCTTAATAAATAAACGTTTAAATTTATTATATTTAGATAAGTATTTAAGAAAACTCTTTATTATCTTTATTAAATATTTATTATTAAGTTTTATTTATACTGCTTTTATAAACGATACTACAATTATAATTAACTTATAAATATAATTGAAAAAGCTGATAATCTATTATTTTTAATTAACTATCGAGTTATAAGCTTTTAGTTATGAAATGCTTAAAATAATATTATATTTAATTTTCACAATATTCAATATTATCTATTTCATATATTATTGAATATTAAGTTTTAGTGAATAAGTCTTTACTTTCACTTATTCTTAATCTTGTTTAATAAAACTCTCATTTATTAATATTAATTAATAGAGTTTGTTTTTTTCTTATATAAACAGGCGGGATTGAATCACGTATATTAAAAAGATGTAATTTTCAGTGATTTTAAAATTAATTATAATTTTAGTCTAATATTATTTTATTTAAGTCTATATAATTAGATATCGCGCATAATTAGTATTATTTACTACTATTTTCTGAGATTTGAAAGTAAATTCTTTATTATATCTTAAACTTAAAGAGTCTTCTTGTTTTTTAACTCTTCTAATCTAAAATTTCTGAAATGAGTATATTCTTTTTTTGCGAAATAATATTCTGATTTATCGCATGAAAAGTGTGCGTATAACTTATAAGAAGTATGATATTCTTTATTATAAATCATTTTTATCACTTCTGATTTCTTGAATTCTTAGATTTATATTATATTTACGCTTTATACTTTTTCGAGATAAGCGAGAGTGTTAATCTTATATAAATTGATTACTTCTCAAAGATTATTACTTTAATAATAATGAATTTATTCTTAATTCTAATCTGAACAGTTCTCTATATAATATATTCTTAGTTATAATTTTGATTTAATTTATTGAGATGTTTTCTTAAATATATATATTTTATATTAATATTAAGATTTTAACTTGTAATTTATATTTATATATAGCGCTAATTCTTAAAACTTAATAATTATTTTCACATAATTCTTATTATATTTGAGATTGTTTAATACTCATTTCTAAGATACTTTAAAGATGATATTTAATAATTATTATACTTTTTTCTATCTAAGTTTCTTAAGATATTACTTTGAGTCGTCTTTATTTAATTTATAAATAACGCATTAATCGTTATAATAAACAGTTTAGAATATATAAATATAAAATAATTTTATAAGTTTTTAATCGCGAATTTACTTAAGCGATTTAATAATCGTTTTTAATACTAATGTTTCTATATTAACGCAGCTAATATCTTATATATTATTTAATTCTTTTATTATCTATTCTTTCAATCTTTCTAAGATGACGTGTAATTATTACTTATTTAAATAATTATTAACTTAATATTTAGATTTCCCGTAATAAAGACATAAATTCTTTTTCATTCTCTCTTCCCGCTAAGCTGAAGAGAGTTTGTCTCAATTAAATTTCTTTTCAAATTTCTTGTAATTTATAATGTTCAAATTCATTTCTCGGAAGTAACAAACTTATTTAGACTGATATTCTCTCTTTCAATACTTATTTAAAATGAATATTTAAGTGCGTTCTTATTCTCTTTTTATTTATCTTTTATATAAATAATTATTTATCTTAATAAATATGTTAATTAAACTTTCTAGCTTATCTAATCTCTTTATTTATATTAGTTTATCTTTAATTAAATCTTTTAGTTTTAGATAATACTTAATTATAAGTGTAGTATTATTTCATTTAATTCTTAATATAATTTATTAGAACTTAGAGATATACTCTATTACTAAGTCTATTTATTAAAGTCTCTGAATCTCTCGCTCAATAATTTATTCTTTATTCACTCTCTTATATACTTGTCTGATGCATTCCTTGAAATATGAATAGTTGACGAAGATTTTCTTGATTTTATCTTTCTTATTTTCGATCATCTTTTTTAAATAATTTATTAAATAAGATTTAAATTAATTAAAAGCTTCATCTCTAAGATAAGTAATTGTAAAAGTCGCTTTGATTTCGAGCGTTAATAATCTCTTAGTATTGAATTAAATATATATATTAATTTGAATTAAAAAGATTTTAAGTTTCTTTCTATCTTTATAAAATATATCTAAAGTATTAATCTTAAAAGAGACTTGATTTATATTAATAATATCTTTCTGAGATTATTCATATTCAGAATATAATATATTAAAGTTAATAAGATTTATTATAATTAAGTGACTGATATTTAATAATAAGTAATTAAAGTATTAGAAACTATTAAAACTAATTATAATAAGATTTAAGTATTAAAAGATTGTGAATAGAAATCACTATTCTTATATAGAAGGATTAAAGATAGAGTGCAATTAATAATATAAGTTAATTACGAAAGAAGAACAAAATTATAAAATTATAAGATAAATAATTATTTATATAATTATTATTAATAAGTCATGTATAATACTTTTAAGTACTCTTCTTAAACACTCTTAAGTATTTACTTTTAAATATTTCTCTTAAGCACTCTTAAGTACTTATCTTAATATTCATCTTTAATCATTCTGATTGAATATAACTTTCTAAGTTAGATCTGTTATAATTCTTGGAGATATTTATCTGCGGAATCTTCTATCTTAGCTTACTATCGAGTCTTTAATAGTTAGAGTCAAGTCTGTCGACTGCTGATCTGTAACTGTAATATTAATCAATTTGAATTTCGAGCAGATCGACTTATCTTTATTAGATCTTCTTCGAATCATCTTCAAACTCTTTAATAATAAGATAGATTTTGTGAACAAGCTCAACATATTAAGTTCGATTATTTATCTTTAAAGAGAGAGAAATCAGAGACATTTTTAAAAAAGTAAGATAATCTGAGAATTGAGCTAATAGATTTGAGATCTGTTAATTAATAATTAATATTCGCGAATAAAAGAATCTTAAGAGTACTTAGAATAATATGATTAAAAGTAGAATCTAAAATTCAGTTTTTAAGTTAATTAATATTGATATAACTCAATTTAATTAAGAAAGATTAGAGAAAGATTCTATATTATAAAATGATTAAGAAATAAATTAATGATGATCGTCTCTATAAATAAAGAATATCAAGATAGAAATGATTTAAGAGATGACGACTTTAAGATAACTTGCTAAGAATTAAGAAGTAATAAAGTTTATTGCGAGAATATAGAATAACGTGAGTAATATATTACGCATATTTAAGAAATTCTGTGATTTATATAATGAGATGATTAAGACTTATAATAAAGAGATTGATAAGATAACAGAAAATTATTGAATAATTCAGAAGTTATAGAATTATTAATAAAAAGAAATAGATATCTAAACAGCTGAATAGAAATAGTTAATTTAGAAGGATTAGATTTTAATAGAAATGCTGAGAGATAAGAAGATGCTGATAAAGAATCTATTAGCGAGATCTATAATATTTGCAGCTTCTCTATTATATTAAAATATTATAAAGAGTGTTTAAGAAACGCTCGAAACGGTCTTTATTATATAGATGAGTGATTAGTATAATAAGAATGAGAAACTATCAGATTCTAACGCGTTTAAGACGGGAACTTTATAACAGTTCGCGATATAATTATTAATATTAAAATTGAAATTACTTATAAATAAAGATTAATATCTTATAAAAATAAATCGCGTGATTTATATAAGATTAAGAATTAAGAAAGAGATTAACAATCTATTAAAGTTATATTTAAAGATATTTCAGATAATTATAATTAAGAATTTATTATAAATATTATTAAATCGCTTTAAAGATTT
>JAABUK010012804.1_pt1 | contig 10610 bp, 6 predicted proteins | sample 5559141 | NCBI WGS metagenome assembly JAABUK01 (sample SAMN10711869, study PRJNA513367) | rock metagenome | isolation source: Antarctica rocks | place: Antarctica: Victoria Land, Pudding Butte nord | collected 2016-01-03
AAATTATAAATAATTGAAAATCAATACTTTATGAAAAATTAGGTTATTGTAGGTAAATACAAAAATTACCCATGAAAATTCTAATCGAAATTTAAAGAGTTTTTAGAAGTTCCCATAACTTAATGATAATCCTAATCCAGTTCCCTGCCCTGTCGGCTTGGTAGTAAAGAAGGGTTGAAAGATTTTATCAACTGCTTTTTGCGGAATACCAATGCCGTTATCGCGAACAACTATCTCAAGCCCCCCCGCCCCTAAAGGGGAGCTAATACCCTTTGTGGTTACCCAAACTGTTGGTTCATAATTTTTTCCCTTTAGCGATGTGACTTTCTTTTTTTCGCTTACTGCGTAAAAGGCATTATTGAAAAGATTCAGTAAAACCCTTCCAATATCCTGTGGTACAACTTCTATTTTTCCAATGCTTTCATCAAAGTCTGTTTTGAAGTCTGCATTAAAAGATTTGTCTTTTGCTCTTAAGCCGTGATAACTTAACCGTAAATATTCATCCACCAAAGCATTGATGTCTGTTGGTTCTTTTTTCCCAGTGCTGCTTCTTGAATGTTGCAGCATGCCTTTTACAATGGCATCTGCACGTTTGCCGTGCTGAGTGATTTTTTGTTCGTTTTCTTTAATGTCGTTAGCTATTGATTTCACTTCTTCAATATTTCCTTTGTCAGCTTCTTGCTCTAATTCTTCTATTAATTCTGTATTTACTTCTGAAAAGTTATTGACAAAATTTAACGGGTTTTGTATTTCGTGAGCTATGCCGGCAGTAAGTTCTCCAAGCGAAACCATTTTTTCGGATTGGATGAGTTGTGCCTGTGCAGCCTTAAGGTCTTTAAAGGATTTGGAAAGCGCTGCTGTCCTTTCACTGACCTGTTTTTCAAGAGTTTCGTTTTGTGCAGAAAGGATGTGTTCTTTTTCATCTGAAAGCGTTTTCACTTCTCCTAATTTTTGCTGGAGGGAGTTATTGACAAATTTAAACTCAAGACCGAGCACTAAAGAAACGGATACCGGGAAAATAAAAACAGCGATATGAAAAACGGTATCTGTAAGATCAGGGTTTAAATTAAAAAGTATACAGATGTAGAATAATATCCAGAAAACAATAAATAATGAAACGCCAACCACTAAATATAAAGCGCCATTTATTTTTTGCTTTAAGGCATTCAATGACAAGAAAAAAAGCAATATGGGCATTAATATTTGTAAACTAAAGTCGATATAATTTCTTGATGCATAACCCCCAAATACTGCATTTAGTATTGATAAAACAGATAAAATAATTACAATTGGGAATATAACTCTTGATTTTTGTTTCAATAATGAACAAATAGAATATACTAATGAAATACCAGCAGCTCCATCAAAAAATAGTGCTGTCAGGCTATTGAAATTTCTATCACTGATACTGTGTGCAGAATACTGAAATACAAAACTTACATTTGATATAGTACTGAAAAAGGCCCATAGACTTAAAAATAAATTAGATTTTGACAAAGGATAAAACAGATAAAATATGATATGTATTATAAAAAATAGCAGGCAAAAACCAATTCTGAAGCTATCCAAAGCAATATACCTGGAAGAGCTATATTGATTGATCGCAACTTCCGGCAACGCAATTGCTGTTTTGAACAGTGGATAATTTATATTGTACATTGGCCTGTAATTTATTTTTGGCTGAAAAGCGTACCTGATGGCCAAGGTCTGAACAGGCACAGCATCCAGATAAATAAGCAAAGGCTGATTAAGTGGATTAAAGCCTTTAATTTCATTTCTGTCATTACTGATAACACCATAATCTTTTATCTTTTTCCCGTTTAGAAATATTTGTGAAGCGCCGGATTGTTCTGTTGCCAGGCTCAATTGATGATTGAATGAACCCGATATTTTAAATCTGAGTCGCAACCAAATAATACCATCGGTTTTTATATGGGGGAGTTGGGTAATATTATTGGCAGGATTAATAGCATTCCAGGAAGTATCAATAAATGCAGGCTTTGCCCATTCAGGATTATCTCCTTCATGCCATTTCCAATCTTTATCCAAAAGTATTCCTTCTGATCCAAGACTGTCAATACTAAATACGCTTGTATTTTGTCCATATGAACAGAACCGGCATACGATTAATAAAAAAATTATTGAGTACTTCATGATTCGTTTTGTAATGGTAAGCTGATGGAAATTATATCTCCACTTTCAACTCAACACCATGATCTTTGATAATATCATAACAATTGAATAAATGATTATTTATGTAATTTAAGTTGTGGTCATATTAAATAACCGGTAATTGAATAACAAACTCTGCACCCTCACCTTCTTTTGTTTCCACTTTCAATTCTCCGCCATGCGCTTTTATAATATCATAACTCAAGGACAACCCTAATCCTGTTCCCTGCCCTGTAGGTTTAGTGGTAAAGAGAGGTTGAAAGATTTTATCCACTGCTTTTTTTGAAATCCCTACTCCGTTATCCCCAACAACAATTATCAACTTGTCATTTTCTTTTTTTGTTGTTACCGAAACAACAGGTTCATAACCTTTAGTTTGTTGCTTTTTCTTTTCATTCACTGCATGAAATGCATTATTAAATAAGTTTAGCAAAACTCTTCCTATATCTTGCGGAACAACATTTATTTTTCCTATGCTTTCGTCAAAATCTGTTGTAAAACCTGCATTAAATGATTTGTCTTTAGCTCTTAATCCATGATAACTTAATCGTAAATATTCATCTGCTAAAGCATTAATGTCTGTTGGTTCTTTTTTACCTGTATTTGCCCGCGAGTGTTGAAGCATCCCTTTTACAATGGCATCAGCCCGTTTGCCATGAAAATTGATTTTCTGCTCGTTTTCTTTAATATCTTTTGTAATAGCTTTTATTTCATCCATATTTCCTTTACCCACTTCTTCTTCTAATTCATCCACCAATTCTGTATTTACTTCCGAGAAATTATTTACAAAATTCAAAGGGTTTTAAATCTCGTGCGCAATGCCTGCAGTAAGCTCTCCAAGCGAAGCCATCTTTTCGGATTGGATGAGTTGAGATTGGGTAGCTTTTAATTCTTTGAGTGCCTGTTCTGCCCTCGATCGCTGCTCATCTATTTGTTGCTTTTGAGCTTTTAAAATATCATTAGCTTTTTGTTTATTCCTGTTATTGTGAAAAAGAATAATTGCCATTAAAATAAACACTGCCAGGGAGCCCAGCAGCCCATACACTCTTATTCGATTATTATATTCTACTTTAGCGACTTCTATTTCCTGCCTTTTGAGTTGTTCTGAAAAAGAAATGTTTTGCACCTGCTTTAGCTTTTCATTGTTAAATAAGCTGTCTTTGGCAGCAGCAGTTAATTCAAGATATTTTAAAGTACTATCCATATTATGTTGCCTTTTATAAATGCCTGCAAGCATATTGCCGGCTTCAATAAAGGCTAATGGATACATAATTAGTTTTCCTGCAGAAATTGTTTGTTTAGCATAATAAATACCGGAGTCTGATTGTCCTTTTTTAATGAATATTTTAGCCATCCCGTTATATATGTCTGAAAGGTCTCTCACCCGGTTTCGGCTGATAGCAGTTGGAATGCCTTGTCTGTAATTATCAAGTGCAAGAGGGTAATTGCCCGTCTTTGAATATATATTTCCTAAAGTACTAAAAATCAGGGTGCTTTTACGTTTATCACCCGCTAAAGCTTTTTTTGTATAAAAAAGTGCGGAGTCAAGATGATTAAATTTTTCAAAAACCGAACCAATATGAGCCCACGATACTGCCCGTGTTCTTAAAGTTGTGTCCGGCAAAATTTCAGCTATCCATTTACTATTATACCCATAGTAAATGGCATGTTCATAGTCTCCCTGATCTCTATATATGATACATAGGTTCAAAAAAATTTGAAACAATAATTTTTTTTCATCAAGTTTTTCTGCTATTTTCCTGGCGCGAAAAGAAAAATCAAGGGCTTGTACATAATTACCCATAACCGCCAACACTAAACTGTTTGACTTTAGAGCTTCCGCTTCCATTCTTTCCGATCGCAGTTTTGCAGCCATTAACAATTGCTGCTGAGCATATATTAATGCGATATCTGCATTTGACCATGTGTACTCGTAACATAAATTAATAAGTGTTGAAAACCTGGTGTCATCATCTTTAGCAGAAATAAGTGCTTGCTTAAGGCTATCATTAATTAAATCTTGTCGTGTTCTTAGAGAAACTAAACCATTTTCCGAAGAATGTGAAGTATTTTTAAGGTCCTTATTATAACCCTTTTGTGCATTCGAAAACGCTATGAAAGAAAACATGCAAAGAAAAAAGGCAATGGTTTTAAATTCAGTAATCATTTCAATTAGATTTTACATCTGTAATGTAATTTTAAACTCCGCCCCCTCACCTTCTTTCGTTTTCACTTTCAATTCTCCGCCGTGCGCTTTTATAATATCATAACTTAAAGACAATCCCAGCCCCGTTCCTTGTCCTGTGGGTTTGGTCGTAAAAAAAGGCTGATAAATTTTATCCAACACTTTTTGAGGAATGCCAACACCATTATCTCTGACAGATATTTCAAGCCCCTCCGCTCCGCCAGCGAGCGGAGAGCGTATAGCTTTTGTTGTAACTGAAACGGCTGGTTCATAGCTTTCTCCTTTTAGGGCCGGAGCTTTCTTCTTTTCATTCACCGCGTAAAAAGCGTTGTTAAATAAATTTAATAAAACTCTCCCAATATCCTGCGGAACAAGATTTATTTTTCCAATGCTTTCATCAAAATCTGTTGTAAAATCTGCATTGAAAGATTTGTCTTTGGCTCGCAAGCCATGATAGCTTAACCGTAAGTATTCATCAGCCAAAGCATTGAGGTCTGTTGGTTCTTTTTTACCTGTATTTGCCCGCGAGTGTTGCAGCATCCCTTTTACGATGGCGTCAGCGCGTTTGCCATGAAAATTGATTTTTTGCTCATTTTCTTTAATATCTTTTGCGATAGCTTTTACTTCATCCATATTCCCTTTAGCGGCTTCTTCTTCTAACTCATCCGCCAGTTCTTTATTCACTTCTGAGAAGTTATTCACAAAGTTTAAAGGGTTTTGTATTTCGTGCGCAATACCGGCGGTAAGCTCACCAAGAGAAGCCATTTTTTCTGATTGAATGAGTTGGGTTTGAGTGGTTTTCAGCTCGTTAACGATTTGCTGCAGCTCATTTTTTTGTTTTGTTAATTCAGCGGTTCTTTCAGTTACCAATACTTCCAATTCATCTTTTTGGGCTGTAACAAATTGTTTCTGCTGTTCTTCTGATTGCCTTTGCTGACGTTCATATTCCAGGGCTTTTTGCTGTTTATTATAATTTACCCATATTGCAAAAATCCAGACAAAACCGGCGATAATGGCCATGTCAAAATAGCTCTCCCTGCGGGTGTAAAAAGCAGGGGAAATTAATTTAACCAATCCGCCTGCTACACAAATAGCAATAAAAGGATACAGCGCCTTTAATAAAGGATGTGCTTCTTTAAAATCAGGTTCTTTATAAAAAAAAGCCATTACTCCGGCCAGATACAAAAGCGACAGTATATCGGCAGGCATGTCATCAAGCAAAGAAGCAACTATTAAAAAGACGCCAATAGTAATCCACGTGCAATAATTCAGGATCTTATTCCACTTTGTATATAACGGTGATGTTTCTAATGACTTACGCAAACGCTTTAGAAGCAGGAAAGCAGCAAGAAAGGTAAAGAAGTACATAAAATTTAAATAAGGTATTTTAATTTTTGTAATAATGCCCAAGGTGAAATTTAGCCGAATCCACCGGAAGATATTAATTAAACTTTGTACTTTTCGCCTTATTTTTTACTGCGTATTCTTAATACAACACCCTCACCTTTATCGTTTCCTTTACCTCTTTCAGTAATTCCAAGGCATGGCTTGAGAATTTTTTATCTACATCAAGAACCACGTATCCGATCTCATCATTTGTTTTAAGATATTGGGCAATTATATTAATGCCATGAAGGGAAAGCTGGGTATTTATAGCGCTCAATACGCCAGGAACATTTCGGTGAATATGCAAAATGCGGTGCGTTCCTTCCTGCGGGGGAAGCGCTAACGATGGAACGGTGTGAGAGCCATTTGTTACGCCTTTTTCTAAAAACTGGAAAAGCTTGTTGCTTACGTCTTCTCCTATGTTTTGCTGCGCTTCTTCGGTGCTGCCGCCTATATGCGGTGTGAGAAGAACGTTAGGAACATTTTGTAAAGGAGTAATAAATTTATCCCCGTTCTTTTTTGGCTCAGCGGGGTAAACATCTATTGCAGCGCCCCCTACAGTACCATCGGTTAGCGCTGCTGCCAATGCATCGAGGTCAGCTACCTGCCCTCTTGCATAATTTATAAGTATAGATCCTTTTTTAAATTCACCAAGTAATTCTTTATTAATTAGGTTTTGGGTTACGGGCGTTTCCGGTACATGCAATGATATAATATCTGCGTTTGACACCAGTTCGTTCAATGATCTTACAGCTACGGCATTACCTAACGGCATTTTTGTTTCTATATCATAAAAAATAACTTTCATGCCCAGTGCTTCGGCAAGAATGCTAAGCTGACTGCCTATGTTACCATAACCAATGATTCCAAGGGTTTTTCCGCGAAGCTCGTAGCTGCCTTTTGCTTCTTTCATCCATATACCTTCGTGTGCTGCTTTGTTTTTATCAGGAATCCTTCTTATAAGCATTATAGCAGCGCCGATCACTAATTCTGCCACACTTCTTGTGTTGCTGTAAGGTGCATTAAAAACAGTGATGCCAAGTCTCGTAGCAGTTCGCAGGTCAACTTGGTTTACACCGATACAAAAGCATCCTATGGCTTGTAATTTTTTTGCGGCCGCCAGGACTTTTTCAGTTACCTGCGTTTTGCTTCGTATACCCAATAAGTGTACGTCCTTTACCATCTCTGCCAACTCACCTTCTGATAAAGCGCCGGGGATCATTTGTATATTGCTGTAGCCATTGTCTTTAAAAACAGTAACAGCCTTTTGGCTGATGTTTTCTAAAAGCAGAATGTTTATTTTTTCTTTCGGGTAACTTGTTAATTGCTGACTCATTAAACCTGCTGTCTTTTTTTTGCGAAAATAATACATATAATTATTTTGATGCAGGATAATAAGGCAGACGGGCGAATTGCTGATTTTTTAATCCAACTTCCTGTTGTTATTTTTTGTACATTTAAAATTGTAAAAGGCGTGGAAAGAGCCTGCAAACTATGCGAAGGCGGTTGCACATAAACCTGAAACTTTAGTAGAAAAAGGCAGCAAAATGAGTGAACTTCGCGCTATTGGAATTGGGTGCAAAACGTATCAGCAGTTGAAATATCATTTTATCTTTCTGCAGATTACTTCTCCCCACATTTGTTTATAATTAACACAATAATTATACAATTATTTTTACAATTAAATGTCTTAAAAAACCGTTTATCTGTTTCCCCTATTTTTGCCGCATTAAAAATAAAAATTTTTGAAAATCCTGTTATTGATAGTGAGCTTTGTAATGCTTTATTCGTGCAGACAAAAAGAAAATGGCAAATACACCGCCGCTGCGGCATTAGGAGGTTTTAACTACAGAAAGATGACCGCCGCCGAGACTGAGTCATACAAAACTGCGGTAGGGCACATGTATGACTCAATCTTAGAAAAACATGGATTCAATGGCAGCATTTTAGTTGCTAAAAACGGTGAAGTGCTTTTGGAAGATTATCACGGCTACGCAAATCCTGTTACCAAAGATACCATTACGCCGTCAACTGCATTTCATTTAGCCTCAGTCTCAAAGACATTTACCGGTATGGCAATCATGAAGTTGTGGGAGGACAATAAACTGAAGCTTGACGACTCTCTGCAGGTTTTCTTTCCTGATTTTCCTTATTCCGGCATCACTGTCAGAATGTTGTTAAGCCACCGGAGCGGTTTACCGAACTACGTTTATTTTATGACTCAGGATCCGGGGTGGAGAAGACGATTTGCAACGAACAACGATATGCTGCAGTTTATGATAGAAAAAAAACCTGCTCTTTATGGCTATCCCAACCGTGGTTTTCACTATTGCAATACCAACTTTGCTTTGCTTGCCCTGATTGCAGAAAAAGTATCAGGCCAGTCTTTTCCTGAATACATGAAAAACACGATATTCACCCCGTTAGGTATGACACATACCTTTATTTTTTCGAAAAAAGATTCTGCTGATTACCAGCCAAGTTACCAGCCAAATAACCGCCCTTTTCCGCTTGAGTCTATAGATTGTATTTATGGCGATAAAAATGTTTACAGCACGGTAAGGGATTTGTTTTTGTGGGACCAGGCGATATACAGCAACCGTATCGTTTCCCGGGCTACCTATGAAGAAGCGACAAAACCCTATAGCCTTGAAAGGCCTTCAATGCACAATTATGGTCTTGGCTGGAGGCTGATGATGCTTCCGAACGCAAAAATTATTTATCATAATGGATGGTGGCATGGCAATAATACTGTTTTCACCCGCCTTGTTGATGATACGGCAACCATTATAATTCTAAGCAACAGGTTTAACAGAGCCATTTATTCCGGAATGAAGATAGGGACTGTTTTCGCCAACAGTAAAAAAACCGAACCGGAAAAGCCTTTGGATTAAAGTCGTAAAAAGCTTCTTATTGTTTGTAAATACGAAATTAAGTTTTCAAAAACATAGATGTGTTGAAGAAGTCAGAGGTTTCAAAGAAAGTATCAACCTGATTACTTTTTATTAGATTCTATGGTTTTATGAGGGATGGTATGGGTAATTATGATTGATCTCCAATTGCCACGACCTTCAGGTCGTGGATAAAGAATAATAAATATTGGCTTTAGCCTAAGAAATAAAACATGACATGCCATTACTCTAATAGAGTAGTGATATATTTCATTTGACGAAAATCGGCCCGAAGTCCTTATTATTTACAGCACAATTTTCAAATGCTCATCATTTTTATAGCGTTTTTGCTAAAGCTAATACCTACATTCTTATAACATGCCCACGACCTAAAGGTGGTGGCAATTTTAACCCGCCTAAATCTTCATAGAACCAATTCTATTTATAGTTCTGCTGAAACATAAAAATCTTTTATTATTTTTTAACATTTTTTCTGCTTTTTCTTTTAAGTTGTTGCATCTTTAGCATTAATTCTTTATCTTGTTTACGGCTTATAAGAGATTAAAAGTTATAAGAGATTAAAAAGACAAGGTTTTTGACTGAATCAATATCCTGTAATTAATCAATATCCTATAAAATTCTTTACCCTGCATCTGCAGAAACATTTTCTGAAAGTCCTCATATCCGCATTTTCTGAAAGTCCTCATATCCAAATTCTCTGAGAGGCTTCGTGTGCATTCACTAAAAGTCCTGACCGAAGCATAATTTAATAATTTAATAAATACTTTTCTTCATCTATAAATCGTGATATGAAATCTACATTTACGGCGTTGCTTCTTTTAATGTCAACTTCATTATGTTTCACCTTACACGCTGCTACTTATTATATCAGTCTTAGCGGCAGCAATTCTAATACGGGAACTTCTGCTGCCAAACCCTGGCAAAGCATCTCTAAGGTAAATTCAACCAATTTTAAAGGTGACACCATTTTATTCCAGGGGGGAAGCACTTTTGCAGGAAGAATGTATTTTACGTCCGCAGATGTCGGCACTTCATCCAGGCCGGTTGTTATAGCCTCTTATGGTAGCGGAAAAGCAACTATAAGCAGTGATACTTCTTATGCAATATATGTTTATAATGCTGCAGGATTTAAAATAAAAAACCTGATATGTAAAGGTTCCGGCAGAACAATTAGTAAAGAGTCAGGTATTTTATTTTATATGGATAAAACATCAACTTATCTGCCTTATCTTAAAATAGACAGTGTTGAGGTGTATGGCTACCGCAATTTCGGAATATGTGTTGGCAGTTGGAAGTACTCAAGCGGGTATACCGATGTTTCTGTTACACATAGTAATATTCATGACAATGGAAGTGCGGGCATTTACTTTTATGCACAATCGTCTTACGTTCATAAAAATGTATATATAGGTTACAATAAGGTTTACAACAATGCGGGCATAGCCGAACAGGCTTACTCAAACAGCGGAAATGGTATTAAGCTCGGCAGTGTTGACGGTGCAGTTATAGAATATTGCTCCGCCTATAATAATGGATGGCTGCATAAAAATGCTGATGGCGGCCCTGTAGGTATTTGGGCTTATCAATCTAATAATGTTTTAATCCAATACAATGAATCTCATCACAATAAAACCGGTACGACAAAAGACGGCGGTGGTTTTGATTTTGACGGCGGATGCACCAATTCTACTTTGCAGTACAATTATTCGCACGATAATTATGGAGCAGGATATCTTTTAGCGCAGTTTGACAGTGCGGCATTGATGAAAAATATTACTATCCGTTATAACATCAGTGAAAATGACGGTCGCAAAAATGACTACGGTGCCATCCATGTCTGGTCATCAGCAACCAGCGCAGGCACTCAGACTGTTAATATCTATAACAATACAATTTTTCTTACTCCGGCTCTGAACGCTGTTCCCAAAGCATTTTTTATAAGAGGCGGGCCAATT